>Ga0265798_10001138_pt1 | contig 42207 bp, 60 predicted proteins | sample P3T30metagenome_FD_192430 | JGI IMG/M metagenome (GOLD analysis project Ga0265798, IMG submission 192430) | Plant litter microbial communities from East Loma Ridge, Irvine, California - P3 T30 | ecosystem: Environmental > Terrestrial > Plant litter > Unclassified | place: USA: California... | reverse complement strand
ATGCCAAAATAGAGACGCTTGACGCTCGACTTGGTCGACGGCCGCAGCTTGGCGGAATTGACCGTCTCGCGAATATTCTCAACCGGGAACGTCTCGCCGAGGGCGGGCAACGACTTCTGCCATGCGCGCTCGTTCTCGAAAATCGTGTCCCGGTCGCCCTTGTCGATGCGGGCGATGAACGCGAACGCGGTGTCGTCTTTCGCCTCGCCCTTCACTATCGCTTGATAGGTGTCCGAATAGGACGTGCCGACGTGCTGCGATGATCGGGACGGAGTGTTCGTACCCAGCAGCATCAGCGCGTTGCCGGCGACCTTGTCGATTGCCGCCTTCCACGTCAGCAAGGCCGCTTCCGACTTCAGTTCGTGGATCTCGTCAGCCGCCACCAACGACGGTCGGGGCCCCGACTGGCTCTCGCCGCTGGCGATCGGCATGAAGAACGACCCGCTATCCGGATGCTCGATCTTCCACGCGTTTTCGAGCTCGCCGCGGATGATGACTTCGCCGAGGCGCTCAAGGCTTTCGCCTTCATCACCACCGGGGACGTCGGCCCGGCACATTGCGACGGCATCGCGGAACAGGACGTTGGCCGTCGCCTTGTCTTCGCCGATCGCATAGCACTGCGCGCGCGGAATATCGCACCAGCCCATGATGTAGACGCCGATCGCGCCCATCAACGGCGACTTCGCCTGCCCCTTGCCCGTTTCCAACCAGCCGGTGCGGTAGCGCCAGCGGTTCGTCGCGGTGCGCCAGCCGAACAGATTTCCGCCGACGAACGTATGGTATTCAAGCGGGTAAAAGGGGTCGCCGGCCGCTGGCCCATCAGTCACCTGAAAGACGGACGGCAGGAAATTCAGGAAGTGCGCCGCCGCGTCCGGCCGCCAATAGATGCCGCGACGCTCACCATCGCGAATATCGCGAAGGTGACGCTCGGCCGCGTGGCGCACCAGCTCACCACAGGTGAACAGCTTGCCGTCGACGGCGGCTTTCGCCCAGGCGGTTGTCGGGTCTTCTTCCGACAGGAAGCGATTAGGCACGGCTCTTCAGGTATCCGCCGCCGGCCTGCTGACGTTTGACCTTCGTCTCGACCTTGGCGGCGCCCGCGCGACGGCGCGGTGAGATGCCAAGCTCCTGCTCCTGCCGGTCGGCATCCGAGCCCGCTTCACGCATGGCGGTGAAGTAGGGACTGAGGCGTGCGATCGATTTCGGGTTGCCGCGCTTGGGCTTCAGCACCGCGCCGCTCTCAGCGACCTCCCGCGAGCAGCGGTCGTAGACGATATAGGCGAGGACCAATCGCTGGATCGCATGAGCATTCGACGCCGACAGCACCTCGCGTTCACGCAACTCGCCGGTGATCCGCCGCCAGTGATCCGCCGCCGCCGCTCGCTCCAATTCGTCGGTCAGCAACAGCGCCCAATCCGGCTCGGAAACGATCAGCCCGGTTCCCTCAATGACGTTCATGCGGCCTCGCTCGCCGGGATTTCACCGAACTTTTTACTCTGAATTTTGATCTCGCTGCGCACGGAGGAGACCGCCGGTGTCCCAGACCGTCCACTCTGAACTTTTAGGGGGGGGTGGGTCAGATCAGACGCGTGGGGGCTGCGCCGCTCGCCAGAGCGCGAACGCTTCGCCGACCGGAGAACCGGCGCGAAGCCACGCGCGTCCTAAGTCTGTCCATCCCTCGGCCATGTCAGCCCCTGTTCCAAGGATGATCGGCGCTGGTCGGTCGACCGTCACGCCCGATGCCGCGCCCCTTGATGGGCTTGGCCTTCGCGAACTGCTTGGCGGTGGCGATCTCATCGCACGGCCCGCAAAGGTTCTCGGTGTTCTCGTCGGTGTCGTCACCGCCGCGTGCCAGCGGCGTGATGTGGTTGACGATGGTTGCGAGGGTGACACGGTCTTGCGCTAGGCAATGCTCGCATAGGCCGTCGGTACGATCGAGGCGGCGTTGACGCTGCGCTTGCCCTGCCCTGCCCCTTAGCCGCTTATCCGGCCCGGTGTGCTGCCATGGCTTGCGGTTCGCCATGTCGTTTCACCTACCCGAAAGCACGAAGTTGCCGGGCTTCCACCTGCTGCCAACGGATCGGATCGGGCCATCGCCCAAGACCACCGCTGTCTGATCGTTGGCCGCGCGACCTTCGATCAAGCCCGATGCGCCGACCGGGATAAGCCCAATCCACAGCGCAGAGCGGGGACTTCCATACCGTAGGACAACCGCGGAAGCGCATGCGCTCCAACGGGTGGGGACGAGGGCAGTAAGGCGATATCGCCAGCCGGTCACGCTCGTCGCGGGCTGCTCATGCAGCGGAACGAGCAGCAGATACGCTCGCACCCCGCAATTGTAAAGTAGGCACCTTCACTTCCGTTGGGCGACCAAATATCCCAACAGTCAACGTCGTCGTCAGGCCGTCACTACTCTCTACGAATGCCTCGAATCCGGTGAACGCCCCCGTGGTGAGCTTGACCTTATCGCCAACGTCGTAGTGCGCGCCGCGTGGCTTGCCCGGTGCACGGCCACTTGCCGGCAGCGACTGGCGATAGCTGTCCTGCTGAAGCATGCGCAGCGGGTGAAGCATGGTGTGCCCGACCCATACCGTGGCGCCGCAATGGCGAAAGATCGAAAAGCGCGGGTGCGGCGTGATCTCCGCCCGCTCGATCCGCTGAAGTTCTTCCAGCCGGTCAGCCCGCACGAAGACATAGGTCGGCGCCAAGGGCACCACCCGATGTTCCTTGGTCTTGCCGCGAGGCATGCGGCGGCGGATGTGCTCCGTCGGCGTCCACGCCTGCATTCCCGCATCTTGCAAGGATGCCGTCAGTCGGAGCGTGGAAGGCCCTGAGGTCCGCAGGATGCACCAACGCTGTGGGCTGGTAGGCGTCACGCCCTGTCCTCCAGCATGCGAAAGGCTAGGGCTTTAATGTGTGGAACACATGAGAACACCTCACACCGATATAGGTGTTCCACAAATCTCACGCTTTTCTGCCACGGAACACCCGGAACACCCGGAACACCCGCTTTCAAAGCGCCGACCATTTTAATCACCCCTGTCATGCTTGCTGCCCCAAGGTCCAAATCAGCGGCGCGTCATGGCGCGTCCTGCTGTGATGATATCGGTATCCGTCGGCGCCCTTGATCGCGGCCACCCTCCGCCCACGGTCGTCCCGGTAGACGTTGACCACCCGATCCCCTTTGATCGCCATCGCAAGACCGGTCCCCGCGCCTTCTGCTCGATCGACGCCAAAAATCGCGGCAAGGGTCCACTCGTCCGCGATCAGTTCTGCGTGCCAACCCCAAGCCAAGCGATGGGCGTCCAGCACGATCTCGGTCCACCGTTCGGCCGAGCAACGCGGCGGGGGGTGCCGCCGATTGAGAAGATGCAAGCTGTCGGCCCAGTCACTCGGGAGCAGCCTGTTATCAGCCGGCGAGATGCTGGTGACCGCCCGCCAGTCGCTGATAGCGTCCACCTCTCCATTTCCGAGGTGTTCCGGGTGTTCTTCGTGTTCTCCCGCAGAAATCCGCCGTTTTTCAAGGAACACGCGATCTTCTAGCATGTGTTCCAGGTGTTCCACCTGATCCGAAAACGACGTTGAGACGCCGGTGTCGCGCGTACGCAGCGCAGCGAAAGGATCAGGCTTCATCGCTAAGACCCGCCGGGTTGATGACGTAACAGCGCTTCTTTCCAAGCTCAGGCAGGTTGAGCGATTGCGACGACTTGTCGCCGCCGGGGATCAGGATGCCGCGCTCCAGAAGCAGATCGCGCACGTGTTTCTGGTCGAAGCCGATGAACACCTCTTTGAAGGCTGTCGGCAGGAACAGGTACTCCCGCACGGTTGTGTCGTTGACCGTGGTGTTTCGGAAAAAGCCTGCGCGGTTGATGACCGTCCGATGGTATTCCTCGCCACCAGTCATCGGGGAGAAGCGAGCATCACCATTCGCGTCGATGAAAGAACATAGGCGCTCGATGATGTTGCGATCCTCGGCCGAACCGGTGCCGCCCCGGCGCGCCACCCAAGCTCGGAACATCACCCCCGCGGCGTCGAAGGCTTCACGCGTCGGCCATGGCAGGATACCGAGGGCAATCGCCAGTTCGCCCGCAGCAGCAATAAGCCCGAACCGGCGGCCAGCGCGAATGACTTGCCCGTCGGATTCCGCGCTGACGAAGGTCTGCTGAAACTCCGCCATGCTGGCCGCGATCATGTCCCCGACCTCAGACCGGACGGCCGCAACCGCCTCGATGTAGGCGATAGCCGCGGTGCCGTAGACTTCCCGCGCCGATGTTGAGAGCTGTCGCGAAAATGCAGCGGCGCTGTCGGAGCCGTTCAGCCGCTCAAAACAGCCCATTCCCTTGCCGGCGTCCGCAGGCACGTCGAGGATTCGGACTTCCTGTCCCGCTTGAGCGTTCCTGCCCGGCTTCCCCTCGCGAGCGAGATCCGCAAGGCCGATCTCGCCGGTCGAAAGAAACATGACGTTCCATGACGCCGCCACGCGCGAGCTGCCGGAGCGTGATGCCCGCGTTTTGCCTTGGCCGTTCCCCAGCATGTACGCGACTTGCCCGACCTCACGGGGATCGAGCTGCCCGAGCTCGTCGAGGCACAGCAGCGTTTCGGAGTGCTGGACCGCGACACCTTCAAGGCCATTGCCCGTCGCGCGCCACGTTCTCATGAAGAGCGCCGGCCCCCACACGCTGGCGGCCGCGCGCAAGCCCGTCGTCTTACCCGTGCTGGACGCCCCGACCAGATTGACACCACCTCCCTCTTCCATCGCAGGAGTGAGGATAGGGCCGACGAACGCGGCCGAGATCATGAACACGATGCGGCTGTTGCCGATCGCCGGCACAGCGACCCGTTCCTGCCACTCTGTCAGCGTTCCCGAGGTATGGTACTGATGCGCTCCTGCATCGCCATTCTGGAAGATGACACGATCCGTGGCGGTGTCGCCGATGGTGATGTGCGGAAGAGCGAAGGCCGGCCCGGACCAGCCGACCTTCTCGACCGCCCTGGCTCGCACGTCGATATCGACCCCGGCGAGGAATTGCAGGAAGCGGCCCTTTGCCTTGCTGTCCGTAGATATGTCGAAGCCACGAGACAGGAGCTCTTCGCGGATGGCGGTGCCGTCGCCTGCCAGCATTGCTTTCGGCATCGCCCAGCGGTGCACTGTGCCGTCACCGTCGCGCCATTCCAGCAGTAACCCCCAGCCACTGCCGGCACCGTCACGGGTTTTTGCGAGAACCTTCAGACGGCCGCAAATCCACATGCGCCGGTCCTCGCCGTCGACATAATACAGGCCATCGGCAGAGTTCTCGAAGCCATAGGGAAGTTCGATGCCGGGACCATCAACGTCCACCACTTCGCTATAGGTGTCGACGAATGCCGCCGCCTGGTCCGACGTCCAGCCGGCCTGAACGGCGTCGTCGGCGTCCCAGCCGTCGGCACATTCGAAGTTTTCCAGCTTGAGGACACGCACTCTCGCCGCAACCGTCTTTAACTTGGCGACGATGTTTTCGGCCGCGATCGTGCCGGGCTGATCCTCGTAGGGCTTTTCGGCGCCTGATCGTTCGCATTGTCGGTCGCGATCGGGCCAGACGAGGACATCACGTCCAGCCAAATCGCGCCAGTTGGTATGGCTAACTGCCTTGCCGCCCCCAGACCATGACACCGCGACATAACCCGGCAAAAGCGCCCCTGCGGCGTCCGCACTCTTCGCCCCTTCGGCGACGACTACAGGTGCGTCTTTTCGGGCGGCGAGCCTATCAAGCCCGTACAGGGGCCGGGGAGCTGGGAACGCCTTGCTCCGCCAGTCCTGCCGATCGCCGACTTGGCAGAACGTGATCGGCAACACGTCCTTGCAGCGCTGACCGTCCTGTTCGTACTCGAACCGGGCGTCATAGCCGAGAAGGCGGCCAGCCGCGTCGCGATACTCCCACTTGCGAACCGGCGCGCCGCCCAAAGCTGGAATACGAAACGCGCATGGGGGCGCCGATTCCGGCACAGGCAAGATCGGAACCTTGTCGACCTTCGCCTTTGGCTTCTCGACCTCGGCGGCTTCCTCCGCAGAGATAGGAACAAACGGGTCAGCCAGCGCCATCACAGCCCCACCATGCGCTTGACGTCCTTGGCTGCGGCGATCTGGTCGCCGGCATGAAATAGGTAGGCGGCAAGGCTGATCGGGTCGCCACCGCGGGCGCCATCGACTGCGAAATCAGACCAGCGGCCGGTTACGACATTTATGCGAAATGACCCCGGCTTCCCGTCGCTACGGGTCGGGTTCCGCGCAACGAACTCCTTCCCGTAGACGACACCGTCGGGAAGCCAGCGCCGGCAGATTGTCGTCAGCACAGAAAGCGCGGCGGTGTTGATCGCCGCAAAATCAAGGACCTCGCGCTCCGCAAGCTTCGTCAACCAGTCCACCTGAGCCGGCGACAGTGACGCCAGCGCGAACGGATTGTTGATCGAACGCAGGAACTCGACCTCTTTAGCGGAGTAGATCTCATGCTTGGCGCGGCACCGCGCGAGCATATCCGAAGGCGTGACTTCACTCATATTTTGCGAGGTCACTTGGCCGTCGCATAGAAGTCGTTCGGCTGAATCGCCCCGCCCGTCTCGCGCACGATCGCCGCCATGACTGGCGGGCGGGGAATAACGCCGCCGGTCGTGTATTTGTGGACGACGCTACGGTTAGCGACGCCGATGCGAGCGGCAAAGTCGTCGAGTGATATGCCGTGTTCGACAAGGTATCGGGCTAGCAGGTGCATGCCCGAAAGGTATCGGATAACGATACGACAGGCAAGCTCCGTCTCGTTAGAGGAAACGTAACATCTGACTCCTAGTGCCGCCGCATTGAAATCGTTTCACGAGCGGATACAAGCACGTCATCATGGATCGCAAGAAACCCCTCGCCGACACCCCTAAGCTCCCCTTCGGGATGCGTGTTCGTGCCGCCCGTAACGCCTTTGACATCTCTCAGGCCGAACTCGCTGAACGGCTCGGAACGACAAAGGCCACGATCAGCAAGATCGAGAACTCGGCGATCCAGCCTTCCCTCGAATGGGCGGAGCGCTTGGCTAAGGCGTTGCACACAGACGTTGCCGTCCTCGCCGGCATTGCCGACGCCGCGACGCTTTCGAATGTCACCCTAGTACCGGTGATCGGGATGATCGCAGCCGGAAACTGGAGGGAGGCGATCCAGACGCCGGAAGAACACATTGCCGTGGCATCAGCAAAGCCTCACATGTTCGCCCTGCGAATATACGGTGACAGCATCGACAAGGTCGCCCCCGATGGCTCCTATGTCACGATCGACCCGACGATGCCGGCCCTCGTGGATGGTGGCCTATACGCCGTCCAGAACGGGGAAGGCGAGGCCACGATCAAGCGGTTTCGCCGAGGCCCGGACCGGTTAGAGCCCGAGTCGTCGAACCCCGCGCACCAGACGATCAAGCTCGGGAACGAACCCATTACGATCATCGGTCGGGCCACCTCAGTGACGCGCCAGCTCTGATGGATCGTAAAAAGTAACGCACCCCTGTTGACACCGTATCGGTTTACGATACCTTAAGGGCATCAGACGATCTGGTGCGCCCGTCACAACGACGCCTCCGGTCCCGCCTGATACGCAGGACCGGATAGACGCGTCGCGGGTGTAGTTATCTCGCCCCGACCTCCGCCGATCCACCTGCATCACTCAATGTAGGGAGGTTGGCTCATGGCCGCCGAAGCATCACGCGCACCCTTGGTGCGTGAACAGCAGAGCTTTGCCCAGCGCCTGAAGGCAGTCTGGGACGAAATGTCCCCCGCAATTATGCGCGGTTACGACAAGTTCGGCACCGAGCGGTGGGACGGTAAGGGTGAAGGCCCGGGTCGTCACTTCGGCTTCGAAGGCTTCGGCCTCTCCATCAGCATCTTCTACGGCCGCATGCCCGCCAAGCGGGAGGGCCTGTGATGGACCGCTCCGCACCTCGTGTCGCGATCGGCGCCGGCAGCATCGAGCGCGCCGCAGCCACCGCCCGTTCGTCGACCTTGTTCGCTGATCGTTTGGCATCATTCCGCGAGGCTAACCGGCGATTTCTCGACGCCTGCAACGCACCCGGCAGCGAGGACAAGGTGCTTGATGCGCTGTGTGAGGCTGCCGGCGACGCTTATCGGGGTTTTATCGCTACCCCCGCCCCGGATCACGCAGGTATCAGCCTGAAGATCAGTACTCTGACCGACTGGCACGACGGCACGTCGGCACCGCTCGACATCGTCAACAGCATCGGTGCGGACGCGCGCGCCCTCCTGGACGGGGAGCCGCAGGCATGAGCCCCGATCCAAGGCTGATCGCTCTGATCAACGCCGCCCCGTGGGCACGAGCCGCCGTCGAGCGTCATGAACACGAAGCCATAGATATGGCTCCGGTCGATATCAGTCCGGCAGAGCGGCACCAGCGCGTCCAGGACAACAACGCGCTGAACGACGCCGCCGCCGAGGCGCTCGATCGGGTCGCCCTGTTCCCCGCCGCCACCGTCGCCGACCTTCACGCCAAGCTCAGCTTCATGGTCGAGCACGACATGGGGGATGGCCGCGACTGGCTGACGGAATTGCTCGTCGATGCTGAGCGCATCGCCGGCGGGGGGGTGCAGTCATGAGCGGCCATATCAGCCACGGCGATATTCTTCAGGAGGGGGTGTCCTGCGCCATCGCCACGCTCTTCGCGATCGAAGGCGGAGCCATGCTCCAGAATGTGCCGGACGATCCACACGCCCGGAACATGCACAATCATGCGCTGCACCTGCTCAGCATGCTGAGCGATCACCTGCACCGTATTCAAGCCCAGATCGACGCCCTCGACGAGGCTGCTCAACAAGTTGGAGGAGCACGGAAGTGACGATACTGACCTCCCGCCGCTCTCTTTTAACCGGGGGTGCTGCTGCTATCGCAACTTCCGCTGTGTGTATCGCCAGTGCACCTGATAGCATCGAGTACCATTGGCAGGCACGGCGCCAAGCGTTTCAAGAGTTCGAGGCCGATGCGCTTGTCCTCGACGATGCGGTCACCGCGCAGAACTATTGGGACCGGGTCGATGCAGCCGAAATGGCGATCCTCAACAGTCCCGACACCAGCCCGCGTGCGACGGAAATCCGACTCTGGGTCGCGTGGTGGCACACGGACGTGACCCATCGCGAGGCGGTCTCGCAGGGTGCTGTCGCTGCACTGCTTCCGATCCGCAACGACTTGGATTGGGAGGAAAAGCTGATCTTCGCCGCCATCCTCAACCTTCGCGGGGAGAACCTGTGATGTCCGCACATCGCCATCCGATCGAACAGACCGACCCGGTCATTAACAACCCCAAGCATGCCGTGCAGGAACTTGCCGGCGCCATGGAAAACGCGACCGCCCTCTTCAAAATGATCGAAGAAGCCCTGTTCGAACGCGTCGTTCCGAATTGCGGCGAAGCATCGCAACTTCATTGCGCGCTCATGATCGGCATTGAGACGATGCGGCAGCACACCCGCGTCGCCTACTGCATCGCCGATGCCATGGAGCAGGCGGCATGAGCGCCTTCAGCCCGAAGTTCCGCCTGATCACCGACATGCTTCAAGTGTCGAAAGATCGTCTTGAAGCAGTCGAGGACAACGAGGCATCCCGCCTCTGGTGCCGGCAGCGTCAAGGTTTGATGGTCGCCATGATCGCGGAGCCGCCGGTTACGCTTGCCGACGCCATGGCCCTGCTCGCCGTGCTTTCCGAATGGCGGGACCTCATCGGCTCCCAGGGTGAGGACATGGCCGCATCAGAGCGGCTCGCACTCGACGAGATGACGACCATTGCTCTCGCCAACTGTAATATATGCCTGGCCGACGCAGAGCCACATGACGCTCAGTTTACTGTCGATCACGTCGAGACGATTGGCTGGCTTCAGCGCAAAAGTGAGCGCTGGCTGCCTATGGCGGGAGTGGTGGCATGACCGAAGAGCCGATCCGCGCCCATTGCCGAACCTGCATGTTCTGGCGGCAGGGACTTCCTCAAGCGGCAACGGCGATACGCATGCCTGACCCGCATCCCGACCTTGGCATTTGCGAGTATCATCCGCCCACCATTCACGTCGTCGGCGGCGCCCCAATCTCGATGTTCCCGGCGGTTCACGCGGATCGCTGCTGCTGGGAATGGGACCCGGAAAGCGATCACCTGCCGGACGATCCAGGCGGTGGCGAGCGGGCGCGGAAGAGTAACGTCATCCCGCTGCGAGATGCGGCATGAGCGTGCGGGGCATCCTGCGCGAACTGAAGCGCGGGCCGATGACGAACGCGCAGCTTGTCGAGGCGATCACCGAGCCAACTGCCCATGCCGCAACGGTGGCGCGTGACTGCGCCAAGCTGATCCGCACTGGGCGCGTCATCAGGGTCGATGGCGCCCGTGGCCGCGGCACGAAGGCGACCTATGCCCTGCAATCCAACGCCGATCCGAAAGGAACAAGCGCATGAGCCAGATCGACGTGCTCCCGTTCAAGGGGGCGTACCTCATCCACAAATGCCCAACGCCCCGCGCTCGGCACAACAGCTTCACCGCCGCCGAAACAGAGGCCTGCCGCCTGCTTGCCGCCGATCCGACCGCCACCTTCATCATCAGCCGGGAGGAAGCGCGCGTGCAGCTGCGGCGCAGCGCGTCCGGCGTGCCGATCACCCGGAGGTGGCCGGCAGATGGCTGATGAGATCGAATTGGCAACTGAGATTGCCGACGCGCACCTCGCGCGCAGCATCGCCGCCGCCCGCGTTGCCGTGCCCGCCGGCGCGCCTGGGGAATGTGACAACTGCGGAGACGATTCGCCCCGCCTTGTTGCCGGGTGCTGCGCCCGGTGCCGCGATGAAAGAGACAGGAGGAAATATGTTGGTCGGTAATGTGATGGTGCCGGACCCGATTGCCGCGGCACCTGACGGTGACGGCTGGGTTCTCGGGTATGTCCCCATCCGCGGTGAGCTTCACGATAAGTCGCCGTGGCTTGCCATCACCCGGTGCGATGGCGGCTGGCGAGATGATGAAGGTTATCTCGTTGAGCCTACAGTGTTCGTCCCACTTCCTGACCCGCAGCCCTGCCCTACCGGGTGGAAGCGCGCAGAAGGGGCGATCTTCGTTTCCAACGGCTGGCTCGGTGACGATCGGAAGCCGGTCTGGCTCGTCGGCATCACCCTGCCTGACGGCTCGAACGACGATAGTCGGGAGTGGGATATCCGATCGTCCAAAGACCAGGCGATCACGGCAGCGTGCCAGCTATCGGCAATGCTCGACCTGCCTTGGAGTGAGATGCCCTTCGTCGATGCTCCGTCCAACATCATCCCTTTCAATCGGGCAGACCGGGCATGAAGAGCCCCTACATACGCCCCTTTGAGCACCCCGCCGGTTGTGGTTGCCCGGACTGTGAAAGGCGGCGGGGTAATCGACTTGGCATGATGTGCGCCGCCGCGCTGCTCATCGCATCAGCGGTTCTCGCGGGGTACTGGCCATGACGTTCACCAGCGCCTTTATCATCGGCCTCATGGCCGGGCTGCTCGTACGGGGAGATGGTGGCATCCTTCATCACCTCGCCGTTGCCGCCCTAGGCGGCTTCCTGTGGTGGCTGACCCGTGATCCCTTGCCCGCCGCTATCGAGCGCGGCTTGGACGCCTATCGAAGGAAGCATCAGCGATGACCGAATTTGAACGCGGTCGGCGTTCCGGCATCGTGTCCGGCCTCCGCATGGCTATGACCGCAGTCGCGGTCCTCGACCAGACTGACGAGCGGCCCCTTAGGCTGTTCGAGCACCGCCGGGTTCGATCAGCCACTTATCGGATCGCTGTGCGGGAAATCAACGAGTGGCTGGCTATCGCACTGCGCGACCGGCCGCTGCTTTGGAACAGGAGGAACGTCGGATGACCGAACGCAGCGGTAACCTCGCGGCGGTGGCGGCGCTGCCCCCCGCCACCGCCGAAAACGACCGGCTGATCCCCTTCGCCCAGGTCGAGCAGATCGCCGGTCTTAAGCGAACCCGCATCTACGCCATGATCCGCGCCGGCACCTTCCCCGCGCCGTACAAGCCCGGCGGCTCCGGCTCACGGTGGAGCGAGGCCGAAGTTCGTGCCTGGCTGGAACAGGTGAAGGCGAAGGCAGCCTAGACGAATCACATCAGACGGCGGAAGCTCAAGCTATGGCATCATCTAAACTACCAAGAATCGAGCCGGTCGACGTCGAGCAGCTTGTATACGCCTTTTCTGTTGGCAGCCTCGCCGCGTCTGGGAAAATACCGGGCTCAGGCGTTGGCGGCATGGGCGTGAACTTGGAAAATGACGGGGTCGTTCAGCGCATCGAGTTGACCGACTCGCCGATGAACCGGGCAATGATCGCGATACGCGATCAGTTTCCAAAAGGCATGATGCAGCCGCTGATGTTCAGGATCTGGGCCATGGGCGAGTTGATGGAAGAGCCAGAGATGGCACCGTACATTCGATCAGATGAAGCGCGGCCCGACGAAACCGAGGTAAGCGACGCCGTCTTCTACGTCGCCGCCAAAATGCCGCTGAACGCCAAGATGAAGTTCGCGAAAAAACAGTTTTTTCAGCAGGTGGCGAAGCGCTTCGCCCAAAATCCCGATTTGGAGCCGATCACATGACCGACATCCCCCTTTCCGACGCGATGCTTTGCTGGAACAGCGGACTTCGCGGAGGCCAGCCCGGCTTCGCGGTCATCCACCATCCCGATCGCCGAGGGCTTTCAGATGAGTACGATTCGTCCGTCGGCGCCTGCTTCGCGGACTGGCGTAAGATGAGCGACCGCGACCAGCGACTGAAGCTGATGATCGAGGCGTGGCACATTGCAGCCTTCTACGAGGTGCCGATCAAGATGGTGAGCGATGGGCTCATGGTCATACCTGAATATCGCGACATGCTCGCTTACGACTGCCTCCCGAAGCAATTCCGGCACGAACGTGACGGCTGATCCTACGCCCGGTCGAGCATCGGCCCAAACACGCCGGCTTCGTTCATAGCCGCATAAACTTTCTTCATCGCCAACGCGGTCTCCTGCGTGACGAAGAGCGACGAGCGCTTACCGTGGGGTGAGCCAAGAAAATAGGGGTGCATAGTCTCCCACGTTTCCCCAACCTCCGCAGATCGCCAGCTTGGCAATTCGCGTTCCATCATCAGCGCCACAGCGACCCGCTTTGGAATCGTGTGGTTTTCTTCGAGTTCATGATACCATTCGCACTTAACAAGTATCGGTATTGTGCCGTCGTAGTAGAATGTGCAGTCAAGCGCTTCAGCATGGACGCCGGCCGGCACATTTTGCTCCATAAGGCGCTTGTTGACGCCCTTCACCGAGGCTATCACGTCTTGGCCATCACCATATGGGCAAGTTACGAACCCATGAGCAAAGTAGCGGGTATGATCTAGCCCGAGGTAACCGGAGTGACGGCCGGGCGTGGTATGAGGGTGTCGTTCGCCATGAGTGCTGACGAGCGGGTGCCAGCTTGGATAGTCGTCTACCGCAGGGCCACATTGCTCCACAACTTCAGCGAAAACCTCCTCTGCGCGCGTTCGTTGCTCGGCAGAAAAGGTCCGCGGGATCAGGTAGTTCTTGGTTTTCGCCAGCCGGTCGGCGGCGGCTTCATCTGCTCGGAATGCCACTGCGCTTTCTCCTTATGCGCGATAATGACGCATTGCGCATAGAAATGCAATATCGTGCATAGCTTTTAGGATTAGCGGTATGCGGCGGGCTGCCGCGGCGCTTTTGGCGACGTGTCCGCCCAGCGTATCGGCTTGCCGAGGTGCGTGGCTGGGGGCTCAAGCTCGGCGGTGATCAGATCCGCCCATTCACACGCTAGCTCGCGCCGCCGCCCCATGTAGGCGGCGCGGTTGTATGCACCCTCGACCTTGTTCCCCGGCACGTGCGCCAGCATCAGGTCGATCACCGCCCTATCACCGTCACGCCGCTCTTCGGCCGGGCGATCATTCATGTATGTCGAGAAGGCGGCGCGGAAGCCGTGCGGCACGTGGCGCTGGTAATAGCCGGCGCGAATCAGCAGCGCGCGCAACGTGTTCTCGCTGATCGGCTTGTGGACGTGCCGTTCGCTCGGGAAGAGGTACGGGAGGCCGCCGGACAGCCGGTAGGTAGCGTGAAGCACCTCTACCGCTTGCGGCGACAGCGGCACGACGTGCTCGCCATATTCCTCCGCCTTGCGATCCTCATCGCCCTTCATGCGCTCGGCAGGAATGCGCCACACCGCCGCCGGCGCCGGCTCGTCTGGCTTCGTCCAATCGATCCCCTCGAACTCGGGCCAACTGGCGAACCGCAGCTCACCCGGTCGGACGGCGGTCAGCGCGAGGAAGCGCAGGCCGAACTTCGTCCCCGCCCGGCAGCGCTGCGCGTCGCAGTCGGCCAGCATCTTGCGGATAATCTTCATCCGTTCGGCCTGGTCGCGAATGCCGTCGACGATGGACGGTTGTTTCTTCGACCGCGGTTTGTCCTTCAGCGCCTTGCCGAGGCTCGCCGCCGGGTCCGCGTCGCAGATACCAGAGGCGATACCATAGACGAATATGGCACTGGCCCGCTGGCGTAGCCGGTGAGCCGTCTCGATCGCGCCGCGGCGCTCGACGGCCTGCAACACCTCAAGCAGCTTGGGCGCGCCGATCGCAGTGATCGGCAGGTCGCCGATCGCGGGAAAGAGGTCGTTCGTCAGGCTGTCGATCACGTCGTTCGCGTGCACCGGCGACCAGCCGCCCTTCCGCAGATCGTACCAGCGCCGGCCGACGATCTCGAACGTGTTGGCATCCGTCTGCGCGCGCGCCTTGGCGGCGACCTTCTTTTCGACGGCTGGATCGCGGCCGGCGGACAAGAGCTTCTTGGCCTCGTCCCGCTTGGCCCGCGCCTCGACCAGCGACGTGCTCGGATAGGAGCCGAGGGTTAGCGTCTTCTGCGCCGGCTTGCCGCTGTCGTTGGTGCCATACGAATAATTCATGCGCCAGTGCCGACCGCCGGCGGTCGTGACGTAGAGATAGAGCTGGCCAGAATCGCCGAGCTTGTACGCCGACGCCTTCGGCTTCGCCGCCTTGATCTTCGCGTCAGTCAGCACGCGCAGCCTCCATACCATGGACTTTCGAGGTCCGTACCATGCGGTATGCCATGCCGGGTGCCGAACGCGACCGAACAGCAGCGCACAACCGCAGCATTAAAATGCGCGGTTTTCTGCGGGTTACAAGTCCCGAGTGAACGGGAAAGAACGGTAAAATATGGTATGTTGGCGGAGCGGGAGGCCGACACACCAAGCCCTTAAAGTGGCTGAAACGCGTGGGTTTTTCGCGGCCTTCTTCTAACATACCATGGAAGATACCATGGATTTTAGAAGTGCCTGTGTTCGGATGCGGGGCAGGGATTCGAACATACCATGCATGCTACCATGCACTCTACGCCGCCCAGCAGCTTCGGTCCTCGACGATCGGAAGCTCGGGCTCTTCGCCCTCCATGTTGATCCTCATGACGAGGCCGAGCGTCGCGCCCTCAAGATGGATGCCCTTCACCCGCTCGACGATCGCGTGCACCAGATACCCCCGGTCGATCTTCGGCGCGATCCAGCCGGCGCGGTCGCGGCCGAGATAGCCGACCTTCATCCCCCGGCCCGTCACGATCGCGACGGCAAGGTGATCGTGCGGATTGTCCGGCTCGCGAACGAACTCCAACCACTCACCCGGCACGCACTGGCGCAGCTCGTCCTGGCGGCTGCTGCCGTCGTCGTTCTCGTACCAGCATCCGACTGCGGGCAGGCTGAAGTCGTTCCATCCCATGTTCCTCTCCCGGTAGAACAAATGCGGAACATCTGGTAAGAGCGTGGCTCCCGAGTCGGCAAGAGGAAGAATCGTGGCGACCAACCCAGAACGGTACATGGAACGGCCCCTGCCCTTCGGTGCATGGCTGGTGCAGCAGAAGGATCGCGGCGGCCTGATCGGTCAGCTCGCGGCCGGCGCCGCCGCCGATCGGCGCTTCCCGAAGAGCGGTGACGTTGGCGTGATCCGCGCCCACCTCTCTGCCATGCAGGCAGAGGGCGATATGTTCGCCGCGCTCGATGACGCCGAGTTGGACTATCTATGCATCTGACAGCAGATCAAACGCGGACGGTTGTCTACGATCGCTGGTATCTGGCTGAGCTGTCTCGCAACGAGGCGAAGCGCAAGGCACGCCTCGCGCCGGCCGCCGGTGAGCGCGAGGCCCGACAATCGAGGCGCATCGACAAGCGCGAGGCCGATCCTCGCGCCGCATTGGCCGCCGCGATCAACGCCGGTCGGGATAGCTACGCGGCCTTGTCCCGCATGCTTGGGCGGAACGACGGCTATTTGCGCCGCTTCGTCACCGACGGCACGCCGATCGCGCTGAAGCCGGATGAGCACCGTCGGCTGGCTGATTACTTCGGCCTGGACGAGCGCGGGCTCGGGGTGCGGGATCTATGGGCGCTTGCCGACCGGAGGGCCGGCCGGTGACGCTCGATATATGGGAAAAGGCAAACAGCTTGCTTGCCGCCATGCCGATGCGCGCCGCCGTTCGGCTTGCTCGCAGAGCATCGCGGAACGCCGGGGCTGACCGTCCCGATCGCCGGGCATGGTGGGCGCGGGTCTATTGGCAGATCGAGGACATCTATGCTGCGCGCTGTTCCGGGGCGGAACCGCGTCCTCTCGAATGGTGATCAACGTCGTGCTTGGCGCCAGCGATCTCGAAGCGCATCATGCCGCCTCGTCTTAGCGGAGTGAGTCGTGGAACTGCTGCATTTCAACCACATGGACGGACGCCCCGTCAGCTTCGACCGTAAGTCGGTGCTGCTGTTCGAGCCGCACGAATCGGGTGCCGGCACCTTTTTACGGGCCGGACCAGTTGAGCACCCGCGCGATATGCACCTCGCGGAGGAATACGAGCTTGTTGAGACGGAGGTGACAATGTCGTCTTGGGATCGAGCGACCCGCTCGTTCTTGGCCAAGGATGAATCCGAGGCCGAAAAGGTCCCGTTTTAGTCCCCCCGGAGTGATCGCATGTTCTCGATCTTAGCGCTGATCGCCATTCAAACCGCGCCCGCGGCGCCTCCCGCGCAAGGCAACCACAAGGTAGAGGTCGACGGGCAGACCTACCGCGTCTTCATCAAGGGACGGAAGGTGTCGGCCTTCAACAAGTCGATCGTCGTCATGCGAACGCCCGAGCGCGGCGACAGCATGCGCAAGGCCGTTATCGCCGCTACTGGTTGCAGGATGAAGGATGAATATTGGGAGGGGTCGCACCTCACTGGTCTGCTCGACTGCGGCGCGGCGGCAACCCAATAAAATGTAACTCAGTTACTTTTCGGCTTGCACTTACTCAGTAACTGAGTTATCATTCTCGGGTCGGACGGTAGAGGCGCGATGCCGAAGCCCGCCGACGACCTGAAAGGAACGCGAATGGAGTTCGCAATCCGGTTCAGGCTCTGGAGGATCAGGATCACCTTGTTGGCGATCACGATTTCCTAGCCTGAACCCCTCGCCCCGGTCTGACCACCGGGGCGGGGATAGGGTCCAAATTAATGGACGAATGAGAGTATGCAAGCAGAACATCTAAGAGCGATCCGTAAGAGGATCGGAATGACCCAAGGCCAGATGGCAGAAGCCCTCGGCCTTACCGGCACCTTCGTCGGCATGATGGAGCGCGGAGACAAGCCCATCGAAAAGAGGACTGCTCTAGCGGTCCAGCAATTGGCCGCCGAGGCGGTCGAGGACGTGTCAGAGCACGGCTTCCACGTTGCCCCTGCCACCGCTGTTGGCGGGTGGAACGTGATCTTCACGCACCAAGGATGGAAGGGCATGTGGGGCGGGCGGCAAGTCGTCCTCTACGGCCACTATGCCGACGTTCGGCATGCCGAACGGTGGGCGAGCGCCTTGGAACGTGCGCGTCGGCCTCGGATGCAGCGGCGTCTCAACGAAATCGTGACCGCCGCCATCGATCGAGCAAAGCCGAAGAGCTAAGCCGTTTTGGTGAAGGCCGGCCGGACGGTCGCGACCATCATCTTCCGATCGGTGGCGCTGCGCTCCAGGGTGAGGATCTCGACGTCCTCGGCGCCCAGCTTGCCGGTGGTCGGCAAGCGCTCGATCGTCACCTCGCCCCGATAGGCGACCTCGATCAGGTCGGAGCCGTTGCGGGTGCGGGTGCCGACCGTGCCCTTGTAGACCGGGAAATCTGCTTCGGCGGTACCGCCATTGTCGACGACGCCGGTGATCTGATCGGTCATTGCTGTGCCACCTTTACGATGAGGGTTTTCTGTTTCGTGCGATACGGGGTCGATGTCGTCTTGACCGTCAACTCGAGCCCCAGGTCGATACCGGCGCCTGAGAAGGCCGCGGCGCCGAACTGCGACGTGTCGACCGTCAGCCAGAACCGCAGCAGCAGCCCGACGAGGGATGGCGCGCGGCCGTCCTCCGTCATGATGCGCAGGCCGGCCGCCGCAGCTTCGGCGGTTACCGCCAGCCCGAAGGCTGCGACAGCCTCGCCGGGCGCGAGAAGATCGTCGGCGCCGCTTTGACCGATCGTCAGCTCGAAAACGTCGATGTCGGTCGGGTCGAGCGGCTGGGTGAACGCTTTCGCGCCCGGCGGGAGAGCCATAGGGTTGTCCTCCTTGGACGATCAGATGGTGAGGCGGCGGGAGCCGGTGGTGCTGAGCGCAAGGCGTCGACTGCCGGTTGTGGTCAGCGTGAGGCTGCGTCCCGGCGGAACGATTATCGCCGGTGCCGGCGGCGATCCCTTGCCGGTGCCGACGATCACCCCCAGAACGCCGCCGCCCGAACCGGTCATGACGCCGGACGCCCGGCCGGTGGCCATCGCCGACGCAAGCTGGGACGATCCCTGCCCGACGATAAGCGCCGCCACGCCGCCAGCCGCCGACACCCCGCCCATAGCGATCGCGCCGGTGCCGCCTGCTGCCGTGCGGCCGGTGCCGACGACGCCGATTCGGCCGAGCGTCGAGGTTGCGGTGCCGGCGGTCGACGAGGCGGCGAAGGCCGCTAGCGTGACCGGGGCAAGCGTTGCCGCACCCTGCCCGCCGACGATCGGCGTGCTGCTGCCGGAGCCCGTGCCGACAACCGGAGCAACGATCGGCGAGCCCGAGCTGGCAAGCGTGGCCAACCCAAGGCCGGACGATGTGAGCGGCGACAGCGCAGTGGAGAGCGAGGCCTTGGAGGCAGACCCGCCCGACCCTGCCGCTCCAATCGGCTGTAGCGATACGCCAGCCGATCCACTGACGGCCGCGGCGCCGAGGCTGGTGACAGCGACAGAAGCCAGCGCCAGAGCAGCGCCGCCCATGATCACCAGCGCGCCGCCCGCCGTGGTCGCGATGTTGCCGAGTGCGGTCGCACCAGATGCAGCCTCGCCGCCCGCGCTGTCATTGATCGTCGGTGCGGCCGCCTTGTACGCGTGCGAGGCGGGCAACTGGCTGACGAGGTTCCACCGCCAGGCGTAATAGCCCTCAAGCTTCGCGCGCTCGTCAGCCGACAGCGTCCCCTTCCACAGGCAGATTTCCTGGATCGGGTTCCGCCACGGATCGCCGTTGATGCTGCGACCAACCCAGAACGTCGACGTCGCCGGGGTGGACAGGACGTTCTTCTGCGCGCCCTGCACGGGGCCGCCGTCGACCCACTGCTCGGCATATCCGGTTGCCGAGATCGACGAGATGAACAGGCGAGTGAAACCGGGCCAGGCGACGTTGCCTTGCACGTCATTGCCGTAATAGCCGGATGACACCGCATTGCCCGTTGCGGCAATCGAGCGCGCCTTGTTCTGGTTCGCCGACCCCCAATAGAACAGCGTGGAGTAGGTGTTGCGGTAGGCGATGACCGTGGCGACGCCGGTCATCGATCCCGCGTCGCCCCCGGTTGGCAAGGCGGAGGGAGCCGTCCCGCTCAGGAACTGCGAATCGGCCGTCGGAAAGACGGCGGGTAGATTGTTGTAAGTCGAATATGGCGGCTGGTTGCCGGCCGTTGTCTGGGTGACACCCCAGCCTCCGACCTTGCTGCGCCACGCGCTGACCCCGCCGCCGGCCTCGACCGTCAGCGTGGACGCGTCTTGCGCGTCGAGCCACCCGACAAGGGTGGCCGACGTCGCATCGGATGGGAGCCAAGCGCGCGTCGCCATGGCTTAGCCGTTCGGCATCGTCAGCTGGTAGGTGTTCAGGGTGATGCCGTCCTGTCCGACCGCGATATTCGTGTTGGTCAGGATGAGATCGACCGGGCCTGCATACGCCCAGGTCACGGTGCCGTCGGTGACGCCGGTTCCCGTGCCGGTCGGACCACCGCTTGCCGCCGCAGTGCCGGCGGTCGTGGCACGATAGACGTTGCCGTTGAGGTTTACCTGTTGCCCGACGACATACGCCTTCGCGGCGGTCCAATTCTCGGAAACGAGGCCCTGCATGTGGTAGGTGCCATCGCTCGCCTTGACGCGGAAGTGACCGGCATAGCCGGCCCCAACGGCCGCATCTGCCTTCATGTTGGCATTGAACGACTTCACGCCGTTCGCCGCATCCGCAGCCCAATCGGCCGGCAGCGTACCGGACATCAGCAGGGTGCCGGTCGAAGCCGAAGCGGGAGAGGCCGGCGGCAAGCCGGTCCGATATTCGAGCACGGGCGAGGCGCCGATCGCCGTCTCAATTGCGTTGCCCATCGCATTGCGAACGGCGGTGGAAAGCTGGGGCATGGTCAATCCTTCTCTTGATCAGCGCAAGGGCGCGTCGGGGTCAATTTCGTTGCTGAGCTTGTGAACGCGGTGGCCGGACCACCATGCGTGTCGGGGGCCCCAGCTGATCAGCGCGCCCTCGGGGGGATCGTCGCCGATCGGGACGTAGAACAGGAGGCGCTCGCCGCTCGGGCGGTCGACCAGCACGCGCCGCGCCGCCTGGTTGGTGTTGGGGACGGTGCCGGCATCGACGTGGACGACCCGGCCGGTGCCACTCACCGAATGCCGAGGATCGAAAGGATTGCCCGGCCGATCGTCACCGCCTTCGTCGGCTTGAGATCGGCAAGCGTGCTCTCGATCAGCTGCTTGGCGAACTGCTCGACGTCCGCCTCGACAGCCTTTACGCCGCCCTTCGCGACATAGGCGATCACTGCCGGGGTGACGGCAGCGACGGCACTAGCAAGCTTCTCGACAGACGATCCGCCGGTCTGCTCTGCCACGTGGATCGCCGAGGCTACGGCGCCCCCAAGGGTGGTGCGCTTCGCCGCAGCGATTGCCTTGTCGAGCTCGTTGAGCGCGAACTCTTCGACCGCGGCGACGGTCTTCTTGCCGAAGGGCAGCGTGATGCCGAGGATTTTCATGATGGATGCTCCTTGCTTGAACCAGAGGTGTCGGATTGGTTCAGCCGGCAGCGCGCCGCCCGGGGTGTAGGCGGGCGGCATGGTACGGCTGGCGAAATGGTTGGTGGCGGTGTGGCGCCGGCTCAGGCGAGCCGCGACAGATCAGGCCCCGGCGCCAGGACGGGTCTCCAACCGCCGAGCGCGAGCGCGTCTTGGAAGGCCGCAGCGAGCGCGGCGATCAGAGCGGCGCGATCGGTCCCGTTGATGATGCGGCGAGCTTGGGTGAACTCGGCGAGCGTCGCGAACCGATCAGTCGGCAAATAGCTCGACAGCTTCCGGCCAGTGAACCAGCCCTCAAGCATGCCCTCGACCATGATGCGCGCCGAGATCATCGGTTCGAGCGCACGATTATAATTCCGGATCAGCGTGCCCTTGAGGCCGAGCTCTGCATCCGCGCGCGCGTAATTCGCTGGCCACGTCAGCTGCACGTCGCCGCGGCCGTAGGGAACTTGGCCTGCATGGATGCCGGGAATGCCATACGCCTTCCCACGCCCACGGCCGATCTCTTCGACCGGCTGCATCTTCTGCCCGGTCTCCCAGAACGAGGTCGCAAGCCCGTAGGCGACGTAGGCGATCGGCGCGCCCGCCGCGCCGAAGGCATCGAGCTTGCACTGGATGCCCGCGAGCTGAAGCGCGTTGATGGTGCCGCCGGTGAAGAGCGGGCGAATCCGATCGTAGAACGCCTTCGGCTTGGCGAGCGCGCGCGGCGTCGCCATCGCCGGCGCAAGGGCCGTCGGCATAGATATCTCCTTTGGTCGTGATCGCTGTCTTGTTCGAGCGGAGGGGGTGCACATCTAAGGGGCGGGTCGCCTCCCCCGGTGCCCCGCGCCCCGCCTCACCCCCCAAATGGTCGGCGGGGCGCGTTATGCCTTCTTATCGATCTCGCGCAGAGTGGCGGTCATGTCGGCCGGCACTACTGGCTTGCCTGGAAGCACGGCGTCGAGCGCGTCGATCGCGCTTTGCCCCCGGCGTTTGAAAAAGCTGATGATGCCCGCGCCGATCGCGCCCGCGGACCCGCCGGTGCCGAGCGCGGCGAATAGATCAACCTGCTGCTCGGCGATCCAGACCGCGGTGACGAGCAAGGCAAGGCCGGTGACGATCCCGTCAAGCAACCAGCGCTTGGGACCGGGGGTGTCGAGAGTAATGAACAGGCGGACCATAAGGCAGGCCAAAAGCCCGACGACCATAGAGCCGGCCGGGAAGTGGTAGCCGAGGAACGACCAGACGACGGGCACCGTTAGCGGCGGTGCAACCGATACGACCCCCTCTTTCATTACCGCAGGCCGACGGCAGCAGCCGCCATCAAGAGGCTGACGAGCAGGATGTAGACCGGACGGCGAAGCTGCGGCCACCGCGAATACATATCAACGGGGATCGGGGCCTTGCGTAGCTGGTACTCGATCATTGGCTCGGCCAAGGTATGCAGCGTCATCCAGACGAAGCCGCAGCCGACAGACAGCGGATCAAGCCATCGCTTCATTTCCGCGACGCGCTCGATCGTGGCGGCATCTCCAGACGACCATGACCATAGGCTGACGGCTTCCGCTGCGCCGCGGCTTGCAACCGCGCAGCCGGCGAGAAAGATGATGATCCGATAGACGGAAACCGGGTCCGTCGGGTGGTCAATGCTTCGAGCGGCCCAGATGCGGCGCGCCTGGCGCCCGGCCATCATGATCCCGAGGCACATGGCCGCGGTCATGACGAACAGGTTCCAAGCGAGCAGCCCCGGATTATCGGCCAGCGAAGGCGGCGCCAGTGTCGCCGTCGCCTTCATCGCCTCACCGATATAGTTGCTGGTTGCGGTTGCGTTCATGCGTCAGACCCTCCTGCGACCGCTTGGGTCGCGAAGCTGCTGTTGTTCATTCGCTGATGCTCCGGTTATTCGACGACGAGGCGGGAGAGGAGGCGTCCGGCCGCGGCATGCTCCGCAATGCCGGGGTGGTTCTCGCCGTTCGAAGGGGTCAGATCCTCGGGGCTGATGCCGACGGCGCCGATGTACGAGTCGAGCAGGATGGGTCGAAGGCTGTTGAATGCTGCTCCGGCCTCGATCGCCGCCTCGCGCACCTGGTTGGAGACGTTATCCCAGTTGGCCGCGATACCGACGTTCCGCGCCCGCCATGCTCCCTGGACGATTACCTCGACGCCAATCGCCCGAAACGCCTTGATGATGCCGACCATGTTCGTGCGGGTCGGGACGGAGGGCGTCGTGTCGTTCATCGCCATGTGCAGCAGCACCGCGGTGACGCTGTTCGCCTGTGCATATGCCACAGCGGCGTTGAGCCATGCGGTCGGGGCGCCGTTCGACCACAGATCGTTGCTCGACTTCCCGCCGATGCAGAAGTTGTCGTACCAGAGGTTGGTGCCGAGGGTATGCAGGCCACGCGCCTCGATGGCCTTCACCATCTCCCAGATTGCACCGAACTTGGTGTGAACCGAACCGGCGCCGTCGTCCGCCCGCCCGATCTGGACTGCGGTATAGACCGGCAGCCCATTCGCCAGGTCTGCCGACATGTGAATGGGGCTCGTTCCACCCTCATCGGTCAGGTAGCGCCGAGCACGATCCCGATTGGCGCCATTCGGTGCGGTCGCGCTTTGCGCCCCTCCGACTGGGCCATCCAGAGCGCCGATCGAATCGCCCAGCGACATGAAGCGAAGCGGCTTGCCCGCGGCGATCGCCGCCCGCGTCCTCGGGATTGCCCGACGGAACAGTCGCCGATCCGTCTCGATCTGCACCGCGACGTCGCGGTGCACACCATCCTCGATCGCCCAGATTGCCACCGGCGTGGCGGCGACCGGCGTGGTGCGGCAGTTGAAGAGCGCAACCATGCGCCCGTCCGTCACCACGGGGATACGCTCGCCGGCGTCGTACTGCGCCTCCGCGCCCTTAAGGACGCTGATCGTTAGGTCCTCGATGTTGAGCGCGAGCACGTCGTAGCGGGTATAGGTCGCTGCGGCATCGAGCGTTTTGGTCGCCGTGAACGGCAGCATCATGCCGCTACGCGCAAGCACGCCTCGCACCGTCACCGCCCGCCCGCTCGTCACGGCAGAGGCTTCAGCGACCCGCCAGTCGTAGGTTGCGGTGAGAGCCGCCACCCGGCCGCGCAACCGGATGCCGAGCTTCGACCCAGCCCCGATCGTGCTGGTCGGCTGATATCCGGTGACGCCTTGCGCATACATGCCGCGCCGCTGCGGCTCCGTCTCGGTAGACGGCATCGACGTGACGCCCATCGCCGTGAGGTTGCGCGCCGCGGTGAAGGCGCTGACGAACACGTAATAAGCATAGCCCGCCTCGATCGCGATCACCTCGCCGATGCGGATGATGGCACGCCCGCGGGTGTTCGCAGACAGGCCGACGTCGGCGAGGGGAGAGATGCCGCTGCGCAGGACCTCATCCGTGGTCGAGGGCGACGGCGAGCCAATGTCTGGCGACGACAGCGGCCGGCGAATGATGCGCCAGCCAAGAAACGCTGCCACGTCTGCCGGGAAGGCTGGAAGGTCGATGCGGTCGACCTGCATCCCGACCGGAAGGTCATAGCCGGCATCCTGCCGGATGCCCCAGCCGGTGAAGCCGCCACCCGGATCAAAGAAGTTGGTCGAGTACATCGCGTCGCGCGTCACGGGCGCGCCGTCCTGCGCGACCTGCGGTTCGATGTCGCCGATCCGGCTCGCGAGCGACCGGCCCACCATGTTCAAGGTGTAGGAGAGCGCCAGCGTCTGATCGACCATGGTATAAGGCACCACGTCGCCCGGCCCGGCGTATTCGGAGATCGGGAAGGCCCGGCCGCCTCCATTCACTTGATAGAATGGGTGGTTGCCCGTCAGCGTGATGACGTGCGCGAAGTCGCCCTGCTCGACGGCGAGCGGCGTCGCGAGGACAACCGTTGTCGGGCCATCCCCGGTATCAGCGACAGCGAAGGATGCCTCGCAGCGAGCTTTACCGTTGGCATCGGTGAAGACGAGCTTGCCGGTCATCGGTCCATTGCGACGGATCGACACCTGGGTGACCTGGCCCGCCTGCGGTGCAGGGATGTTCAAGCCGTAGGCGAAGCTCTTCGGTAGCCCGTTACCGCTCGTCGGCGCGGTGGACCCGATCTCTTGAACCGGCAGGGCGGCCACGGCGACGCCGGTGCGCAGCAGCGCGTTAGGACCGAGCGCGGAAGATTGCGCCGCGGCAGCTTCGGCCCGCGCGACGGCCGGCAGGATGAGGTCGGCACCGTCGATCTGGATACGGACATCGTCGTTGTTGAAAGTCAGCGTTGCGCTGTTCCACGTTGGGGCCGATCCGTAAGTCGATCGGTAGCTGTCCACGCGATCCGCCGGCGCGGCATCCATGCCGTAGGTCGTCGGCAACGCGATCAGCGTTCCATAGCAAAGGCGTCGCTTGTCCTGTCCGAATATTCCGATCAGGTCGTAGACCATCGTCGAAACGTCGCCGAGCTCGCCCGAATAGGGCACCTTAGACGCGTCCTTCATCGTCGCTTCGTTGATGCGCAACGTCACTTGGCTGGTCGGGACGCCGTTCGCGAACGTTACTCCCGCCAGCCGAAGCCCTTCAGCGTTTGCGGTCGCGCCAAGCCCGAGGGCGATTGCCGCAGGCCCCGGCGTCTCTGGATTGAGGCGCACCTCCAGCCGCAACTCGACGCCCGTAAGGTCGAGTCCGTCGAAGAAGATGTTGCGGACGCAGGGGCCCGCCCGGTCTGCCGCGATCGGCAGGCAGGCTGCAGTTGCCATTCAAGTCTCCGAGAGGTCAGGTGTTGAGGTGGAGCAGCGAGTGGTTGTTCGCGGGGACGATCACTCGAAGGTCGGATCGTTCGCCTTGATGTTGTGGCTGAGGATGCCGTTCGAGACGTAGGTATGGGCGCCGGTGACGGTGATCTTGACGATCGGCAGAGTGCCAGTGACGCGGTCAGCTCCGGGAATGTCGCGGATCATCACCCACTCGCCGACGAAAACGCGGTGGTCGCCGGTCGCGCGTAGCGTCTTGCCGTCGACCGTCGCCTTCCAGACATCGTCGCTATCTGCGATTTCAACCGCCTCGACGGGGTAGAAGCCCCAGCGCAGCGTTTCCTCGTGACGCGTCCACACTCGATCGCCGACGATGATCTCGCCCGCCGGCTTCTCCGTCAGATCCGCCATCAGGATCGGCGTGTCGGTCGTCGGGCACCTTCCGCCTGGCGGTGTTGCACCGCCACCGCTCGATGGCGGCGAGCCGGCGGTCGGGATGATCGCATAGCCGATGTAATGGCGGCCGGGATGATCAGGTGACGCTCGAGCGTTGATGTCGTCGGGGTCGAGCACGTAGGTGACCGCGCCGCCGAGCCGGTCTGCATCGTCATAGCCGATGGCGCGGAAGTCGCCGGCAGCGAGGCCGCTGGCGATCGTCTTGCCGCTGACGTTCACGTCGGCATGCCCGTCCGTATAACGTCGGACATGATTGCTGATCGTGACCGTGCCATCCGCCGCGGCCGTGATCGTCAGGCCGATCGGGAACGAGGTGGAAATCGCCTGCTGCAACGCGCCGGCCGTCGCCAACTGCCCCGCGGTCACAGGACCGAGGATGCGGCGGTCACCGGTCATGCCGCGCACGCGATACCGGACGCCCACCTCGTAGCTCGTGCTAGGGGTGACCGTGCCAAACTCCTTACGGGTCACATCCGCCGGCTCAAGACTGGCAGCCGACCATCCCGCATCCGCAGCTTGCCCGGCGATAAAGGGGCGCTGCTCGAACAGCACCGCGTCAGCGCTTGGATTGCCGACTGCGCCGACGATGATGAGCGCCGGGATCGATCCGCCATTTGCCGTCAGTGTGGCGCCCGTCAGCTGCCAATCTGCCGCCGACGGCACCGCGACGGACGTGTCATAGACAATGTTGGCGGTGGGCGGAGCCACTCCGGTCTTCCCAAGCGCGAAGGCGTGCTTCGCGTCTGTTTCCGTTCGCACGGTATAGGTCACCGTCCCGGTCTGGGCGTCGAGGTCGCGCCCCATGATCATCACCTTAACGCTCCAGCCGTCCTCGGGGCTGAAGGTGACGCAATCGCCGAGCCGATAGTTAAGCCACCATGGCTTGAGCGGGATCGAGCCGGGCCCCGCTTCGCGCGCGTCCGCGACTTCATAGGTGGCGAGCTGCGTGACTTGGTCGACGTTCTGGACAAGCGGGAACGACTGTTCCTTCACCCGCTCGCCGCCATCCTGTTCAACCCAATCGGCGACCAGCACGCCCTTCGTCGGCACCATTTGCCAATCGTGTGCCTCCGACCGATAGGATGGGACCATGCCGTTGATCCGGGTCCGGCGCGGCTGCGTGCCGCTAAAACTGCTTTCGCCGACGATGTCATCGCGCGTGATCGTTGCGAGACTGACCCGCGGCGCGCGATTGATGCAGGAGATGATACCTCCCGAGAATACCGGTGTGGCACCTCCAGCCTGCAAGATGCTCTTCAAGTTGTTCCACGGTGTATCGGGTCGAGTCGTGATCTGCCCGCCTACCTTCCAGCCGCGCGCATCGTTGAGATTCGCGCCCTCAACGAAGCTGGCGACGTCGATCTGCGCAAGCGGCGCACCGATTCCGGCCACGCGGCGACCGTTGTGGTAACGACCGAGCGCCCAAGTCAGTCCGTGGAGGTGCGGATCTTCGGAATAGACATAGGTGCTCTCGTCGAGCGCGCGGCATGCGCCGCTGCCGCCGGGATAGGTGCTGTCGAGCCGCGGGTCGTAGACGAGGACGCCGCGGATAATCCATGACATCGCCGGCTCTGTCGTCAGCGTGTTCTTGCCCTTGGCATCGTAGAGCATCGTCACGAGCGTGGCGGCATATCCCGACAGCTTGTGCGCTGGCGTCCAACCCGGGAAGGTTCCGGCCAGCGGTTGCAATGCGACCGGCTCGGGCGTGCGACCCAGCTGAACGGCCTGCCAGATGCGCTGGAAGTAGTAGCCGGATGGCGTGCCGATCATTCCGCCGAGGAAGTTCAGCGTCGACTTGTTGGCGAAGGCGGTATCGATCGATTGGATCGGGCCGAGCGACAGGACAGTGACGAAATGCTCATATGGGTTGCTGCCGCCCGAACCGCGCTTTGCGCGGATGTCTCCGGCGACCAGCGTGCGGCCCATGACGTAGGGGATGCCTGCGTAGGGGTCGGCCTTCCATTTCGTCTGCGACCCGCCAGCGCTGGGCGTTGGGCTCAGCGCCTGCGCAAGAACGGCTGCGCCGGTCAGGGCGCCACCGGCGAGCAGGGTCGAAGAGATACCAAGCGTTGACGCAGTCGCCGCGAAGCTGAAGCTTGCTGACGCACCGGCTGCTACGCCGAGCCCAACGCCGGCGGTAGCGGCCGCCAGCGCTGCGGCCCCGACAATGATCGCGGCCGTTCGAACAGCCTTCATGCCACGATCCGCCAGGCGGCGAGCATCTGAACCGGCTGCACCACGATCGCGCCGACAGCATCTTCATGGTAGGATAGCAGGCGGCCATTACCGAGGGCGATGCCGATTGCGTCGAGCTTGCCGGTCGATGGCAACGAGACGATGTCACCAATGAGCGCTGCGGCCGGGGCGATCCGCGCGAAGCGAACGTCAAGCAGCTCAGCGAGGCTCTTCGCTCCCATGCGCCCGAGCGCGCGGCGCGCGCCGATCGCGGTCGAGTAGCTGCCGGCCTTCGCCGAAGCCGGCGACAAGTTCATTGCACGAAGGTGGAAGGCAAGCATCTTCGCACAGTCAAACCGCCCCCAGGCGAACGGCTGGCCTTCGAATCGCAGAAGGGTGGCCTGCGCGGCGTTCCGGCGCAGGATGAGGACGTGTTCGCTCATCAGGTCCTCTTCGTCGTAATGGAACCGACGCCGGGCACATTGGTGCGGGTTTCGATAGCGGTCAGGTCGAGCTTCTGCCCCCATGGGACATAATCTTCGACGTAGCTGACCAGCGACATCCCCAGCTCGCCCGGCCAGATTGACTGGTGATGTGCGTCAGTCATGCGGTTCGCCTCTTCCACCTGAAACAGGCGCTCAGCTGCGCTTACGGCTCGGTATTCGAGACGCCGATCGCGCGCGCCCCACTTGATCGTCGGCACGTCAAGCTCGCCGGTGAATAGGACGTATGGTGCCGACACGGCTGCGCCAGTCATCATGTCGATACATCCGATCGCGATGGTCACGCTCGAGCCCTGCACCAACGGATCGATCAGCTTGGCAAGCGCTACCTCGCCGCTTGGGATCAGCCCGAGCGACACCGAAGGCGCGCTGTCACCGATGCTGTCGGTAAGGCCCTTGATGCTGTCGAGAGCGCCATAGACCGGATCAAGGCCGACGAATTTGCGGTCGCCGACCATTAACTCGCCAGCGCCATCGAGCAGCAGCAGATCGTAGCCCGGTAGGTTTATCTCCACCGATCCAAACAGCAGCGGGCGCTCGCCGCGGAGAGCCGAGGCGAGAAGCGGGTTCAACTGACCCACGTCATCGATCCTCGGAAATCGTGATCGTGCCGAAGTCGAAATAGCCCGCCGTCTGACGGGTCCATGCCACCTCGTTACCCGACAGACTGCCCTCAATCATCGGCCGCGTAAATTCGCACACCGAGTTAGCGTCTGGAATGACGCGGAGCATTGGAAAGATCGAAAGGGCGAGCACGCCTGTCGAATTGGCAACTCCCTGCGAGGCAACGAAGTGCAGATACCGCCGGCCCTGATGCACTAGACTGAAGGCTTGCCCCATCCTCACCGAATAGTTTGGGGTGAACGACCGCAGGGCGAGCGTCATGCCAGATTGCCCGCTGTCCGATACTACTGGGCGGCCGCAGAGGCCGGGTTTGAAGCCGTCCTGGTCGAAAGGGATTAGCGCGCCGAACAGCTTTGCCAGCCGCAGCTGTGCCGAGAATATCCGCCCCTCCGGCTCTGCCTTGATGGCAGGCGGAGTGACGTCGAGAGCATGGCGCGTACCGAGGCGGGACAACGTCTGCACAGCGCCACCGTTGGGCGGCGTCAAGGAGCCGCCCCAATCGATCATGCGCGGCGCATCGATCTTCCAGCCGCTCTGCGGCCGCAGCAGGATGGGCCCGGTCATCCGGGAATCTGCGCCCAGCGCTGCTCTGCCATCTCGTCCTGCGCCATTCTGGCCCCTCCAAGTAGAGCCGCCTGAGAAAGGGGCGCCGTGATGGTCTGAACGTGCACGTCGAACAGATCGGACTTGTCGACTTTGACGTAGAAGCCCTGTTGTTGAGGTGCAGACCTCCGCCCGTTGGCAGCAGCCGGGAGACGGGGCGATCGTAGCGACGTCTGCGGCAGCGAGGGCGAAACCAGCCCTCCGTTCGCGAACTTCGGCAGGCGCTTGGAATTGAGTGCCGTCACGATGCCGCGGCCGTAATGCTCGACGGCCTCAGCGGTCAGGATGCCCTCTCCAGCCGACACTCGCGCAAGGATGCTGTCGGAACGCCCGGTGCCCGGCCCGTAGATCACGCCGCCGCCGGCGAAACCGGGCACAACACCGCCATCAGCAAAGGCGAGGCCGGCGGGGCCCCCGACCAGCGACAGGATCAGTTTCTGCGCAGCGATACGAGCGAGATCCGAAAGGATGCTGCTCGCCATCTTCTTGAAGGCCTGCCCTGCCGTTTCCGTGCCGCTGACCAGGCCAGCGAGGCCATCCTCAATGGTCCCGAGGCCGCGGGCGGCGACGTCCTCCAATGCTGCGTCCATGTCGCCAGCGGCGTGCTGAAGACGATCGCGATACTGGTCGATGGGGGAAGCGGTCTGCCGGGCGAGCTGTGACCGCTCTCCCGCATCTTGAGCAGGCAGCGCCGCGAGCGAGCGCTGGGCGCGCAACACATCGGCTGGGTCCTTCGACGTGTCGCGGACGCGCTCAAGAGCCTTCCGGCGCAGTTCCTGCTCGGTCGCGAGAATGTCGAACGCGATCTGCCGGCGCTGGCGGTCGGTCGTTGCCAAATCCTGGCCGATCCGCATCAGCGACAGGCGTGATTGAAGGTCGTCCTGCTCGACGTCGTAGCGCTGCTCGATCTGGCGATTGGCACGATCAAGGATCAGGTTTCGGAGGCTGGCCGTGCGAGCCTCTTCGTTGAGCGTCGAGAGCCGAGTTGCCTCGCTATCGCTGATTTTCTTTGTCGATAGTTGGCCAGCGATACGAACCTTCTCGGCATTGGCCTGCGCGTTGATATCCGATTGAGCGAGGCTTTCCAGTTCTTCCTCGCTCGTCGCATGCCGACCCTTGGCTTCGATCAGGCGACGTTGCGCTGCGCGCTCCTGCTGCGCGAACGAGATATCGTCGTTGATCAGCTTTACGCGTGCGCGTTCGGTCTTGATATCAACCGACTCTTGGCTCGCCCCCTTCTTGCCGAAGGCGACGTGGTAGATGCGCTGGGTCGGCTCATCGAGCAGCTGCCGGATCGCGACGCCCTGCTTGGCAAAGGCGGCGCGGATCGACGCGATGCTGATACCGGGACCGTAGGCGACGTCGACCGCCTGTCCGCGTTCGTGATCGCTGGTGCCGGGCTTGGCGACGGGGCCGATATGACGGCCCGCGAGCTTATCGGCGTAAATCTGCCGCTGCTTTTCGGGCGAGCGATAACCGTTGGTCACGCGCCCGCCGATGCTCGCGATGATGCTGGTCGCCTCGGCGACACCGACGTCACGACCGACCTGATTATTGTTCGGCTTGGCATTGGCGAGACGCTGGCGATCCTGCGCCGCATCAACCGCCGCCTTCTTCTCGGCTTCCAACGCGCGCAGTCGAGCGGCAGACTCTGTGCCGACGATCTTCCCAAGGCGGGCCTGCTCACGCTGCTCGCGCTTCAGCGTGTTGATCCGGTCGTCATACGCCTTCGTCACGGCACGGACCGGGTCGATCGACACCGCCGCGCGCTCGGCCGCAAGGTCGACGCGAGTGACGTTCAACTGCCGCTGGGCTTCGGCGACCGCAGCATCCGCCGCCGTGCGCTCCGCACGCAGCTGGTTGACCCGATCGCTCCGGCCTTGGTTCTGCAACGCAGCCGCGCCCGTGGTGGCGCCCGTGATGTTGAAGCTTCCCAGTTCCGCTTCGGCGTCGGCCAACCGCGCCGCCGTTCGCTGCCGGATAGCGAGCGCCTCGTCGCGCTTTGCCCGCGCCGCGATGTTGGCGCGCTCGGCGGACGATCGTTCGCTGTCGGCGGTCGCCTTCAGCGCCTTATCTTGATCCTTGAGCGCCGCGGTCAGCCCCTCGACGGTGCCGGCGAAGCGAGCCTTTGCGCGCGCCGCGACGTCGCTTTCGACGGCATCCTTCTTCAGCTTGTCGACCGCATCGTCAGTCGCGTCGCCGAAGTCGAGCAATCCCTTCGTCAGCGGCCCGAGCACCAAGAGGCCGGCGGTGATCGCAAGCCCCCAAGGGCCGATCATGAACCGGGCGACCGATCCCGCCTTGCCCTCGATGTTCGCGAACTGCCCGGCGAGCTGGCCGCCCTGGATGGCGACGACTTGAAGAACGTTCGCGCCCATGCTGATCTGCGTGAAGGTGTCCTGCACCTGATAGGACGTGCCCTGCATCGCATAGCGGAGAGCGTTGGTGTTGGTGGTCAGCGCGTTCGTGCCGGCGCCGGCCCCGGCAACCGACTGAGCATGCGCGTTGAGGTTGCCGCGGGCCAGCGCGACCGCGGCGGCATATTCGCGCTGATGAAGGACGCCGGCCGCAAGAAGGGTGTCGGCGCGGTTCATCTCGTCGTCAAAGCGCTTCTGCGCGAGGAACATGGGATCGAGCTCGGCGCGGACAATGTCAGCCGCCGCCGCAAGAGCGCGCTGGCTTCGCGCGGCCTCATCCGTGCTAGCGGCAAGTTGCCGCTCCTGCGCTACGGCCTCGGCAATACGCTGATGCTTGGTGACGAACAGATCCGTGGCCTCGGCGCTCTGCCGCAGCTCGATCTCGACGCGTTCAAGCGCCCCAGCCTCGGCCAGTAGCGCCGCCGCCTTCTGCTCGGCCTCGATCCGCGAGGCGTTCGTCGCCTGGATGAACAACCGGGTTGCTTCGGAGGTGTCACGCTCGGCCAGTGCCGCGCGCTCCGCCGCTTCGCCGATCAGGGCGAAGGCACGGGCTTGATCCTGCGCCGCCGCCGCGCCGGCTCGAATATCTTCGGCGCCGAGATTGATCCCGCCTTGGATCGTGGGCCCCTTGATCGCCGTCGAGGCAAGCCGCTGCACCTGGCTGAAACTGGCCTCGAACGACCTCTGCGTGCGCTCGGCGGCATTCTCCGCCAACGATGCGAAGGCGCCGAAACGCTTCCCCATGTTGTCGATCGAGCCTTCGACGTTCTCCGCCATCTTGGCGGCGCGGCGCTCGAAGCGATCGAGCGGCTGCTCGCCCTCGGCGAGGTGACGGCGCAGCAACTCAGTTGCCGCGTCTACCTGCAACAGGAGGCGTTCGGTTTGATCGGCCATACGCCCCTCCCCAGTGCCGAACGCCGTTAGGAGAAGCCGCCCCTACACGGGGCTAGTGGCCAACTTCCGCACGGACTTTCCGCGTAATTTCATTGCCGAAACAGTGCCGCATCAAACGAGGAAGAGAATCATCTTCCCCGGTGTTGATGGCGACTTCGTGCGAGCTGCTGTCGTAATAGAACATCTTGAAGCCGGTGTAGGCCCCATACAGGTTCTTCGCGTTCATCTCTCCAGACACCATATTGGGCTGTGAGCAGCGCGCGACATCCTTGAACTGTACCGATGCTGGGTCGAGGCTTTTGGCCGCCACCGCATCTTGCGCCTCCTGAAGAAGCTTATCGCTGCATCCGGCGAGCATGAGACCTATGCATATAGGCGCGTATAAAAAGCGGGTCATACGCGCACATTATCGACTTGCTGCCCTAAAAGGTAGTTAAGCCTCGACCTTGTTGGCGCGCTCGAACGCCTTCATCGCGGTCCAGAACTCGACCGGCGTGCAGCTCCAGAACTCGGCCGGCCGCCATCCCAGCAGGACGACGGCCGTGCCCATCAGCCGTCGACGGGGGCTTTCTCCGTCGTCGTCGTCTTCTTCGCCGACGGCTTCATTTCCCCCGCGGAGTCATACCCGCCCGTCACAGCGAGCGAGAGCATCGCCGAGATGGTGCGCAGCGCCGAATGCAGGCCGGCTTCGCTGTCGACGATCAGCCGCGAGATACGGGTTGCCGTCGCGCCCGCCGCGCCCTTGTCGCCGATGTCACGACCCCAAGCGCGGATGCAGGCCGTCGCGATCTGCGCCACTTCCGACAGCTTCAGCTTGGCGTCGATGGCGGCGCGCGCGAGGTCCACCAGTCCGCGGTCGAGCGTCTGCTCGATTTCATTCAGTGCCTCAAAGGTGGGACGGAGGACCATGTTGGTCCCGTCGAGGATCAGGGACAGTTCGCCCCGATCCTCGTTGGCGGGTGCCGAGATGTCGGCATCGCTCACTTCGCGTCGCCCTTATCGGTCGGCTTGGCGGCCGGCGTCGGGGCGGGAGCGTAGAGCTTGCCGATCTCGGCGATGGCGTCGGGATCGCTCGCGATCTCCTTGGCCAGATCGCCGACGGTCATATCACCCGGCTCGGCGAGGAACGGCATCAGCGCGCGCGCGGCGAGCCCCGGCCCGGAGTTGAGCAGGGATTGCGCCTCGCGTTCGCCGTGGCCGGTCGATGCGATCAGCAGCTCGTCGAGGTTCGACGGCTTGCTGGTCTTCAGGTCTTTGCCGTTGATCTTGATCATAGCGACCGATCCTTATGCGAGGGTGTCGACAGTCGGCTGCGACGCCGGCTGAAGGGTGACCGGCGTCTTGACGCTCGCGCCCTGGTCGAAGCCCGAGCTATCGAGCGACGTGTACATCGAGCACTCGAACACGACGTCGGTCGTGGCGAACGGCTTCTTGCGGATCTGATAGACCTCGGCCGCATTCGACTTATCGAGCGTCTCCATGCGGGTGTAACCGTTGGAGTCGGGCAGATCGGGCGTAATGTCCTGCTTCACGGTGATCGTGCGCAGCCCCGGAATCTGGGTGTCGACGCCCTCCTGATCCTTCGTGGCATTGGACGAGAAGCCCTTGCCGCGATCGATGCTGAGATTGCCCTGTCCGGCGGGCTGGTTGAACGTGCCGGCCGTGGTCGACTGGATGAACAAGCGGTAATCGCTGCCGAGCTTCTTCGCCATGCGTCTTCTCCCATGTGAAAAGCCGCGCAGGCGTAGCGCGGCGGAGGTTGGTGATCAGAAAAGGGGTGTCAGGGCGCCAGCGCGAGGACGCGGAAGGTCGTGATGCCGGAATAGGTCGAACCATCCTCGGCCAGCACCGCATCATCGTCCTCGAAAGCGAAGCCGAGCGTCCATCCCTCGCGGGTGAAGGTCTGGCCGTCCAAGGCGTCTTCGATCTGCTCTTGCAACGCCAATAGCGGCGCCCGTTCGTCAGCCTCGGCCAACGAGATGATGCTGACGGTGACGGCGCGATCGGCGTCGTTGCCTTTGGTGGCCAAGCTCGACGACTTCATGTCGCCGATAATGACGAGGTCGCCGGCTGCGTCCTCGGGCGCATCCTGATAGACGGTCGCGCCCGTGATCACCTCCGCGAGGCGGTCATACGTCTCGATCTCGACCAGAGCTTTCGCCTTGCTCATTCGCCACCCCCGATTTTGGTCAGGCTGCGCGCGAAGATGCCGCGCAGGTTCTGGTTCAGCGTTCGGCGCAGATCGGGGTAGCTGCCCGTAACGAAGCGCTTCCCCTTCATCGCTCGAACACGCATCTGATAGACCGTCGTGAGCTTCGCGCTCTTGCCGCCGCCGCGGCCCGACTTGAACCGGTCGACGTCGAGCGCCCGAGCGCCGCGACGATACCGACGGACGGACACAATCTGCTCCCGCCGTCCCAAATCTTGGATGCGACCGTAGAAGAGGCCGGCGCGCTCAGCCTTGCTGCCGATGAGCCCGATTTGCAGGCGAAGAGACGTTGGCAGGACTTTGCTCTTGATCCCCGCTCGCAACGCGCCGCGGCGGTTCGGGGTCTTGGCGAGCACGGCCTGCACCATCTGGCGGCCGGTGACGTAAAACTCGGCGATGATCTCGCCCCGAACGACGCCAGGCAACCGGCGGAGAAGGCGGCGGAAGCGGGCGATGCCCTTCGGCTTTCCATTGGCCATCAGGTCGCCACTCCGCTTTCACAGGTCATGACGACGCTGGCTCGATCGGTGCTGGGCGGTGCCGTGCGGATATTCAGGACCACGCCGCCCCAGATCAGGCGATTGGCCGGCACCAAGCCGGCGCGGCAGCGCATCGTGACACGGTAAAGCTGGGTGGCGCGGTTCACGCCAAGCGTGAGGGCCTCGTCGCCGCGCAGCGGCAGAACCTCAGCGGCCACGTCGCGAGCGAGGTCGCGCCATTTGTCTTCGCCGGGCGCGGGCTTCCGGCCACCCTTGTTGTTGTCGACAAGGTTCGGTTCCTGAAGGGTCACACGCTGGCGGAGGCGGCTCGATAGCCCCTTTCCAACGGCCATCAGATGCGTCGCAGCCGAAAGGGGTTGCAGATGCGCTTCGCTGCCCGCTCCGCCTTCTCGAACACGTCGCCGCCCTCGCGATCGGCGTCATAGGCAGCGATAAGGATTAGCATGGCACGCTTGAAGGCGCGCGGGACGGCGCTGGCGTTGGCATAGCCGGCATTGATCGTCACGGTGAACGACTGTGCACTATCGCGAAACGGCCAGAACAGCCCGGTAGCAGGAAACACACGGGCGGGACGGCGAGAAAGGTCGAGACGGGAGCCCGGCACAGCAACAGGCGTCCCGTCAGCAGCGGAATAGGCGATGCCGGGGATGGCGTCTGCGGCGATCGGCCACGCTAGCAGCTCGACGGGCTTAAACCCGGAGACGTGCTCGGTGACCTCGCGTTGATCGAGGATATGGCCGGTGAAATCTTCGACCCATGCGGCGGCATCGGCGATGAAACCGGCAATTTCATCGTCCTGCGAATCGTCATCAGCGGCAAGGCGCAGCTGACGACGCGCTTCCTCTAAGGATACGGGGAAGGGCATGGGTCGCCTCGCTCGCAGGAGGGTGCTGGCGCCGGCAGGGGGCGGCCGGCGCCAACGGGGTTCAGGCGTTCTGGCCCGAAAGGTTCTTCGCGACCGCTTCCTCGTTGCCGAGGTGCGGATCGTTGAAGTCGATCTGGTTGGCGATGACCGGCTGGCCCTTGCGCGGGTTGTTGTCGACGGCCGGATGATCGACGTCGATACGATCGACGATCTCCGGTTCGATGAACGCGCCGCTGGCTGCGACGGCCGTCGCCGGGGTCAGGGTATCCTCGGTCATGCGGGCAGTGTCGGACACGCCGGGGACTTGCGAGGGGGCGATATCGGTCGTGTCGACCGTCTTCTTGGTGGCAGTCATATCGGTAGCTCCCAGAGCATGGGGCTGGCACCGCCAGCCCCGTCAGGATCAGGCTGCGGCGCCGATCTTCAGCGCACGCATGGCCGTCGGGTTCTTCACGCCACCACCAACGCGCTTGGTCGTGTAGAAGAGGACGAAGGGCTTGGCGGTGTACGGGTCGCGCAGCACGCGAACTCCGGTACGATCGATGACCTGGTAGGTCTCGACCATGTCGCCGTAGAGCGCCGCGACGTTGCCAGCCGCGACGTTCTGCATGCCGGGCATGTCGACGACCGGCTCGCCGGCGAGCGTCGGCGGTACGCCGAGCGCGAGGCTGGGCTGCCACAGATAGGCACCATCCGAGGTCTTCAGCTTGCGGAAGGCTGCCTGCGACGCGCGGTTCATGAAGAACTTGGCGTTGGGCAGGAACTCCGCCGGCAGATCGGCCTGGAGGTCGAACAGCGCATCAGCGGTAACCGCGGCCGCTGCACCCGACATGAGCGCGAGGATCGCGCCGTAGGGGTGCTTCGCCGCATTGCTGCCGCCGGTGACGTAGGTCAGCACGCCGTCGGGCTTGTTCGAACCGTCACCCGACAGGAAGGCGACGCCCTCCTGCTTGTCGAACTCGGTCGACACCTCGTCGGCAAGCCACGCCTCGACGTCGATTTCGGCGTCATCGAGCAGACCCTGCGATGCGGCCGGGTTGGCGTAGATCTCGCCCATGGTGAAGCCGAGCGAGGTCAGGCCGGGCGTGGTCGTCTGCGGACGAGCGGCGGTTTCGCCGACCCAGCCAGAACCAACGATGCCGTCCGAATAGACCTTCTTGAAGCCCGAGCTGCTGATCGTGACGACCGAGCTGTTCTGGCGCATTGGCGAAATCACCTTCTGGCGCTTGCTGATCGAGCGATCCCACTCGATCGGCGCCAGATAGCCGCCCTCGCCGTCGGTCTTCGTTGCCGCGGCACGCAGCTCTTCCAGCTTCGAGGTCGGCGCGCCGCCCTTGAAGTATGCCTGGAACTGGCTGGTATATTCCGGGTCGCGCGGCTTTTCGCTGTCGTGGCCATCGCCCAGCGCCGCCGCCAGATTGACGCTCTCGACCGCAGCCTGAAGCTTGTCCAGCTCGGCCTCGATCTTGCCGAGCTTGTCGGTGGTGACGACATCCGTCTTGCCGGCCTTGATCTCGGTCAACTGCTCGGTGTGCGTCGTCTTGAATGCTTCGAACGCCGTTGCGAGCGCCTCGATGCTGTCGATCTTCTTGGGCTGGGCCTCGGCGCGCACGGCGATGAGGCCCCGGCCCGTCACGGCAGTGCCGCGCAGGTTATGGATGGTCTTCATGTCTGTTCCTTCAGACGGTGAGGGCATTCAGGAGCGCGGTGAAATCCGGCTCCGGTTCATCGCCAGCGCGAGGCGTGGCAGGGTCGGCAGCGTTTCGCGTGCCCATCGCGCGGTACAGATCGCGGCGCGCGGAACGCGGCACGTCATGCTTCGCGAGAAACTTGTCGAGCGAGGCCTTGTCGGTCGGGAGGTCGTCGGCAGTCGCATAGACCGGCATCTGAGCCTCGCGCTCCATCAGCGCATCCGCCAAGCCTGCGTCGATCGCTTCCTGCCCGCGCAGAAATACGTCCTGCCCGGCGATCAGCGCTTCGAACTCGGCCACCGGGCGCCCCGATCGGGCGGAATAGGTCTCGCACATCGCAGTATCGATGTGCGCTAGCGTTTCCCAAGCGTCCCGCATCTCCGACTTGGTGCCGAAGAACAGGCCGCGCGCTTCGTGGATCATAATTTCGGCATTGGCGGCGATGACGATCTCGTCACCCGCCATGGCAATCACGGACGCGGCCGACGCGGCGATCCCGACGACTTCGACCCGCACCGACGCATCATGCCGGCGCAGGAGGTTGTACGCGGCCACGCCCTCAAAATAGTTGCCGCCGGGGGAATTGATCTCGACGGTGATCGGCTTGCCAGCAACGGAACGCAGCGCACCGGCGATCCGGGCCGTAGTGATGCCGCCGCCGTCGCCGTCGTCGCCGATATAACCGAAGATCGAAATGGTCGGGCGTTCGGACGCGAGCGCGGTGACCTCGACCTTCTCGAAGCCGGCGGCCAGCGCTCGGGTTTCGAACTTCCAATCGGACCCGGAGCCGACGTTCGCGATCTCGGGAGGACGTTCAGCGGCGATCACCGCGAAAAGGCTATTTCGGTTCATCTTGATCCTCCACGATTTCGGCAGCGGTGGTGCCGGTGCGCGGCGCCAGACCATATCCGTCCGGGTGCGGGTTCATATCGAGCGCATCACGCGCTTCGTTGGCTTCCATGAACGGCTTGCCACCGCCCGAGCCGAGCGCGCGCGACAGAAACTCGCCCTGTTCCTTGAGCGAGCCGCGCAGCAGCGCGCGCTCGTTGAACTTGGCGTACAGAATCGTGCCGTCGCGCGACCGCTGCTCCTGCCGGGTGAACAGCCGCCAGATAGCCTCTTCCCAGATGACGAACCACGGCAGCAGGCAATAAGTGACGAAGTAGAGGCCCAACTGCTGGATGCCGGTGCCCCAAGCCGTCTCGTCGAACATCAGGAGGGGCCGCGGCACGCCAGTGAAGCGCGACCCTTGCTCGGCCTCGTTCTTGCGAAGTTCGACAAGCTGGTTGTCGCGGGCTGAGCCAGAGAATGGCTTGGCTTCCATGCCGCCTTCCAGCAGCATGAACTCGCCCGTTGCGTCGGCGCCCGCATAGTCGTCGCGAAGGCTGTCTTTCAGACGACGATATGCCTCGTCGCTAAGCTCTTCTTTCACCTGAAGCGCGCCGCCGGCCATCATGCCCTTGGTCAGCAAGTTCGCCATCGCCTTCTCGGCGAGGTGAGCAAGGCCGATCGTGTCGGCCGCGACGTCGAGCAGCCCCAGGCCATTAAGCCCGTCTAGGGACACCGGCGCGCGGAAGTGGAATACGTCGCGCGGATCAAGATACTCCGCCCGTCCGCTCTTGGGCTGGTGCTTGAAGCGGATTGTGCCGCCGCTCCACTCCTTGGTGACGGTCTTCCGCGGGAATGGCACCAGCGACTGGACCTCGCCGTTGAGGCGAACGACACGCGCGTACGCGTTGCCGTCGAACAGGGCCGCCAACTGCATGAAGCTCTTGAACTCGCTGGGCGACATCGCCCCGTTGCCAAGAGGATCGAGCTTGAACACGCGATAGAGCGGATGATCGACCGCCTTCTCGGTCGTGCCGTCCGGCTTGCGCCGCATAACCGAGAGCGGCAGCATCCCCATAGAGCCCGAGATCAGCGACGTGCCGCGGTAGAATACCGAGTTGCGCATCGCCATCCGGTCACTGACCGAAACGCCCGTCATCCCCTCGCGCCCACCCTTCAGGAACGCGCCCAACACGGGATCGTCGGGGTTCTGCAGATCGTGCACGGCATAGGCGTAGACCTGCCGTGGATCAGTCGCCTGCTGGCGGCGGGCCGCGGCGCGCAGCAGGCCTTGGCTCGGCCGGTAGCCGTATGGGACGAGAGATGCCATCCGGCCTCCTTATGCCCGCCGAATGCCGCGGGATTCGTAGACCGACTTCTTCTTCGGCTTCGCCGCGGCAGTGGCTGCCCCGACTGCCATGGCGATCGTCACCATGCCGTCGATCCGGCCGCGCGACTTTCGCTTATTGAACATGCGATTGTGCAGGCCGTCCGCCTCAATCACCGCATTCGCCGCGCAGCTATAGGTCACCGGCGATTCATCAATGAGCAGCTTACCGTTGAGGATGTGATCTTCCGTTCGGGTGATAGAATGCGGCATGCACAGCTGCTGATCTTCGAACATAATCCGCGTACCCTGCGCATGCTTGACGATCTTCAAGCCTCGCCCTTCGGGTTTGCCTGGCCCCGCCCACAGCCACCATTGCAAGCCGACCTGATCGCATGCGTCGGTGAACGAGGACAGGAAGGCAGGGTCGACGACCAACGCCTCGACCTCATGGTCGGTAAGCTGCCGCTGCACCTGCGCCGCAACGAACGTGTAATCGATCGTCGCACCGGGCGTGGCGGTCAGATACTTATCTTCGACCCAGTCGAGGTAGGGCGCCTTGTCTTCGTCCGCGCGCTCTTCCAGCCCCTCTTGCGTCGTCCAATACCAAGTCTTCACGGCAACGAGGTCTTCGGGAAGCTCCCAAGCTTGCGAAAGGGCGGTGAGATCGTTTTTCTGTGACAGATCAAGGGACAGCCACGACTTACGCCCCCGCATTGCTCGCGAATCGACGACACCTTGGACCGCAGCCCACTTGTCTTCGCTGATCCAGAAATCCGCCGCGGCGCTGTCGATGCCAAAATAGAGACGCTTGACGCTCGACTTGGTCGACGGCCGCAGCTTGGCGGAATTGACCGTCTCGCGAATATTCTCAACCGGGAACGTCTCGCCGAGGGCGGGCAACGACTTCTGCCATGCGAGCTCGTTCTCGAAAATCGTGTCCCGGTCGCCCTTGTCGATGCGGGCGATGAACGCGAACGCGGTGTCGTCTTTCGCCTCGCCCTTCACTATCGCTTGATAGGTGTCCGAATAGGACGTGCCGACGT
>Ga0265798_10001137_pt1 | contig 42214 bp, 43 predicted proteins | sample P3T30metagenome_FD_192430 | JGI IMG/M metagenome (GOLD analysis project Ga0265798, IMG submission 192430) | Plant litter microbial communities from East Loma Ridge, Irvine, California - P3 T30 | ecosystem: Environmental > Terrestrial > Plant litter > Unclassified | place: USA: California... | reverse complement strand
CAACTTCGAGGCGCTCAACATCCCTGGCCACCACCCGGCGCGGGCGATGCATGACACCTTCTATTTCAATGCGAACATGCTGTTGCGTACCCACACCTCCCCGGTGCAGGTGCGGACCATGGAATCGCAGCAGCCGCCGATCCGGATCGTTTGTCCGGGCCGGGTCTACCGCTGCGACTCGGATATCACCCACTCGCCGATGTTCCACCAGATCGAAGGCTTGCTGGTCGACCGTGATATCAATTTCGCGGACCTGAAAGGCACCATCGAAGAATTCCTGCGCGTGTTCTTCGAGAAAGAGCTGGCCGTTCGCTTCCGTCCTTCGTTCTTCCCGTTCACCGAGCCATCGGCGGAAGTCGACATGGAGTGCGTGATGTGCAGCGGCAAAGGCTGCCGTGTCTGCAAGCAGACCGGCTGGCTGGAAGTCATGGGCTGCGGCATGGTCCACCCGAACGTGCTGCGCATGTCCGGTATCGATCCTGAAGAGTTTCAGGGTTTTGCATTCGGCATGGGCGTAGAGCGTCTGGCCATGCTGCGTTACGGCGTCAATGACTTGCGCCTGTTCTTCGACAACGACTTGCGGTTCCTCGCGCAATTTCGCTAGGTCGCACGTAACGAATCTTTCAGGAGAGCAGGATGAAATTCAGTGAACAATGGCTGCGTGGCTGGGTAAGCCCGCAGGTTTCCCGTGACGAGCTGGTTGCTCGTCTGTCGATGGCCGGTCTTGAGGTTGACAGCGTCACGCTGGCCGCCGGCGTCTTCACCGGTGTCGTAGTGGGCGAGGTGCTGAGCACCGAGCAACACCCTGATGCCGACAAACTGCGTGTTTGCCAGGTCAGCAATGGCACCGAGACTTTCCAGGTTGTCTGCGGCGCGCCCAATGTGCGCCCGGGCCTGAAGATCCCGTTCGCCATGATCGGTGCCGAGCTGCCGGGCGATTTCAAGATCAAGAAAGCCAAGCTGCGTGGCGTCGAGTCCAACGGCATGTTGTGCTCCGCTGCCGAATTGCAGGCCGGCGAGGGCAACGATGGCTTGATGGAGCTGGCTGCTGATGCGCCGGTGGGTCAGGACATTCGTGTCTATCTGGGCCTGGACGATGCCAGCATCGAGGTCGACCTGACTCCCAATCGTGGCGACTGCCTGTCGGTTGCCGGCCTGGCGCGTGAGGTTGGTGCGCTCTATGCCGCTGAAGTCAAGCGTCCGCAGGTGGCAACTATTGCTGCCGTGCACGACGAAGTTCGCCCTGTCGAAGTGCTGGCACCCGCTGCTTGCCCACGCTATCTGGGCCGCGTCATCCGCAATGTCGATCTGTCTCGTCCGACCCCGTTGTGGATGGTCGAGCGCCTGCGTCGTTCCGACGTGCGCAGCATCGATGCCGCTGTCGACATCACCAACTACGTGATGCTGGAACTGGGTCAGCCGCTGCATGCATTCGATCTGGCCGAAATCAACGGCGGGATTCGCGTACGCATGGCCGAGGAGGGCGAGAAGCTCGTTCTGCTCGATGGTCAGGAAGTCAGCCTGCGTGCCGATACCCTGGTTATTGCCGACCATCAGCGCGCGCTGGCGATTGCCGGTGTCATGGGTGGCGAACACAGCGGCGTGACCGCTGGCACGCGCGACATTTTCCTGGAAAGTGCCTTCTTCGACACCATCTCGGTGGCTGGCAAGGCGCGCTCCTATGGTCTGCACACCGACGCATCCCATCGTTACGAGCGCGGCGTCGACTGGCAACTGGCTCGCGAGGCTATGGAGCGGGCAACCGGTCTGCTGCTGGAAATCACGGGTGGCGAAGCCGGCCCTGTGACCGAAGTGGTCAGCGAACAGCACCTGCCGTCCGTGGCTCCGGTGACATTGCGCGCGAGCCGCGTCGAGCAAATGCTCGGTCTGGTGATCGAGAATGCCGAAATCGAGCGCTTGCTCAAAGCGCTGGGTCTGGGCGTATCGGCTGAAGCGAATGGCCAGTGGCATGTCACCGTGCCGAGTCATCGTTTCGACATCAGTCTCGAAGTCGACCTGATCGAAGAGTTGGCGCGTCTGTATGGCTACAACCGTCTGCCGGTACGTTACCCGCAGGCTCGTCTGGCGCCGCAGGCCAAGGCCGAAGCCCAGGGCGATCTGCCTGAGCTGCGCCGCCTGCTGGTTGCACGTGGCTATCAGGAAGCGATCACCTACAGCTTCATCGATCCCAAGTGGTTCGAACTGTTCACGCCAGGCGTCAAGCCGCTGTTGCTCGCCAATCCGATCTCCAATGACATGGCCGCCATGCGCGCCTCGCTCTGGCCGGGTCTGGTCAAGGCGTTGCAGCACAACCTCAACCGTCAGCAGGATCGTGTGCGGATGTTCGAAAGTGGCCTGCGTTTCGTCGGGCAACTGGAAGGTCTGAAGCAAGAGCCGATGCTGGCGGGTGTGGTGTGCGGCAGCCGCCTTCCGGAAGGCTGGGCGCAAGGCCGTGACGCTGTCGATTTCTTCGATGTGAAAGCCGATGTGGAAGCTGTATTGGGCTTCGCTGGCGCACTGGGCGATTTCAGCTTCACGCCGGGCGAGCATCCTGCGCTTCATCCAGGCCAGACAGCGCGTATCTTGCGCGATGGTCGTGAAGTCGGTTTCCTGGGTGCGATCCATCCTGAGCTGTCGAAGAACCTGGGTCTGGATCGTCCGGTGTTCGTTTTCGAGCTGGTTCTGGGTGAGGTCGCCAAGGGCCGTCTGCCAAAATTCCGCGAGCTGTCGCGTTTCCCTGAAGTGCGCCGCGACCTGGCACTTCTGGCCGATCAGGATGTCTCTTCCAGTGCGGTAATGGACGTTATTCGTGAAAATGCAGGCGAATGGCTCACAGACCTCAGGCTATTTGATGTTTATCAGGGTAAAGGCATTGATCCGCATAGAAAAAGCCTTGCGGTCGGCTTGACCTGGCAGCATCCATCGCGCACTCTTAATGACGATGAGGTCAACGCAACGACACTTGCCATCCTCACCTCACTTGAGGAGAGGTTAAACGCCACATTAAGGAAGTAGCGTATGGGGGCTCTGACGAAAGCTGAAATGGCCGAACGTCTGTACGAAGAGCTGGGCCTGAATAAACGAGAAGCCAAGGAATTGGTGGAGCTGTTCTTCGAGGAAATCAGGCACGCTCTGGAAGACAACGAGCAGGTAAAACTGTCCGGTTTCGGCAATTTCGACCTGCGAGACAAACGCCAGCGGCCTGGGAGAAATCCCAAGACCGGCGAAGAAATTCCGATCACGGCACGCCGTGTGGTCACCTTTCGTCCAGGGCAGAAGTTGAAGGCCCGAGTTGAGGCATATGCTGGAACCAAGTCATAACGACGAGCTGCCGCCGATTCCTGGCAAACGCTACTTCACCATCGGTGAGGTGAGCGAGCTCTGCGCGGTGAAACCGCACGTTTTGCGCTATTGGGAACAGGAATTTCCTCAGCTCAACCCCGTAAAACGCCGCGGAAACCGTCGGTATTATCAGCGCCAGGATGTGCTGATGATCCGCCAGATTCGCGGCTTGCTATACGACCAGGGCTTCACCATCGGCGGTGCGCGTTTGCGCCTCACCAACGGTGAAGTCAAGGACGATACCCAGCAGTACAAGCAGATGATCCGGCAGATGATTGCCGAGCTGGAAGACGTGCTGGTCATGCTCAAGTCGTAACCGAGCCAACCAGATACTTCCATAATTCAAAAGCTTAGGGTATATTCCTCGAAGTTTTCGCAGCATGCGAAACAGTTTCACGCCTAGTCGGGGCGTAGCGCAGTCCGGTAGCGCACTAGCATGGGGTGCTAGGGGTCGAGTGTTCGAATCACTCCGTCCCGACCATATTCTCCAATGATCGAGCCCAGCCTTTTCAGGTTGGGCTTTTTCATGGGCGGGACTTTTGCAGGGGATAGGCCATTGGTGATTCAGCCTCTTTGCGGATCAATAAGCACAAGCAAGGCAAGTAACATAATCCCCGGTTTCGAATCTGCCGATGACCGGCAACCAATGAGTCTGCCAATCGTCTATTCTCGGTGAAACGATTTTGTCAGGTGGAATACAAGATGTTTTCAAAGTCTGATCTTCAACGAGTCCTTGAGACCGCTTTTTTGCCCTCCAAGTGTGAATGCGTCATGGGGGCGAACGAAACCTTTTCGGTCAAGCTTCTCCATCCCGAAACAAGTGAGCTTCAGTTGTATGTCACGGGGATGCCGTTGTCCGACCTGGCCACCAGCCGGTCCATCGCAAAACTGGTGCTCTCACTGAAAGAGCAGAGAGACCTGATGGGGCAGATGGAGCTGTCGATGAAGCGTCTGGCTTAGGGCGGAGCGAAAAAGCCCGGCACCGTGCCGGGCTCGCCTTACTTACAGGTGCCGCCCTTGTGGTGCGAACCTGTTCCACCAGTCGGATGTGTGCCTTTGGGGCAGGCTGAAGCAGAGACTGAAACGATTGAAAGTAGAGCGATAAGTCCGGCTACAGCTATCTTTTTCATGATGCCTCCTTGCACTGCGGTATGCAGTACAAGGCTATCGGCGCTGATGGTAACTTCTTAACGAACTCGGCATTGATATGCCGCAGTCTCTTCTATCGTTCAATTCCCGCGCCGAGCGCCAGCATGACTGCGTTTATCGTGGATAGTGTGCCATGGGCGAACGGTTCCAATCCGATGATCAGCCTTCACACCACTATGAATCCCGCTAGATGATCACATGCATCGATTGAGACCTCTCTCTTGGTATGCGCGCACAACCAAAAACTTGAAAAATCCATCAAGTTCAAGCGATTACAGTCGATACCCATACGCACCGTTAATCAGTGGCAGTTTGGTACAGATCTGTTCAGGATGCCGCGTTATTTGATCGTCATGGAAAGCGAAATGAACGAAATGAAAGCCCCGTCTTCACCTCGCAAGGTCGGAATCATTCTTGGGATTCTGATTGCGCTTATGCCTCAGTTCTTCGCCTGGCTGCTGCTGCGTAAAGGGCATACAAAAAAAGCCAGGCTGATTGGCTTCGGGTGGATGGCGCTCTGGATGATTATTTCCCTGGTCTTACACAAGCCTGCCAATCGCGATTCATCAGCTTCCGTTGCTCCGGCCGTTGCCGTAGCCCCCGCAGCATCGCCTGCCAGTCCGGCTGAAGTTGTTCCTGTTCCAGCCCCGGCTCCAGCGGCCAAACCTGTCGCTCAGGCAACTGCCGAGCCCGTTGCAGAACCTGTAAAAGCCTACACGGCCCTACAAGTGTCGACCGGGTACGATGAAAATACCGTAGCGGCGGACATGCTGTACAAGGACAAGCGCGTGCAAGTGACCGGTCGCATCCTGGACATCAATACCGATTTCATGGGGTATCCGTACCTGATATTGGCTGGACACAACAGGATGCTGGCACCGCAGTTCAAGTTCGGCAAGTCTCACTTGTCATCGATTGCGGCGCTGAAGAAGGGGGCAGAGGTTTCTGTTGTCTGTACGGGGACTGGCGACTTGGCCAAGACGCCGATGTTCAAGGACTGTGTGTTTCCAAAGTAAACACGAGTCACCGGGTCAAACGTGAAAGACCTCACCACCACTTGCCTCAAAAAACGTGCATCAAACGAAGAAGCCCATCCTGAGATGGGCTTTTTCATGTCCAGCGAGTTTCACACTTTCTGCAGCAACGCTTTTACCGGCTACTGAACAACCATGATTTTTTTAGGCTGACACATCAGCAATGAACTGCCATCCGGCATTTCCAGAATGATGCCGTAGGCCCCTGTGTCCAGACCAGACAGGTCGACGGTGAAATTGAATCCCGTCTTGAGCAGTTTTTCGTTATTAAAGGCTTTGACGATATCCGGCCGATCTACCTGAGCGGGCTTCTCGAAGGTATGAGGTGCGCCTTGTGCACCTGTGAGACGAAGCCTCAACTCAGTTGGTGACGCCTGTTTCTGCGTGTCAACGGCCCAGCCAGAGACCATGACCGTACCTCGCTTGACGTAGACGGTCGCGTCGCCTTTTCCGCCGATGGCGTCGACAAAGCATTTGTCTGTTGCAGACCGGTTGGCAGCTTTGCTTTCTTGCGTGTCGCCGCATCCTGCAAGCGAAGCCAGGCCGATAGCCATTGCAACAAATGCGGTAAGTTTTCTGTGCATGAGGTTTCCTGAGAGCGGCATGGTGAAATTTTGCCAGTCAATCGCTTTTCAGCCGACCGCCGTTTCGCCTATGAGAGAAGGTAAGTCACAGGTCGCGTGCACAGCGCCCGGCGACTGAAGGGTGCGCGATTATGGAGTGAGTGTCGGAATGTAACAAGATAGCTTTCCGAGGTTTCACAAACCTTGTCTCACTTGCGTCGCACCTGCGGCGCAACGCCTGTCAGATGCAGGCGGGCAGTCGCCCAGGCGAGGTGCATGGCCTGACGCAACACCACCGCATCAGTGCCCATTATTCTCACCGATACCCCGCAATCACTCGGCAAGGCACTGACCCCCACGTAGCTGTCAGTTAGCCCGCGTAACGCCTCTCGCAACCCCGTCTTTATCTTTTCTAATGGCAGCCCGTGGCCGAGCATCATGAAAGTGGCGACGGCTTCGAATGGGCCGCTGACGCCCGGCAGGCGACGTTGCAGGTCTTCGCCGGTCAGGGCCAGCCTATCTCCGGCCAAGAGCCGCCCAGCTGGGCAACGTACTTCAAGATCGGCGCGGTAATAGCCCGGCAGTCCGTCTGTGCCGTGCGGCATATGCACGCAGAATGCGTCGCAGAGCAGGACGCAAGCGTTGGGGTGCAAGATCACTAGCACTTGGCTGTGCAGGCGGGCCTGGGGAAACAGGATGGTTGCCATCGGCAGGTATTCCAGCAGCGCGCCGGTCTCGGCCACCAGCGTAACAGTCTGGCGTGCGGGTTGTTCGAGCATGCTGTGGACGATGGTTGCCGCGCCTGTGCTGACATGCACTTGCGTGTCGGCCTCGGCGTGCAGACGCAGATGCAGGTGCTCTCCCGCGAACAGGCCTCCCGAGCAGGATTGCAGATAGACCGCGGCCATGCCGGGTGGATCCTGTGGCAGTTTCAAGGTTCGGCCCAAGTGGAAGGGATAGCCCACTTCCTGACGCGAGACGTAGCTGATCCCCGACGGTGCTCTGCTGAAGCTGATCTGTGCTGCCGGGCGCGTCTGCACGGGCACAATGGGTTGACGGGCGTTCATGCTCGGTCGAACAGCACGGCACGGCTGATCGCCTCGACCACTGCATCGACGCCATCCCCGGTGCTGCAGTTGGTGAACAGTACGGGGCGTCCGTTGCGTGCGTCGGCAGATTCACGCCGCATGCGTGATAAATCGACGCCGACATAAGGCGCCAGATCGTATTTGTTGACCACCAGCAGATCGCAGCTCAGCACGCCAGGCCCTCGTTTGCGCGGAATATCATCACCACCGGCGACGTCGATGACGAAGATCCAGTAATCCACCAGGTCCAGTGAGAACGTCGAAGCCAGGTTGTCGCCGCCGGATTCGATCAGCACCAGATCGAGGTTCTTGAAGTGCGCTTCCAGCTCATCGGCCATTTGCAGATTGAGTGTCGGGTCTTCCCGAATCGCTGTATGCGGGCATGCACCCGTTTCCACCGCGCGGACTCGCATCGGGTCGATCAGACCGCTGCGCTGCACGCGTTCGGCGTCTTCCCGGGTCGCGAGGTCATTGGTGATGATGGCCAGCTCGATTCCGCGGGCGATGAAGCGTGGAATCAACTGTTCCAGCAGACGGGTCTTGCCCGAGCCGACCGGGCCACCGATGCCGACACGTGCAGCGCCGGGGTGAGGCTGTGAAGTGGACAGGGTTGGCGCATTCAATGGCAGATTCATGATCAGGCTCCTTCGCAAATGGGTTCAGCGCAGCATGTAGCGTTGAGCGAGCGGGACTTCGCTGACCGGATCACAGAACAGCCGCTCGCCGTCGGCGTACACGTCGAACGTCTGTGGGTCGACGCGAATGTCCGGGCAGACATCGTTATGCAGCATGTCGGACTTGCGCAGGGTGCGGGTGCCGAACGCGGGCAGCAGCGCTTTCTTCAGCCCCAGTTTGCTGGCCGTGTCGGCTTCGACGGCCAGCCGGTTGACGAAGTTGACCGACAGCGCCTTGCTCGCTTCACCGAACGCACCCCATTGCGGGCGCATTACCAGCGGTTCGCAGGTGTAGAGCGAGGCGGCCGAGTCACCCATCACGCCGTGCACGATGAAACCGCCTTTGATCACCAGTTCCGGCTTGATACCGAAAAAGGCTGGTCGCCACAGCACCAGATCGGCCAGCTTGCCCGGCTCCAGCGAGCCGATGTAGCTGTCGATGCCGAACACACGCGCTGCGTTGATGGTGTACTTGGCGATGTAGCGTTTGATGCGTTCGTTGTCACCCAGCGCTGTGGCTTCTTCCGGCAGACGACCGCGCTGATCCTTCATCTTCGACGCCAGTTGCCAGGTGCGGCAGATGACTTCGTTGATGCGGCCCATGCCCTGGCTGTCCGAGCCCAGAATCGAGATCGCGCCAGTGTCGTGGAGGATGTCTTCGGCAGCGATGGTCTGCGGCCTCACGCGGGATTCGGCGAACGCTACGTCTTCCGGCACGTCCGGATTGAGGTGGTGGCAGACCATGATCATGTCCAGGTGTTCGTCGAAGGTGTTGATCGTGTAAGGATTGGTCGGGTTGGTGGAGGAGGGGATGCAGTTCGGCTTGCCCGCCACGCTGATGATGTCCGGCGCATGCCCGCCGCCCGCGCCTTCGGTGTGGTACATGTGGATGGTGCGATCGCCGATGGCGGCCAGGGTGTCTTCCAGAAAACCCGATTCGTTAAGCGTGTCAGTGTGCAGTTGCACCTGAAAGTCATACTCGTCGGCGACCTTCAGGCAGGTGTCGATCACCGCAGGCATCGCGCCCCAGTCCTCATGGATTTTCAGCCCCAGGCAGCCGCCGCGCAGTTGCCCGAGCAGTGATTCGGGCTTGCTCGAATTGCCGCGTCCGAGAAAGCCGAAGTTGATCGGCCAGTGCTCGGACGCCTGCAGCATCTTGCCCACGTTCCACTCGCCACCGCAGTCGATACCCACGGTGATCGGGCCCAGCGAGCCGCCGATCAAGGTGGTCAGTCCGGCCGCCAGCGCGTGGTCGCAGAGCTGCGCCGAGTCGAAATGCACGTGCACATCGATGCCGCCGGGGGTGACGATCAGGCCTTCGGCATCGCGCACGGTGGTGGCGACGCCGCAGATGAGTTTCGGGTGCACGCCGTCCATGATCTGCGGGTTGCCCGCCTTGCCGATGGCAACGATCTTGCCGTCCTTGATACCGATGTCGCCTTTGACGATGCCGATCACCGGATCGATGATCAGCGCATTGCAGATCAACATGTCGAGGGCGCCGTCGTCGCTGTCGTGACCAGGCATCAGGCCCATGCCATCGCGCAGGGTCTTGCCGCCGCCGTGCAGGCACTCGTCGCCAGGTACCGCGTGGTCGAACTCGACCTCGGCCAGCAGCGAGGTATCACCCAGCCGGACCGCGTCGCCCTTGGTGGGGCCGTACATCGCGGCGTATTCCTTGCGGGTCATCGTGGCCATGGGTCAGGCTCCCTTGAAGTGCTGGGCGCGCGCACGGTCCAGCGCCATGCGCTTGCAGGCCGGGTCGTGCAGGTTGCCATTGGTCAGGCCGCTGAAGCCGTGAATGTCGCCGGTGCCGCCGAACTGCACCAGTTGCACCTCACGCAATTCGCCGGGTTCAAAACGCACAGCGGTGCCTGCTGGAATGTCCAGGTGCATGCCGAAGGCGATGTCGCGGGGGAAATCCAGCGCCTTGTTGACCTCGAAAAAATGGTAGTGGCTACCGATCTGCACGGGGCGGTCGCCGGTATTCAGGGCGCGCAGCGTCGCAGTGGGGCGGCCGCCGTTGAGCTGGATATCGCCTTCAGGCGCAAGAATCTCGCCGGGCGTGGGCATCTCCGCCAGCGGCAATCGGCCCGGACGAATCGGCTGGTGAACCGTGACCAGTTTGGTGCCGTCCGGAAACGTACCTTCGACCTGCAGCACCGGCAGCAACTCGGCAACGCCGGGCATCACATCATCGGTGTTGAGAATCGTCGAGCCGAAGCCGATCAGTTCGGCCACGCTGCGTCCCTCGCGGGCGCCTTCCAGAATTTCGTCGGCGATCAGCGCCGAGGCTTCCGGAAAATTCAGGCGCAGGCCCTTGCTGCGGCGTTTGCGCGACAGTTCGGCGGCGGTGTAGAGCGTGAGGCGTTCAAGCTCGGTGGGGGTCAGCAGCATGGCGTGGCTCCTGCGGGCAGGTGATCAATTGGCGAACAGGCGCAATTCCTGGGTTTCGTGACGCATCACGGCGATTTCTGCCATTGGCGTGAAGCCGCTGGCGTTGTCCGGCTCTGGCGCTGCGTCAGCCAGCAGTTGCGTGATCAAAGGTTGAATGGCGGTCAGCACCCGCTGAGCATCAATGTGGCCCATGACGCCTAGGCGTACGGCGGCGCTGACCATTCCGGTGCACAGGCCGTGGGCCGCCGCCAGTTGGCAATGCTCAAGCTGCATGCCCAGTTGTTTCCAGATCAGGCCCTGCAGAACGGGAAGATGGCCCGGTGTCTCGCCGGCCTGCACTTGGTGCTGATAGCGCTCGGCGCCGGGCGTACCAAGAGCCACGTGAACGCCCAGCAGCGCCTGGCCGACACGCCGTGAACCCTGGCGCAGCTCTTCGGCCATCGTCAGCGCTTCGACCTGCGCATCCAGTGTCATCAGATATTCCAGATCGTCGGCCGACTGCCAGGCGGCGACCAGAAACGCCCGGTCAAAACTGTTCCAGCGGTGACGCAGTTGACCTTCGACAAAACCGCACACCTCAGCGCTGCGATCCGGACGTGTTTCCCGCTGGCGGCGTCGCGGCGGGACCCGTTCAATCGGTCCCAGATGACCGTCCGCCTTGAGGGTTTCCAGCCCCCACGACCAGGCCACGGCACCTGTGGGGAAGAAACTGTCGGCCTGCTGCATGGCCAGCAGGGCGCTGCCCAAATCGTCGAGAAGGTCGTTCATGCGCGAGACACCCGGCCGTCAGTAATCATGGGCGCCAGGCGTTCCAGGTAATCGGCTTCAGGCCCGCTGAGCGGGATCTGCAAGGTGTCCTCGGCAAAGCGCACGGCCCAGTGCATGTTGCCTGCGAAGTAACCCAGTTCCAGCGCTGCGGCTGCATCGCGTGGCCGCAGGCTCAGGTACTGCTGATCCTGCATCTGCACGACGATGGCGCGCTGGCCGTCGAGCATCAGCACCGAGCCGTTGCGCAATTGCTGATGCCGCTTCAGACGAATCGCGCAGTCGGTGCCCCGGTCGCTGGCCAGCCGCAGACGATGGCGCTGGATATCGCTGCCGGACAGGCTCAGGGTTTCCACCTGCCCGTTATGGCTCAGGTCATGAAGCCGCTCGGCGAGGGCCGGGTCGCTGGCCTGGCCGAGGATGCGGTCGAGTATCAGCATGGTGTTTTCTCCCGTGCCGGTTCAGATGGTGAGGTAACGCAGGATGCGCTCGCGGTCGACGGTTTCGCGGACTTCGCTGTGCACGAACTCGCCCTTTTCGATGATCAGGTAACGGTCGGCCACCGCCATGGCGAACGACAGCACCTGCTCGGACACAATCAGCGAAAAGCCGCGCTCCTTCTTGAGCAGGTTCAGGGCCTTGGCGATGTCCTTGATGATCGACGGCTGAATGCCTTCGGTGGGTTCGTCGAGGATCAAGACCTTGGGGTTGGACACCAGTGCGCGCGCGATGGCCAGTTGTTGCTGCTGGCCGCCGGAGAGGTTGCCGCCCTTGCGCCTGCGCATCTCGAACAGCACCGGAAAGTACTCGAAGATGTAGTCGGGAATCGCTGCAGCGGGCGCGCCCTGCATGCCGGTCAGGATGTTTTCCTCGACGCTCAGGTACGGAAAGATCATCCGGCCCTGTGGCACGAAGCCGACGCCTGCGGCAACGCGTTCATAGCTCTTGCTGCCGGTCAGCTCCTGCCCGGCCAGCCTGATGCTGCCGCTGCGGGTCGGCAGCATGCCCACAAGGCTGCGCAGCAGCGTGGTCTTGCCCATGCCGTTGCGGCCCATGATCGCCAGCGATTCGCCCGGCGCAAGGTCAAGGCTCAGGTTGCGCAGCACGTGGCTGTCGCCGTAATAGACGTTCAGTTCAGTGACATTCAGCATGTTCAGTGCCCCAGATAGACGTCGATGACGCGAGGATCGTTCTGCACCTGATCCATCGAGCCGTAGGCCAGGGTCTTGCCCTGATGCAGCACGGTGACCTTGTCGGCCACCGACTTCACGAATTCCATGTCGTGCTCGATGATCACCATTGCGCGGCCCTTGGCGATCAGCTTGAGCAGGCCTGCGGTTTTCTCCCGCTCGCCTGCGCTCATGCCCGCCACCGGTTCGTCCAGCAACAGCAGTTCCGGACGCTGCATCAGCAGCATGCCGATCTCCAGCCACTGCTTCTGGCCGTGGGACAGCAGTCCGGCCTTGCGGCCCAACTGGTCCTTGAGAAAGATCATCTCGGCGGTCTGCTCGATTTCGGACTGCAAGGCGGTGTTCTTTCCCGCAAACAGGCAGTTGAAAATGCCGCGTTTGTCCGGCGAGGAAATGTCCAGGTTCTCGCGCACGGTCAGGTCTTCGTACACCGACGGGTTCTGGAACTTGCGACCGACGCCCGCTCGGGTGATCTGGTACTCGATCATGTTGGCCAGTTGCAGGTCCTTGAAGCGAATGCTCCCGGCGCTCGGGCGGGTCTTGCCGCAGATCATGTCCAGCAGCGTGGTCTTGCCTGCGCCGTTCGGGCCGATCACCACATGCACCTGGTTTTCTTCGACATAGAAATTGAGGTTGTCCACGGCCTTGAAGCCGTCGAACGACACCGTCAGGTCTTCGACACTCAGTAGCAGCGCGCCCATCAGTTCGCCTCCTTGTTGTTCAGTCGTTGCAGCAGACCGGCCAGGCCTGCGGGCAGGAACAGCACCACGCCCATGAACAGAAAGCCGATGAAGTACTGCCAGAAGCTGACGAAGTTTTCCGACAGGTAGGTTTTCGCCGTGCCGATCAGCAGCGTGCCGTACACCGCACCGACCAGCGATAAGCGTCCGCCCAGGGCGGCGTAGATGACGATTTCAGTCGAGGGAATAATGCCCACCAGCGAGGGCGATGCCAGACCGACCTGCAGGGTGAACATCACGCCGCCCAGCGCCGAGATCAGCGCGGCGACGGCAAAGATGAAGGCCTTGAACAGGGCGGTGTTGTAGCCGGAGAAACGCACCCGGTCTTCGCGGTCGCGGATCGCCACGATCACCTTGCCCAGACGGCTGCGCAGAATGAAGCCGCACATCGCGACGCAGGCCAGCAACAGCAGGGTGGTGATCAGGTACAGGATCCAGGGCGTCTGCGGCGTTTGCAGGCTCAGGCCGAAGACGGTCTTGAAGTCGGTCAGGCCATTGACCCCGCCGGTGTAGCCTTGCTGACCGATGATCATGATCGACATGATCGAGGCCAGCGACAGGGTGATGATCGAGAAGTACACGCCGCCCACGCGCTTCTTGAAGTAGGCGTAACTGAACAGGAACGCCAGCAGCGCCGGAAGAATCAGAATCGCCGCCAGCGTGAAGGTTGCCGACTCGAATGGCTTCCACCACCACGGCAGCGACTCGACGCTGTTCCAGATCATGAAGTCGGGCAACGCGGAACCGTAGAAGGCAGCGAGGGCGCTGGCGGCCTCGTCCGTGGCGGTGGCTTCGAGTTTCAGGTACATCGCCATCATGTAACTGCCCAGGCCGAAGAAGATCCCCTGGCCGAGACTGAGGATGCCGCCGTAGCCCCAGATCATCACCATGCCGACTGCGCAGAATCCCAGGCTCAGGTATTTACCTGCGAGACCCAGACGGAAGTCGCCCAGGCACAACGGCAACACCACCAGCAGCAGAACCGAGAGCCAGATGAGGCTGTAGCGCTCCAGCAGTGCCAGCCAGCCACCGTTGAGCCAGCTGGGGCTGGAAGTCGTTGTACGGGGCAGGGCTGGCGGCTTTTCAGTCATGTCATTCATCTCAACGTCTCACTTTCGTGGCGAACAGGCCGTTGGGGCGGAAGAACAGCAGCACGATCACCACCAGCAGCGTCATGGCCTTGGCCATGGAGCCGGTGGTGAGGTATTCCAGCGAGATCTGCGTCTGGCCGATGGCGAAGGCCGACAGGAAGGTCCCCAGCAAACTCTCCACGCCGCCGAACACGACCACGATGAAGGTGTCGACCAGGTATTGCTGGCCGCTGACCGGGCCGGTGGAGGCGAGCATGGTGAACGAGCTCCCGGCGATGCCGGCCAGCCCGCAACCCAGCGCGAAAGTCACCGAATCCACCCGTGCGGTATTGATTCCCGCAGCACCGGCCATGGCGCGGTTCTGGGTCACAGCGCGAATGCGCAGGCCCCAGCGGCTGCGATAGAGAAACAGGAAAACGGCAGCGGCAATGACGAACGTCAGGCCGATGATGAAAATCCGGTTGATGGGCAGCTCCAGGCCTTCGCTGACTTTCCACGCGCCCTGCAGCCATTGCACGGTCGGCACGCTGACTTCCTTGGGGCCGAAGACCTGACGAAACACCTGTTGCAGCACCAGTGACAGGCCCCAGGTCGCCAGCAGGGTGTCCAGCGGGCGGTTGTACATGAAACGGATGAAACAGCGTTCAAGCAGAAAGCCGAAGGCGAAGGTCACCAGAAAGGCGACGCCGATCGCGACGATGAAGTACCAGCCCATGAGTTCGGGCAGGTAGCGCTGAAACACCACCGACGTGACGTAGGTCATGTACGCGCCCATCGCCATCAGTTCACCGTGGGCCATGTTGATCACGCCCATCAGGCCGAACACGATGGTCAGCCCCAGTGCCATGAGCACCAGCACCGAGAACAGCGAGAATCCGCTGAAGACTTGCATTACCAGCGTATCGAAAGTCATGGCGTCGCCACCTGTCGCTGAAGGTTGAAAGAGGCGGGCGTGGATTGGCTCACGCCCGCACAGGTGTCAGAGTTTCGGGAACGGGTTGGGCTCGATGGGCGCGGACTCGTAGATTACGTCGACCTGACCCTGTGCGTTGAGGGTGCCGATGCGTGCGCGTTTCCACAGGTGATGGTTATCCTTGTGCACCTTGATCTCGCCTTCAGGCGCATCCAGTTCCATTTCCGAGGACGCGGCAATGACGTTAGGGACGTCGAAACTGCCCGCTTTCTCGACGGCTTTTTTCCACAGGTACACAGCGGTGTAGGCGGCTGCCATCGGGTCGCCGATCACGCGTTGCTGGCCATAAAGGGTCTTGAACGCCTGAACGAATTTTTCGTTGACCGGGTTTTTCAGACTCTGGAAGTAGCTCATGCAGGTCAGAAAACCGGTGAGGTTTTCGGCGCCGATACCGGTGACTTCTTCTTCCGTCACGGCGAGCGCCATCAGGGTCTGGTTGCTGCTGTCGATCCCGGCGGCCTTGAGCTGTTTGTAGAACGCCACGTTGGAGCCGCCGACGATGGTGGAAATCACGATGTCAGGCTTGGCGACCTTGATCTTGTTGATCACCGAGGAGAACTCGATGGCGCCCAGTGGCAGGTAATCCTCGCCGACAATCGAGCCGCCTTGCTTGGTCACCGACACGCGCGCCAGCTTGTTGGTGGTGCGTGGCCAGATGTAGTCCGAGCCGACCAGATAGACGCTTTTACCCTTGTTGGCCATCAGCCAGGTGACGGCTGCCAGGGTCTGCTGCGAGGCCTCGGCGCCGGTGTAGATAATCGCCGGGGATTTTTCCAGACCCTCGTAGAAGGTCGGGTAGTAGAGCAGGCCCTTGTTGCGTTCGAAGACCGGCAGCACAGCCTTGCGTGAAGCAGAGGTGAACGCGCCGAAGGTCACCGCGACCTTGTCGTTTTCCAGCAGCTTGCGCGCCTTTTCGGCGAAGGTCGGCCAGTCACTGGCACCGTCTTCGACGATCGGTTCGATGGTCTTGCCCAGTACGCCACCGCTGGCGTTGATTTCATCGATGGCCAGTTTTTCGGCGTCCACCACCGAGGCTTCACTGATGGCCATGGTGCCGGTGAGCGAGTGGATGATCCCCACTTTCACGGTCTCGGCTGCGTGCGCCTGACCGATCAGGGAAAACGGCAGCAGGCTCATGGCGCTCAGCAACAGCGCATGCTTGATCAAACGGCGTTTGTCGTTGTGCATTCACTTCTCTCCCAGGAATAAAAAAAGCCCGACATTCCGTCCTGCGAACAGGCGGAAGGTCAGGCTTTTGTGCCGAATCTGGCGGGACAGACGATGTCCGATCCAGTCGTACGCGAGGTGTCTCCTTACTTGCCATGAGGGCGTAGGGCAGGCAGCTGGCGCGATGTCTCTACAAGGTCATAGCAAGGCCGGTGCCAAGTACTGAAATACCCTTGATGGCTCGCTTTGCAGCGCCCTGCCAGAGTGCCCCTTCATTAATTGCACGCGCGCAAGGGCCTGCGCCGCTTTGGCGCGAGAGCAGGGCGGCACGCACCAAAAACGTGACCAGAAACGTATGCCTGTCGGTGCATTTGCTGTCGATTATTGATAGTGCGCACGCTGGCCCGCTCCCTGCATAGGCTTGAACGACACCTTCGCAGGGTCCCTTGTCACACGCCCATCCCCGGCAGGTGTGGAAGGCCCCTCGCATGCGCTGGCCCTGACACTGTCGTCACGCCAGCCCAGGCACAACCGCCTGAGAGCCGCCGCTGATCCTCGCGGTTTTCGCTCAGCCCTTTTATGCATGAACTCCAGGACCCCGGCCAAAGGCGGGCGTCTCATCTCACGCTGAACAAGGTTTATTGGCATGGTTGACCAGTCGATCCGCATAGGCGGTCTGTTTTCAAACACCGGGGTCACGGCCGCAGGCGAGTGCTCGACGATGCGCGGCGCGCAGTTCGCCATTCAGCAGATCAACGCAGCCGGTGGTGTGGATGGCCGGCCATTGGAAATGATTACCCGCAACCCCGATTCCACGCCTGCGCTGTTTGCCATGCATGTCGAGTCGCTGATTCGCGAAGAGAAGCTGAAGTTCTTTTTCGGCTGCTACACCTCGGCCGCGCGCAAGGCGGTGTTGCCGGTCGTCGAACGTTACGATGCCTTGCTGCTGTACCCCGTTTACTACGAGGGCTTCGAGTACTCACGCAACATCATCTACACCGGTGCCACGCCCAATCACAATGCCGTGCCGTTGGGCAATTACATGTTCGAGCACTTCGGCAACCGCGTGCTGATGATTGGCTCCGAATACGTCTATCCGTACGAAACCAACCGCCTGATGAGCGACCTGCTGTACGAGCGCGGCGGGCAGAAATTGGGCGAGTATTACCTGCCGCTCAAAAACGCCCGTCCCGAGGATTTTGCCAGACTGATGGTCAAGGCGCGGGACCTGAAACCCTCGTTCATCTTCTCGACAGTGGTCGGTGAAACCATGGCCCATCTGTATCAGGCCTACGTCGATGCAGGCTTCGATCCGGCTGCCATGCCGATTGCCAGCGTCACCACCAGCGAAACCGATATTCAACAGATGGGCGTGCATCTGGGTACCGGGCACATCTCGGCCGCCAGTTATTTCCAGTCCATCGACACACCGCTCAATCGCCAGTGCATCGCCGAGTACCGCGAGCTGTTCGGCCAGCACCAAGTGACCGACCGCTGCTGGGAAGCGGCGTATTTTCAAGTGCACCTGCTGGCCAAGGCCATCAGCCGTGCAGGCAGCACTGAGGTGGAAGCGGTGCTGCAGACCATGCGCGGTCTGGAATTCGACGCGCCTCAAGGACGAGTGAGAATCGATGAAAACAACCACCACACCTACCTGTACTCACGGATCGGACGCGCCAACGCCGACGGTCAGTTCGACATTCTTTACGAGAGCCAGAAGGCGCTCAAACCCGACCCCTATGCCATTGCGCCTGATTTCAGTGGCTGGTCCGGTCTGGCCGGGAGGCGTCCATGACCCTGCGTGCTGCCAAGAAACGCCTGCGCAACGACAGCGCAGGCGGCATCAAGGACCTGCGTGACATCAGCGTGCTGGTGATGCACCCGGATGACGAAGACGGGCGCAACCTGATCGCGCAACTGCAACGCATCGGCTGTCAGGTGCGCGTGCAATGGCCGATCCCGGAACGCCTGCACAGTGAAGCGGACGTGATCGTGCTGGCGATATCGCCGGAAAGCCTGTCGACCAATACGCCCTGGCTGCTGCACAGCGCGACCCCGCCGATCATCCCGGTGATCGCCTACGAAAATCCGATCATCGTCGAGGCGCTGGTCCAGTTGAACGCCTGCTCGGTGATCCCGTCACCCGTCAGATCCTTCGGACTGCTCACTGCCCTGACCCTCACCCTGAGCCATGCGCGCAAGGCCCGCGAACGGGAGAAGCACGTCAAGCGCCTTGAAGGGCGCATGGCGGTCATGCGGACCGTGCAGCAGGCGAAAATCATCCTGATGGAAACCAAGGGGCTGTCGGAAATCGACGCCTACAACGCACTACGTGATCAGGCCATGAGCAAGCGCGAACCGGTAGAGAAAATCGCCGAGGCGCTGGTGAAAGCCCATGAGTTGTTTCAACAGGCCTGTTCCTGATCATCTTTGGAGCGTCAGGCCATAGCGCCTGATCCTCTTCTGCGTGGACGTTTGCCATACGCCCTGAACCGGCAGGTATGGAGCACCGCGTGGCGACCGGCATGGACAACGGCGTCCTCCGGAACGAGCTTGAGCCTGTGCACTCGGCACCGGCGGCTCCTACCGTCATCTGGAGAACATCATGTCCATCAAACGCCCTGAAAATGCCGACTTTCTTCTTGCCGCCCAGGACCATGGCTACGACCTGTCCGACAGCCAGATGCAGGCGTACCTGAACCTCGCTGACAAGAGCCTGAATTCCTACGAAGCCATCGATGCGCTGTACGCGGCCCATGTCGCTCAGCCGACACCGCTGCGCGAACACAGCAAGCCGTTGCCCGCCGAAAACCTGCACGCCGCCTGGTACGTGAAAACCCACATCACGGGTGCCGCCGAAGGTCCGTTGAAGGGCCGGACCGTGGTCATCAAGGACAACGTCTCGGTGGCGGGCGTGCCGATGGCCAACGGCTCGTTGAGTCTGGAAGGCTACGTGCCGTCCGAAGACGCCACCGTGGTCAAACGCCTGCTGGCAGCGGGCGCCACGGTGGTTGGCAAATCGGTGTGCGAAGACCTGTGCTTTTCCGGTGCCAGCTTCACCTCCGCCAGTGGTGCGGTGAAGAACCCGTGGGACATGACCCGTAATGCGGGCGGCTCGTCCAGCGGCAGCGCGGTGCTGGTTTCCCTCGGCGAAGTCGACATGGCCATCGGTGGCGATCAGGGCGGATCGATCCGCATGCCGTCGGCCTGGAGTGGCATCGTCGGCCACAAACCGACCTACAGCCTGGTGCCTTACACTGGCGCGTTTCCCATCGAGCGGACCATCGACCACGTCGGCCCGATGGCCAACACCGTGCGCGACTGTGCCTTGATGCTGGATGTGATCGCAGGTGCCGACGGACTGGATTCTCGGCAGAAAAATCCGCCCGCAGTCAATTGCCTCGCGACCCTGGATCAAGGCGTTGCCGGCTTGAAAATCGGTCTGCTGCGCGAAGGTTTTGCGATTCCCGGCATGTCCGAGCCGCAGGTGGATGCATTGGTCAAAGCTGCCGTCGCCCAACTCGAAAGCCTTGGCGCCATTGTCGGCGAAGCCAGTGCGCCATGGCATTCGGGCGTTGCGCTGGACATGTGGAACGTCATCGCCACCGACGGCGCTGCGTACCAGATGCTGCAAGGCAACGGCTATGGCATGAACGTCGATGGTTATTACGATCCAGAGATCATGAGCTACTACGGTGCCAAACGCCGCGAGCATGCTAACTCGCTGTCGCACAGTGTGCGCGCCGTGGCGTTGACCGGTCACTACAGCCTGAAGAACCTGCATGGCGCCAGCTACGCCAAGGCCCGCATGCTGGTGCCGGAACTCACCCGCCAGTACGACGAAGCGTTCAAGTCATTCGACGTGCTGGTGATGCCGACCATGCCGTTCGTGGCGACGCCCTTGACCGCACCGGACGCACCCATCGAGGAATACGTACACAGCGCACTGAACATGCTGGCCAATACCGCACCGTTCGACATCACCGGCCACCCGGCAACGTCGATTCCCGCCGGATTGGCCGACGGTTTGCCGGTAGCCATGATGATCGTCGCACCACGCTTTCAGGACGCACTGGCGTTGCGGGTGGCGCAGGCTTACGAACAGGTCCGGGGTGAGTTCCCCAAGCCGCCGCGCTCGTCGTGATACCTAAGTCCGCCTCAACACTGATCGTGCCCATGCTCCGCGTGGGTATGCATCCCGTGACGCTCCGCGTCACACATGGCACGGACTGAGGATTCAGTGAGCCGAGCGCATGACGTGGATAACGCTGGAGCTTGGGCACGCATCTGCGCCACACTCGAGAGCGGACCGGAGCGTCCTGAGCGGCATTCCCACGCGGAGCGTAGGAACGATCAGCGTGATCTCAAGCACGCCGATCATGCCCATGCCTGTGCTCAGCGTTATACCCGAGTCTTGCTGCGACCACGGACTGTGGGAGGCGGCTTGCCGGCGATGCTTTTTCTGAAGCGACCTATCAGTGACTGAACGGACGCCATCGCCGGCAAGCCGCCTCCCACGGGGTATGCATTCAGTCAGTCACTTTCGTTTAGGCCCCCGTTTTGCGCGTCTTGCGGACGTGTGTATAACAATGAGCGCAGCGCGTAGGAACGATCATCATCGTATTTCTTCATGAGGACGCGCGTATAACGACAAGAGCCGCCGCGTGGTTGAATTCGTCCGTGAAAGCGAAACGCCCGGACATCTCCGGGCGCTTCACACTGCGGGTTCAGGCAGAAAGGTAATCGTCGACGGATTTGACCGTCGCATAGCCGAATTCGAACGCCGCCATCATCGCAGCATGCACCTGGGCCGCAGGCACATTCACGCCGTTGTAGCTCAGGTCCAGCGTCGCACAGGCGTCGTGCAGCACGGTCACGGGATAACCCATGTCTGCTGCAGCACGCACCACGGCGTCGATGCACATATGGCTCATCGCGCCGATCACCACGACTTCCTGAACACCGAACGCCTCCAGTTGATGCTTGAGATCGGTTTCCCGAAAAGCGTTGATGTGTTTCTTGACCGTCACCGTTTCTTCGCCTTGCGGCGCAACGGCATGCTGAATTTCTGCACCGTTCGAGCCTTTGACGAAGATCCCGGCACCTTCACCCTCGGACTCATGGCGAATGTGAAACACCGGAACGCCGGCGCTTCTGGCATGCGCGATCACTCGGACGGCATTGGCAACCGCCGCTTCAATGCCGGTCAACGGCAGCTTGCCGGTGGGCAGGTACTCGTTCTGAAGATCTACAACAATAAGGCCTGGTTTCATGAGCGGACTCCAATCGAGTGAATGGCGGGGTATGGAATTGCAACGAACTGCATTGTTGGCAAATGCTCGAGAATTCAACAGTGGCCTGAATGACATAATTAGATAAAATTGGGCCAACTCGAATTCAGCCAGAGATTGCGCCATGTCACCCATACGCGTTGCCGTTCTGGCTTTTGAAGGCGTAAGCCTGTTTCACCTGTCCGTGCCCGGGATCGTGCTGGGTGCTGTTGAAGCCGCCCCCGATGAGCCCCGGTATGAGATCAACTACTGTGCGCAGGTGCCAGGCATGGTCACCAGTGACCATGGCCTGGGCATTGCTGTCGAGCACGGGCTTGAGTTGATGGACAGTTCCGACGTCATCATCATTCCGGCCTGGGGAGATGACCTCGGGCCTGCCTCTGAATCGCTCATCAAGGCGCTTCAGGATGCCAATGTACAGGGCAAGCTGATCGTGGGGTTGTGCCTGGGCTCGTTCGTGCTTGGCGACGCCGGCTTGCTCGACGGCAAGGAAGCGACAACACATTGGATCGCCCGCGACGTCTTTGCACAGCGTTTCCCCGCAGCGCGTTTTCGGCCCGATGTGCTGTACGTCAGTGCAGACAACATCATGACGTCCGCCGGAACCATGGCTGCCATCGACTGCTGCCTGCACCTGATACGTGAACGTCACGGTGCCGATGCGGCGAATCGCACCGCCAGGCTGCTGGTGACACCTCCACACAGGCAGGGCGGGCAGGCGCAGTACGTAGAAAACCCTGTCCCGCAACTGGCGTCCGAAACTCATCTGTCAGAAGTGCTCGCGTGGGCGCGGCTCAATCTGGGCAATGACCTGTCGCTGGACGTTCTGGCTGAAAAGGCGCGGATGAGCCGACGTACGTTCACACGCCGCTTCAAGGAGGCGACCGGAAGTACGGTCTCCCACTGGCTGAATGCAGAGCGCGTTTCCAGGGCACAGCAGTTATTGGAAACGACGGATCTGCCGATCGAATGCATCGCAGGTGAAGCCGGGTTCGGTACACCGCTGTCTTTGCGGCAACAGTTCAGCGCGCAGTTGGGCACGTCGCCTTCGGATTATCGGCGGATGTTTTTTCGGGACAGGGGTGAGGGTGAAACGGGCAAAGAGAGTGAGCGTTCCAGCACAACGTCCCGCTGATTTACCCGACGAGCCCTAGCCGTTTTCGGCACAAATCACCCAGCCGCTACCGCACCGGAACAAAATTTGCCTCCTTTCAACCTAGTGACCTTGAAACGCATTAAGGGCAGGGCCGATGAATAACAATAATGTAGCGATACAGACCGCGCCTCACCTACGGCGTTTCCAGACTTGCGACATCGACGAGCACGGTCGCAACCTCGGTGGGTGGCAGGTTCGTTACGATCAAGTGACGCCCGGTGGCTTTGAAGGCGAGCTGACGGAGTTTCGCTCGGACTGGCTGCAACTGGTCCGCGACCGCTCCAATCAGGCGCTGGCCAAGAGTGGCATGGCCTGGAAGGGCGCGATTGTTTTTGCATTGCCCTTGAGCGCTAACGGTCCGGCGTTTTGCGCCGGGCACACGCTTCAGGAACCCAGCCTGATCGTCGCGCATGGCGAGAATCTTCCTGAGTTGAGTACGCCGCTGCAACTGGATGCACTGGGTGTGGCGATCGAAGAGGGTGCCTTGGCGCACGCGTTGGAGCGTCAGGGCAGTCGTTTTGAAATTACCGATCTTCCCAAGTGTTACCGTTTGACCGATCCAACGGTCCGGACAAGGTTCGCTGCGCTGTTCGATAACCTGTTGAACGGTGAGCAGGCGTGTCTGGAGAAGCTTGAGCACGATTCGATCCGTCGTGGCCTGAGGGATGCTGTCATGTTGCAGGTGCTGGAACTGGTGGCACCGGATCAGGCGCCGCTTCTCAATACCACGGCGCGAAAGCGAATGGTTGATCGGGCGCGTGATCATGTTCTGGCGCATCTGGACGAGCCATTGTCGATTCTGGATGTGTGCAACCACATTGGCACCAGCCGCCGCAAACTTCAGTACTGCTTTCAGGAAACGCTGGGCATCAATCCTGTTGCCTATCTGCGCACGTTGCGTCTTAACGCAGTCAGGCGCGAGTTGCGCGAAAGCAGCCGGATCGAACGGGTACAGACCGTCGCAGCGCGCTGGGGCTTCTGGCACCTGAGCCGTTTTTCCAGCGACTACCGGACACTCTTTGGGGAAACACCGTCGCAGACATTACAGCGCACGCATCTTTGCTGAAAACGGATAACGGCAAAAAGCCTGGCTGAATAGCATGGCTCCACCACCTTCGTGGTCAGGGGCATGCAATGACTCATAACAATAATTCCACGATCAGACGCTTCACCTTCCTGACACTCAGCCTGATGAGCCTGAGCGCCACAGTTCAGGCGACAGAAAATGGCGCTCCTACCACCTCCTTCGGCGTCTACGATTTTGGCGCGGGCATACTGCCTCCGGCGACGCCGGTGGGCACGCTGGGCATGCGTGTGGCGTTCTATTCGGCCAACGTACAGAAAGATCGCCACGGCCGTTCGCTGGATAACAACTTCTCCCTGGACGTTCTGTCCATCGGCGTTGCGTACTTTCGCATGACCGATTACCGAATGCTGGGTGCGCGCTTCGGCTATAGCGTGGCGGTGCCGTTCTTTCAGATGGATGCCTCGTTCCGGGTACAGACGCCTGGTGGCCCACTTGACCTCGAGGCGGATCCGTTCCGAATGGCCGATATCTCAGTGTCGCCGCTCATTCTGCAGTGGGATCTATCCCCCAACCTGTTCGTGAACGCGCGCTTGCAGATTCAGGCACCGACCGGCGACTACGACAGAAATCGTCTGATCTCGCCGGGGTTGAACCACTGGACCTTTTCTCCCACTGTCAACGCAACGTACATAACCGACAGTGGTTTCGAGGTGTCCAGCAGCTTTCAGACGGACTTCAACACCCGCAACCCTGCGACCGACTACAGAAGCGGTGTCGAATACCGCCACGAGTTTGCAGTGGGTCAGCATGCGGGTCCGTTCACACTCGGGCTAGGCGGGTTCTATTACCGCCAGTTCTCCGATGACGATGCACCCGGTCTGGAAACGGGTAATCGCGCCCGGGTGGTCGCCGCAGGGCCTGCGATCAGTTACTTCACACCCGGCATGCCAGCGGCGTGGTTTCATCTCTACAAGGAATTCGGCGCGCGCAACCGCTCCGAGGGCTACACCGTGGCGTTACGGGTCGGCCACAGTTTTTAATGCGGTTGCGTCAGCGGCCACGTTCCATTTCAGCTCGATTTCAAACCATCAGGGGCTTCGCATGAAAGACATTCAGAGGTTGTTGAGTGACGAGGACGGTACAGGGCTGGCCGAGTGGGTCAGGCGTGGCGAGGTCCAGCCAATTGATCTGCTGGAGGGCGTTATCCAGCGTATCGAGCAGGTCGAGCCGCAGCTCAATGCCGTCGCCGAGCGACTCTATGATTCAGCCCGCAATGCTGCGCTGGGCGCTGCAAAAGGCCAGGGCGTTTTTGCGGGCGTGCCGACGCTTATCAAGGATCTGTTTTCGCCCGTCAACGGCGCTGTCATGAGCAACGGTTCATTGTCCATGGGCGAGTTTCGCGCCACGTTTGACGCCGAAGGGGTCGATCGCCTCAGGCGTGCCGGGTGCGTGCTTGTCGGAACGACGACCGCACCGGAATTCGGAACGTCCTATTCCACAGAGTCCACACGCTTTGGCGCGACTCGCAATCCGTGGAGCCTTGAGCACAGTGCTGGCGGTTCGAGTGGCGGTGCAGCGGCACTCGTGGCGGCGCGGGTGGTGCCTTTTGCTCACGGCAACGACGGAGGTGGTTCATTAAGGGTGCCCGCATCGTGCTGCGGTGTGTTCGGCTTCAAGCCGAGTCGCGGGCTGATGCCGTCCGGTCCGATGGTGGGCGAGGGCTGGGCCGGGATGAGCACTGCACATGCGCTCACTTTGTCGGTGCGTGACAGTGCCGCCTTGCTGGACGCCACGGCTGGCATGGACCTTGGCGCGCCCTACGCGGCGCCTGTTCAGGCCACACCTTACGTCAGCGCCGTGCAGCGTGATCCCAAACCCCTGCGCATTGCCTTGATCGAACAATCCGGCACTTGGCCCACCTCGGCCGAGAGCCTGGCTGCAGTGCGCGAAGCGGCGCAATTGTGCGAGTCCCTCGGGCATCGAATCGAGCCGGTCAGCCTGCCCGTGGTGTTGCCGGAATTTCTGGATCACGTGTTTACCATCATCGGTGCCAACACCCGCAATCACGTCGACCTGCTGGGGCGCATGCGCGGTTTCGATGTGCAGGACGCCGAACTGGAAGCACGCACCTGGATCATTCTGCGCGACAAGGGCAATGTCAGCGGCGCTCGGTACGCTGCTGCTGTTGAGTGGGTTCATGCACTGGGTCGTCAACTGGCAACGTTCATGCAGGACTACGATGTGATTCTGTCGCCGGTCCTGACGCGTGAGCCGGCACGCATCGGTGAGCTGGTCGTCCCGGATCTCTGCCTGAGCCTGGACGACATGATCGAGCGCTCTCACCGCTACTCGCCCTTTGCCGCGCTGTTCAATGCCAGCGGTCAACCCGCGATGTCGGTGCCGCTGTTCTGGAGCGCTGCGGGCTTGCCCATGGGCGCACACTTTGCCGGACGGTTCGGCGAGGAAAGCACGCTGCTGGCACTCGCCGCGCAACTGGAACGCGCCCAGCCTTGGCGCGGTCGCGTACCGCTGGTCAATGCCTGTCGTTTCTGATGGGCGGTTTCACGATTTATCAGACACCCGGCTGATGTGAGCCGGGTCGTATCGGTGCTTCAAGGTCGGCACCGCACTGGAATTCATCCGACGCGTTGCGTCGCCAGTTCACCGGATCGCGCAGGTAGTGGGACAGCATCCAGTGGATGGCCGCCGCCTGTTCGTCCTCGGATTTTTCCGGGATCTGATAACCCAGCAGCCTCAGGCCCTGCGCAATGGACATGCAGCTGAAGTTGGCTCTGCCGAGGATGTAACGAAGGTCGTCGTCGAGTGGCAAGAGTGTGGGGCTGATGATCAGTTCACGAAGTTCCTGCACGGCTGCCGACTGATCGGGGCAGGGCAGTCTGTCTATCTTCGCCAGTCTTTGCAGAAGGGTGGAGGGCACGATTTCACATCTTTCGTTCATGATAACTCCGGGTAGCACTGCTCGATCATCCTCCTTGATCTGCACCATTGTTTTTGTCTGCCAGCGGGCTTGGTCCTTGCTCATGGTTGCCGCATTGATGAATGTATTTCGGATCGATTCAGTTGGTCATGGGTGTGTCTAGTGGCCCTGTGATATTGCGGTCCACCTTTGTATAGGGCTGTCAAAAAAAGTACAAGTTCGTTTAATTGAAAGACGAAAGGTATGAGCGGCAATGGGATGGAATGCGCGCTTCTGACGAGCGTCATGGACTGTCGGCCGAGGGAGATTATCGGTGTATCCAGTGGTCGGTCTGATGCCATGAACGCACAACTTCCAGATCAGCGTTCGGTCATCCTGAAAGGGCCTGCTTCAAGGCTCGACCGTATGTCAGGCAGAGAGGAAATCAAGATGATCGACGAAGAAAAAGTCCGTCAGAAAGCCTATGAACTGTGGCAACAGGCGGGCAGTCCGGAGGGCGAACGTGAACGCCTCGAGTTCTGGGACAAGGCGCAAAAGACGCTGGAGGCCGACCAGCCGCCAGCGGACGCCGCACTGCTTGACTCATCCGAGCAGATCGAGTCCAGCGGTGAGCGGCCTGCAAACTAATGTTTGCCGGATTTCTTCAGCGCGGGTGACGGCTGTGCCCGCAAAGACAGGACAGGCGCAGGCTTTTTGAAAAGCGTGTCTGTGAGAATGGTCACGCTTTGTTTTACGCCATTCTGGACGTAATGGAATTCGAAACGGGCAGGGATGTTCATGAGGCTGTTTCTCTTGTTATGCCGATGAAGGGCAGTCACGGATTGCCCTTCACCGGTCATGTTCAGTCGACCTGTGCCAGCAGGTTTTCTTTCAGGACCGTGCGGATGGCACTCAGGTGCTCTTCTTCCTCATGCAATGCCTGTTCGAAGTCGCCGGCAATCATCGGATGCCCGGCCTTGCGAGTGAGTTCAATCAACATGGCCCAGGCGTCGTTGTCTTCCAGTTCCAGGGTCAGGATTGCGCTCAGGCACTGCGAGGTCGTGGTGCGTGGGTCGGTCAGCACTTGCATCACGCCTTGCGACTTGACGGCGGCCACGTCTGCGCAGGGCGTCATGGCAGTAGGGTCGCCACCCAGGGTTTCGATGGCCTTGCGCAGCACCGCCATATGCTGATGCTCTTCGCGCTGGATCTGTCGCAAGGTATCGACCAGCACGCTGTCCGCACCCTTTGCCGACAAGGCCTTGGCAATCATGGCTTCGTACATGCGAACCCCGGTGCGCTCGAACGCCAGCCGCTCGCCCAGTTTATCGATGAGCACTTCCGGGTTCTTGCCGCGCAATTTATCCAGGGCGCTTTTGACCATACCCTTCAGCGAGCCTGGAATCGGGACGGACCCGACTGTGTCCGCGTTGAGAATGGCTTGCTGGCGCTCTTCGGTCAGTTGTTCGATGCTGCCGGGCACATCGGCCGGGAAGCGTTGTGTGGCTTCGATCTGTCGCTGGGTATCATCGGGAGACAGCTGGACAGGCGTGCGGTTGAGGCCAAGTTTCAATTCAGGACTCGTCATGACGGGTTCCCCTGCGTGCTTATAGTGAGTGGTTCAGTTCGGTGCCGGGCTGCCAGTTGTAGCCGGCGGACGCCACACTCGCCGGAACACCTTGTGCGTTCAGGCGGGCGCGGTAATCCAGCGATGCCTGATTTTCATCTTGCTTGTTGACGTAACGGACCCCATGCGCCCGCAGGTCGACTTCTGCGGCGAGTGTGGTGCGCACGAAATCCCGCTGACTTTTGAACGCAATCATCTCGGGTAGCTGTCCGCCGAGGATTTCGGCCGGATCGCGGCGCTCAAGGTTCTTGAACAGCTCGCAGGCCAGATTCAGATGCCCCAGTTCGTAGTCGACGAAGCGTTCCCACATCGCCTTGATGCGCGGATTGTCTTCCTGTTCGGCACAACTGGCGTAGGCGTAGACTTCCATCGCTTCATGGATCAGCCATTTCTCGATGAAGGTTTCGTCCGGGTCCTGAAGCGAGCCGTACTGGGTGACATGCTGTTCTTCCACCGAGGCGATTTCAGCGTACAACGCACGTGCCACCGGGTCGGCAAAGGTCGGGCCGATGTTCATGTAATAGTCATGGGTCTGGTATTCGGCTGCAGTGATCAGCGCGGCGTGGATCTTGGTAATGAGCTTGGCCTGACCCTTATGGTAGTTCTCACGCAGGTCATCCTGCGGCGCACGATGATGCTCGCTGGTCGGACGCCCTGGCACGAGGTCGGTGTAGCCCTGAAGAATGTTGTTCGCATCCTTGCCTTCAAGGCGATCAAGCATTGCCGAGTAACGGTACAGGTGATCGAAATCCTCGAGCAGTCCGAAGCGGTAGGTCTGCGCCTGATAAGGGTCCGGCTCGGTCTGCGCCACGGCGGCGGTGATTTCGATGGCCGTCTGCTCGTAGGCCACCGTGGTTTCCAGTGGCGAGTGGTCCGCCGACAGCAGCCAGTTGACCATGGTCATCTGGTGCTGCTCTGCGCGGCGTACCTGTGCGAGAGGATCGCGCAACGCCTTGTTAAAACGGGAGCCGAAATGCTTGAGACGCAGGGCGTCTGACTCCACGCCGTTCATGAGGATCACCCGTACCCGGGTGAAGGCATCGTCATCCAGTTTGGAGATGGGCTTGCCTGCCATTTCCTTCCAGGTGAAGTGCTGTTTATCGAGCGGTGTACCCTTGTTGTCGAGCAGGTTGGAAAGTGTTGTCATGCGCTTTCTCCGGTCGTCAGGTCTGGAATAAACCTGTGCATTCCTTTGAGTGACCGGCCATGGCTCACCAGGATTTCCAGCGTCTGACCAGTGGCCGTCGAACAAACGGTGTGGCTGACGAATGGAGAAAACGGGTCTTCGAATGACCAGCGCACGGCACTAGGCGAGGTCGGTTCTGGAGTCCTCGTTCTTGCTCAGAATGCTTTTTACGCTGTCGGAAAATTCGATCAGGCTGAAAGGTTTGAACAGCATTTTCCCCAGCGACTGTCCTTCGGTGATGCCTTCTGCCTTGGTGTAGCCGGTGATGAACAGCACCTTGAGGGCAGGACGCGACGCCGTCAGTTCCTGCGCCAGCATGATGCCGTTCATGGGGCCTGGCAGGCCGATGTCGGTGATCAGCAGGTCCAGCCTGTCGAGCGTCCTGGCCTGTTCGAGAGCCGATATGCAGTCGGCTGCCTCGAACACGTCGTAACCCTGGTCGGACAGCAGGTCGGCGGCGATTTCACGAACACCGGTTTCATCGTCCACAATCAGAATCACTTCGCCGTTTCCGTTTTTTTCCGGCATGGCGGCATACGTGGTGTCGGCCGTCTGTTCGACGGTTCTCTGATCGACGGGGAAGTACATGGTCACGGTTGTGCCGACTCCCGATTCGCTCTGGATACGTACCTGTCCACCGGACTGGCGGGTGAATCCGTAGATCATCGATAACCCGAGACCGGTGCCCTGACCCAGTTTTTTTGTCGTGAAGAAAGGGTCGAACGCCCGTCGCAAGACTTCTTCGTCCATCCCGCAGCCGTCATCAATGACCGAGATTAATACGTAAGGCAGTGGCTGCAGATCCTCTGCCACAGCCATCGCCTCGTCGGGCTCCAGGCGCTGGGTGCAAAGGGTCAGCGTGCCGCCTTTGGGCATGGCGTCCCGCGCGTTGATCGACAGATTGAGCAGCGCGTTTTCCAGCTGATTGAGGTCGCAATTGATATTGCCCACGCTGCTCAACTGGCATGTTACCTGAATCGTCGGACCCATGGTGCGACGGATCATGTCCTCCATGCTGGCAACCACGGCACTGGGGTCAAGCACTTGCGGCTCCAGCGGTTGCAGGCGTGAGAACGCCAGCAGTCGCGCGGTCAGGGCCGCCGCTCGTTTCACCGCCGTCATCGCCAGCGCCTGATACTTGTCTACTTCGGAATAACGTTGGCTGTCCAGGCGCAGTCGCATCAGTTCCAGGCTGGCGGAGATGCTGCCCAGCAGATTGTTGAAGTCATGGGCAATGCCCCCGGTCAACTGGCCCACGGCTTCCATCTTCTGACTTTGCCGCAGCTTGGCTTCGGCGGCTTCGCGCTCACGCTGTTCCTCCTGCAACTGTCGGGTTCGTTCGGCAATGCGCTCTTCAAGGTGATCATTCCACTGGCGCAGCACAGACTCCAGTTGAACGCGCTCGTTGATGTCTTCGACGGTGCCGTACCACTGCCTGCATAAGCCTTCGTCATCCAGATCGGGAAAGGCCCGGACGCGGTACCAGTGATACTCACCCATCGCCTTTCGCAGACGCACCTGAATATCGAACGGTTGTAACGTCGCGACCGATTGGCGCCACTGCTGGATGATCATGGACATGTCATCCGGGTGCGTGGATTGTCTCCAGCCCTGGCCCAGCGTCTTCTCGCGCAGCACACCGGAGAAATCCGACCAGCGATGATCCAGAGAGGTGATGGTGCCTTGAGCGTCTGCCGTCCAGGGAATCTGCGGATTCAGTTGCACGGCAATACGGTATTGCCGTTCGCTTTCACGCAGCCGCGCCTCGGTTGCCTTGAGCGCGTCGGTAATCCGGAAACGTTCGAAACAGCCTGCGATCAGGTTGGCGTAACTGCGCAGGAAATCCACGTCGCGGTCGCTGAAGGCACGCGAGACACGGCTGTCGACCTGAAAGATTCCGATGGGTGACTGGTCATGAGGTGCGTAAACGATGACGTTCACGAAGGCCTTTACCTGATGATCGGTTTGAAAAGGATGCAGCTTGAAGCGGGTGTCCTGGACCGCGTCGGTCGAGATGACGGGCTGGTTGATGTGCAGCGAGTGCCACTCAGGACTGCCCTTTTTCAAAGGCAGTCTGAGCTGACCAACGATCCCCGGTGTCCAGCCGACGCCATTGCGGACCCACATCTGTCGTCTGTCCTGCGTGATCTGTACGAACTTTGCCAGATGGGTTCCCAGTGCTTCGCCAGCCCTGGCACAGGCCGAGTTGATCACGATATCCAGATCCGGGCTGATCAGCGCCAGTTCTCCAAACTCTGCCAGCACCTTGCGTTGGCGCAGCAGTGCCTGCTCCCGTTCAAACCTGTTCATGTAATTCATCCCGCAGGCGCATGGCTCTTTTGCTCCTGATGCTGGCATATCCATATTCCGTAAAAGTCTTGAAACTACAAGGTCGAACAGTGGGACGTGTTTGCGCTATGGCAGTAAAACATCTGTTTCAGTCTGGAGTGGAATAGCGAAAAACAGCCACTCGATAAAAAAGTGTCTGTTTTTTTTAAGCATTTTTGGCACCTGTAAAGGATATTTTCAGAGAGGAATAAAGTGCATTGATTCAGCAATAAAGTCGATATCTTATTGAGTGGGTAATATATTCAAATGAGTGTTTTTGTAAATTATTACAAGAAGAAAATATCGTTATTTGGAGGCGAAATCAGGCAGTAGCTGCCGCATCAGAAACGGCAGCTGCGAGGGACTGATTAAAGTCAGGCGGTGCTTGATGATGTACCGGATTTCGTCTTTCCAACCTTCCTTTTCACCGGGTTTGCCTTGTTTTTCGGGGCGGGAGGCGCAACGCTGCTGGTGATGGAGCCTGTCAGGCCGTCGCTGTTCTGGCCATCCAGTTCCCGTCTGGCCTCCAGCCAGTGTTCAAAATCCATGCCTTCGGGCTTTCCCTGTTCTTCCCACAGACGGTAAGCGATCTGTTTGAGGGTTTCTTCGTTCATTACGTTCTCCTTCTCTATAAAAACAAGGGGTGCATAACGCCCTGAGATAAAGATTAGTTGATCTAAATCGTCGGGGGGTGTTTCAGGAATAAAACAGATGAGCGGAGCTGCGAAAATATTCTCGCTGGGGTGCAGGTATGAGCTTGCTTGATCCATGAAGTGTCATGGATCAAGCAGTAACACGTTCTTCTCAAGCAAGTTCCGAACAGTGGCAAAGTCAGTGTGCAAGCATGTTGTGATGAATACTGAACATGATCCACAACGTCAGCCCCACCAGCAGGACAATGATCACAAGGGAAAATATCAGCGCGCGCATGTTCCAGCGTTGCTCGGCTGCGGTATCGAGGTGCAGAAAGAATTTCAGGTGCACGACGATCTGAATCAGCCCGGTCAACACCACCAGCCACAACGTCGTCATTCGCGGCAGTGCGGGGTACATGGCCAGAAGAAAGGGAATCAGGGTCAGGACAACCGACAGGATAAAACCGACCATGTAAGAACGGCTGCTGCCGTGGCTGGTTCCGGCGCTGCTGCGCACAGGGCTTTGAGTGTACATATCAGAGAACCCCCAGAATGTAGACGACAGTGAACACGCAGATCCAGACCACATCGAGAAAGTGCCAGAACAGGCTCAGGCAACTGAGCCGGGTCGCGTGCACGGTCGTCAGTCCACGGCTGTGCACCTGCCACATCAGTACCGCCATCCACACCAGCCCCGTCAATACGTGAGCGCCATGCGTGCCGACCAGCGTGAAGAATGCAGTGAGAAATCCGCTGCGATCCGGGCCGTAGCCCTGCTCGATCAGGTGATGGAATTCATTGATCTCCATGGCAATGAAGGCGGCGCCCAGCAGGAACGTCACCCCCAGCCAGCGCAGCACGCCGGTACGGTCATCGCGGTTCATGGCCAGCATGGCGTAGCCGTAAGTAATACTGCTGAACAGCAGCAGCATGGTTTCGGTGAGCACGTAGGGCAGTTCGAAAATGTCCACCGTGGACGGCCCGCCTGCAACGCTGTCGCGCAGTACCGCATAGCCTGCGAACAGCGTCGCGAACAGGATGCAGTCGGTCATCAGGTAAATCCAGAACCCGAAGACCGACATCGAGCCCGAGTCTTCGTGACCTTGCTCATGGTTATGGGCAATGTCCTTGTCGATCACAATGTTAGACATGCTCATGCCTCCGCCAATTCTTTGAGTCGCGCCTGTTCGATTTCAGCCACTTCCTGCGCCGGTATGAAGTAGTCGATGTTGTCGTCGTTACTGCGAATGACCATCGTCACCACAGACGCAACCAAACCGAAGGCAGCCAGCCACCAGATGTGCCAGACCAGCGCGAAGCTTGCGATCAGTGCAAACAGACTGATGATCAGACCGGCAGCCGTATTGCGAGGCATATGGATGGCGCGGTAGTCGGTATGACTGAGGGTGCTGACACCACGTTCTTTCATGCCCCAGTAGGCATCCAGATCATCCACTTTTGGCTGCTCGGCAAAGTTGTAGACGGGAGGCGGGGAGGCGGTCGCCCACTCCAGTGTCCGGGCATCCCAGGGATCGCCTGTGGTGTCGCGGGTCTTGTGGCGATTGCGGATGCTGACGAACAGTTGCAGGGCCTGTCCGGCCACGCCCACCAGAATGATCGCCACGCCGATCAGCTCCAGCATCAGCCACGGACGCCATTCGGGGTTGTCGAAGTGATTGAGACGTCGCGTCATGCCCATGAAACCCAGCACGTAGGAGGGCATGAACGCGAAGTAGAAACCGACAATCCAGCACCAGAACGAGAGTCTTCCCAGCCGGTCGTTGAGCCTGAACCCGAACGCCTTGGGGAACCAGTACGTGAGCCCGGCCATATAGCCAAATACCGCGCCGCCGATGATCACGTTATGGAAGTGGGCGACCAAAAACAGGCTGTTGTGCAGCAGGAAGTCGGCACCGGGCACGGCCAGTAATACGCCGGTCATGCCGCCGATGCTGAAGGTCACGATGAAGCCGATGGTCCACAGCATCGGCGTCTCGAAACGCACCCGGCCGTGGTACATGGTGAACAGCCAGGTAAAGATCTTCACGCCCGTCGGTACGGCAATGATCATGGTCATGATGCCGAAGAACGCGTTGACGTTGGCACCGGCGCCCATGGTGAAAAAGTGGTGCAGCCAGACGATGAACGACAGCACGGTGATCACGATGGTGGCCCACACCAGCGACTTGTAGCCGAACAGGCGTTTGCTGCTGAAGGTTGCCGCGATCTCCGAGAAGATGCCGAACGCGGGCAGGATCAGGATGTACACCTCCGGATGCCCCCACGCCCAGATCAGGTTCACGTACATCATCGGGTTGCCACCGGCTTCGCTGGTGAAGAAGTGCATGCCCAGGTAGCGGTCCAGGGTGAGCATGAACAGCGTGGCGGTCAGGATCGGGAACGCCGCGAGGATCAGTACCGAGGTGCACAGCGCCGTCCAGGTGAACACCGGCATCTTGAACAGCGTCATGCCGGTGGTGCGCATCTTCAGGATGGTCACGAAGAAATTGAGCCCCGTCAGCAACGTGCCTATCCCTGATATCTGTAACGACCAGATGTAGTAGTCCACGCCGACGCCCGGGCTGTATCCCAGTTCAGAGAGCGGGGGATAGGCCACCCATCCGGTCCTCGCGAATTCGCCGACGCCCAGCGAAATATTCACCAGCGCGGCACCGACCACGAACAGCCAGAAACTCAGCGCGTTGAGGAACGGGTAAGCCACGTCGCGGGCGCCGATCTGCAGCGGCACCACGATATTCAGCAGGCCAACCATGAACGGCATCGCCATGAAGAAAATCATGATCACGCCGTGTGCGGTAAAAATCTGGTCGTAATGCTCGGGCGGCAGATACCCCGGACCTCCCTCAGCGGCCATCGCCTGTTGCGTGCGCATCATGATGGCGTCTGAAAACCCGCGCAGCAGCATGACCAGCGCAACGATGATGTACATGCAGCCGATCTTCTTGTGGTCCACCGAAGTGAACCACTCGCGCCACAGGTAACCCCAGGCCCCTTTCCAGGTAATCGAACCGACCATCCCCACTGCGATGAGACCCACTATCGCAAGGGTATACATGATGATGGGTTCATGAAGCGGGATGGCGTCCCAGGACAGTTTTCCGAACATGTCAGCGCTCCTTCTGCGTCGAATTACGGTCATCGGCATCTTCGGAGGCCACTGGCTCCGGTATCGTCCTTCTTGATTTGTTCATCCCTTCGTACTTGTCGACGATGGTCTTGAAGAGCTGCTGATCGACAGCTGAGTAGTAGGTGATGTCATAGCCGTGAGTCGGCGTCGCCAGCGTCTTGTAAGTTGCTGGATCGAGTGTTCGGGAGGTGTTCCTGACCTTTGTGACCCAAGCCTCGAAGTCGGCGGGCGTCGTGGCCAGGGTGCTGAAATGCATGTCGGAGAAACCGGGACCGCTGTAGTTGGCGGAGATGCCCCGGTACTGGCCGACCTCGTTGGCAATCAGGTGCAAGCGGGTCTGCATGCCGGCCATGGCATAGATCTGGCCGCCCAGGGCCGGGATGAAAAACGAATTCATGGCAGCGTCAGAGGTGACCGTGAAACTGACTGGCGTGTGCACCGGCATGGCCAGCTCGTTGACCGTGGCGATGCCCAAATCCGGGTAGATGAATAGCCACTTCCAATCCATGGCGATCACCTGGACATTGATCGCAGGGTTGTCGGATTCGATCGGGCGGTAAGGGTCGAGCTCGTGCGTCGTGACCCAGGTCACCCAGCCCAGAATGATAATGATGACCAGGGGAACGCCCCACACCACGGCTTCGATCTTGTGAGAGCTTGCCCAGCGCGGGGAGTACCTGGCTTTCTTGTTGGTCGACCGGTACTGCCAGGCGAACAGAAACGTCATCACGATGACCGGAATTACGACGATCAGCATCAGGGCGGTGGCGAGGATGATCAGGTTGCGCTGCTCGAGTGCGATCTGACCCTTGGGATTGAAAATCACCCAGTTGCACCCTGACATCAGAGCGAAACAGAGCGCCACCAGACAGGATTTGACCGTTCGCATTGACCTTCTACCTCGCGTTTCAGATAAACCAAAGTGCAACTAAGTTGCCATCACTCTAAGTACCGACTGGCTATAAAACCAATACGGGCTCGAACGAAAACGTTATTGAACCTGCCGACAGTCAATAAAGGTTGCGCCGTTCAAGATGCTCATAAGTGTTATCCGGTTGAATGTCACGCTGCGGTGAATGCTGGCCTTTTGATTGCCTGTTCTTGGTTGTCTGGTTAGCGACGTTTTCCATGCGGCGTTCATAAACGGCATGACTGGGAGGGGTGTTTGCGTATTCGGAACAATTGTTCCGGTCTCTATCCGATATAGGCGACATTCGGCGACTCCTGGCCATATACATTAGCACTTGGCCTGTTGCGATAGTGTTTGCGCCGACTTCGTTCTGGCTACCAACCGGTTTGAATGCAGCAAGTGTGGCTTGGTTTTAAAAAAATGCTCTAGAGGCGACGAACGGCGCAACTAACGAAGCGGCAGAATGCCTCTTGTCGGGTGCCATGGCAGGTGGCTGTAAATTTTATATGCTGATCACGTGTGTCTTGCATGTCATGGCGTCTTCGGAGGGCAGTATGTTCAACAAGTCATCCGCTTCATCTGCACAGTCTGATAATCCGGGTATTAAAAAAAGGTATGAGCGCAAGTTTGAGAATGGCTGCAAGGCTAATGTGTGTGCCCATGAATTGCCGGACGGCGATATCGAATTGGTCGTCGATGTGTGTGACAGGAATGGGCGCTCCGTGGCGAAGCGAACCACCAGATTGCCGGGCGCCGAATGGACGGTTCCGGATGCCATGAAACGTGGTCGGGATCAGGCCGAGCGGATTGCCGGAGGGGAGTCGGGCCGACTGCCCTGTGCCGATCGCGCTGATCGTGAAGAAGACGATGACGACGATTGATCGGCAGGACGGCGGCTCATGAATGGACGGTGTGAATGACAAACTCGCCTTCCAGGGATGGAGTCGTCACCGCGTGAATCATCCCGGCCGTCAGCGCTTGCGCGGGATCCAGAATGCGCGGTGCGGCGGTCAGGTACTTTTCGATCTCCAGCTTCTCTTCAGCATTTTTGGTGCGCTCACCCACAATACGGGCATAGAGCTGCAGGTCGTAATCCAGGCTCATGGCGTATTCAGACATGCGTGAGTGGTCGACAGAACCATTCAGGTACCAATGAAACGGGTGAAACAGGAACTTGCTGTGTCGGCACGCCGTTCTGCGCTCGCCCGCCAGAAAGACGATGTTGCCCATGGATTCCACGGTGCCGAGATTGTGCGTGTGCACCGGAATCGGAAGCGCCATCAGAAAGTTGTAGAGAGTGAATCCATAACTGCACTCGCCGCCCAGCGTCGCAATGTTGATCGTAAGGCCCGTGGCTTTGCTCTGAACCGCCAAGGCCGCCTTCTCAATGGTCTGGCCGCAGGTAGACGCATTGATGGGGCCGGTGAAGTTGATGATATGCAAGGTCATGACGCACCTTCGTGGTAAATAACGGACAGTCGAACACCCGGCCGGTCGCGGTGTCCGAAGACGCCGTAACCGGTCGGGTGATCGTTATGAGCAGAGACGAATACCTTCGTCACGCCAACGCCTGTGGACTAGCTGTTGCGTCCGCCTCCATGGCTGTTTTGTCCACCTTTGCGCCCGGCCTCAGATGCCTTTTCGCGATCATTGGCAAAGTTGCCGCCGCTGTTCTGTCCTCCCTTGCTGCCGGCTTCTGCAGCGCGCTCAGGGTCGTTCTTGAAATTGCCGCCGCTGTTCTGGCCGCCTTTGCTGCCAGCTTCCGCAGCGCGCTCGGGGTCATTCTTGAAGTTGCCTGGGCTGTTCTGACCGCCCTTGCTGCCAATTTCCTGATAGAACTCTTTGTCGTGGCTGGCTGAGGTTGCTTCGCCGCCTTTCTTGCCCGCTTCGTTTACACTCATGCCGCCTTGTTTATCTTGTGCCATTTTCTGATACCTCATTGAAGTTGCAGTACTGTACAAGTCAACAATCGGGATCGATTGTATGAATCTTCGCTGCAGGCATTATAAATACCTGGCAGAAAGTGTCGGGTTCCGGGCTCGTCTACGCCTTGTGCAGTGTTGATCAGACGCTGCAGGGCCTGTTCGGAATAGCCCCTTTTTACGTAAACAAGCCGGAACATGGTTGACACGGATCAATCAGGATTTGCGGCCGCCACCATGGCTGTTTTGTCCGCCCTTTTTACCTGCCTCGGAGGCTTTTTCCCGGTCGTTGGCAAAGTTGCCGCCCGAGGCTTGTCCTCCTTTCTTACCGGCTTCCGATGCTTTCTCGCGATCATTGGCGAAGTTTCCCGGGTTTTTATTGCCTGTAGTCATGATGGCTCTCCAGTATCATTTACGATTCTCGAAGTTGGCGTCCAGTTTCCAGAACGGACACTTACTCCGATAAGCGTCAGGCGCAGAATGCTTTTACTATTTGTTTTCCGGCTGATAAGTGGCAGCAGTTGTAAAGGCTTTGTACAGGTAACGAAGTAAGCGGGTGAGTTTGTACAGTTTCGATATCGGTCTGACAGCCGTTACGCCTTTTTGCGATCTATCGTTTTCTCTACCACTGACGTCAGCGTGCGTTGTTTCAAGCGTACGTGGAGCAGCGCCGTCTCAGGTTGCCAGACCGGCAAAAAAATAATCATCGAAGCGGTGATCCACCGGACCTCGCCACCCGTATGCAAAGGCTGATTTTTTTCAGGCACTTTTCCTGTCACATCCGGGAGGCACATGGATCCGCGTCTGGCAGGGCTTTCGTTCCTGCTCACTCTCACATGGACCGGGGCAGTCGTCCTGGTGATCTGGTTTTTTTCCTGATGGCGTGACACTCCGAAACATCGGATTATCGGTAGTGGCGAACTAATGGCTCATGGCGCAATCTGTTGTAGCTGTCAGGTCTTCATGAGCCTAGAGCTCGACGCCAAAGGTTAGTCCTTATGGGCTGCAGCGCTATCGGGGTCATCGAGAAATACGATTACCTGTTTTGCCCGGCAGGCAGCAACGTGGCATGCGCTGTGAAGCGTTTGCCTCGCCCGCGAACACTGATGTGCATCACCTTTTTTCCTAATTGCTTTAATTCTCAGAGCACTGTTCATGTCGACAACAACTGTAAGTACCCCTAAGGACATAACCGGGGTGCAGTTGGACCTCCACTCGCTCATGACGGCCATTGATCGGTCGCAAGCGATGATTGAATTCGATCTTGAAGGCAACATCCTGCGGGCCAATACCAATTTTCTGGACTGTGTCGGCTATCGCCTCGACGAAATTCAGGGCCGTCATCACCGCATTTTCTGCACCCCCGACCACGCTTCCAGCCTGGAATATGCAACGTTCTGGAAGAAGCTGAGCGAGGGCGCATTCGATGAAGGTCAATACAAACGGCTGGGCAAGGGCGGCAAGGAAATCTGGCTGCAGGCGACCTACAATCCGGTGCTCGACGAGCACGGCAATCCGTTCAAGGTCGTGAAGTTCGCAACCGACGTGACCCATCAGCGCAAGACCAATGCCGAATACGAAGGCAAGGTGTCTGCCATCGAGCGTTCGCAGGCAGTGATCGAGTTCGACCTGAACGGTCGTGTGCTCAGCGCCAACGAAAATTTTCTGTCGATTCTGGGCTACCGTCTGGACGAGGTTCAGGGTCAGCACCACCGCATGTTTTGCGCTGACGAATACCTCAACAGTCCGGCCTACCGTGCCTTCTGGGCGAAGCTGGAGCGTGGCGAGTATGACTCGGGCGAATACAAACGCGTCGGCAAGAACGGTCGCGAGCTGTGGATCAGCGCCACTTACAACCCTATCCTCGATCCGGACGGTCGTCCGTACAAGGTCGTCAAGTTCGCCAACGACGTGACGGAAAGCCGCGCCCGCCAGGCCGAGCAGGCCGGCAAGGTGACCGCCATCGAGCGTTCCCAGGCCGTGATCGAGTTCGATCTGACCGGCAAGGTGCTGACCGCCAACCGCAACTTCCTCAACGTATTCGGCTATGACCTGAACGAGATTGTCGGTGAGCATCACCGCATGTTCTGTTCCGAGGAGTTCATTAGCAGCCTTGCCTATCGCGAGCTGTGGGACAAGCTGGGCCGTGGCGAATACGACGCCAACGAATACAAGCGCAAGCGCAAGGACGGCAGGGAGATCTGGATTCAGGCCACCTACAACCCGATCTTCGATGCTCAGGGCAAGGCCTACAAGATCGTCAAGTTCGCGCTGGACGTGACCGACGCCAAGGAAAGCAGTGTCGAGGACAAGGGTAAGGTCACGGCAATCGACCGTGCCCAGGCAGTCATTGAATTCGACATGGCCGGCAACATCCTCACGGCCAACCCCAACTTCCTGAAGGCCATGGGTTACGGGATGCAGGAACTCAAGGGCCAGCATCACCGGATCTTCTGCGAAGAGGAATACGTGCGCAGCACGCCTTATCGCGAGTTCTGGCACAGCCTGGGGCAGGGCGAATTCTTCTCGGGTCGCTTCATGCGCCTGAGCAAATACGGCCAGCACATCTGGATTCAGGCAACTTACAACCCGATCTTCGACCACGAAGGCAAGCCGTTCAAAGTCGTCAAGTTCGCCACCGACATCACCCGTCAGGTCGAGATCGAACAGGCCATCGAGGCCAAGACTCTGGCCATGGACAATTCGGTCAAGGCGCTGATGAGCGCGATTGCCTACGTCGCGCAAAGCACTGACACCGCCACCGAACTGGCCAGGCAGACGCGTGATCAGGCCAGCCGTGGTTCTCAGACGCTTAACAAGGCGTCCGAAGCGATGGGCATGATCGCCAAATCGGCTGAAGGCATTCAGGATATCGTTCAGGTCATCAGCGAAATTGCCAGCCAGACCAACATGCTGGCGTTCAACGCAGCCATCGAAGCGGCGCGCGCCGGTGAGCATGGTCTTGGTTTCTCGGTCGTGGCGGACGAGGTGCGCAAGCTGGCCGAGAAGTCTTCGCGGGCGACCAAGGAGATCAACAAGCTGATTCTCGAAACGGTCGGCCGGATCGAGTCGGGCAACGAGATTTCCCTCAGCGCGGGCGAAGCCTTCGAGCACATTGTCGAAGGTGTGATGCAGACCACTCAGGCCATTGACGGGATCAATGCGGCCACCGAGAAACAGCGTGTTTCTGCGCAGGAAGTCGAGTCGTTGATCGTCGAGCTGCACAAGGCCAATGCCAATGGCAGCAGCACTGAGGCGCTGGACAGGATGTCGCTCGGGCAGCCTGCATGAACGGCATGCATGCCTATGGCGTGGTGCAGATAAACGGCACCTACCTGGCGGTCATCGCCGATGCGTTGATGGAGGCGGTGCACTGGCCGACCGATCTGCAGTCGCATCCGCTGACACGCGGTGCACTGCTGGGCGTGTTCACACTGCGTGGCAAACCGGTGCCACTGGTGGATCTGCGTGGTCAGCTTGCCGAAGGGGCCGACAATTCGGCACCCACACCGCTGGTTGCCATCCTGAAGTTCGGCGGCGGCTACCTGGGGCTGGCGATCGATACGGTGTGCGACATTCTCAAGGCGCGTGACGCGCAGTTCTGTTCGATCGGACCTGGCGGCAACAGCACCGGATTGCTGCCGGAGCTGCTGTTGGCCAGCGAAGAGTCGCGCATGATCTACAAGCTGGATCTGCAGGTACTGGCCAGTCTGCCGGGCGTCATGTTTGCGGCCGATCAGCACGCACAGTTGCTCAAGGAGGAAGCACAGGCGGCCAAGCGTCGCTTGTTGCACTATCTGGTCTTCGAGTGCGACGGTCGGCACTTCTGCATCGATGCCAGCGTGGTTACCGAACTGGTGGACGGACCTGAAATCAGCGCATCGGATTTCGGCA
>Ga0265798_10001136_pt1 | contig 42222 bp, 45 predicted proteins | sample P3T30metagenome_FD_192430 | JGI IMG/M metagenome (GOLD analysis project Ga0265798, IMG submission 192430) | Plant litter microbial communities from East Loma Ridge, Irvine, California - P3 T30 | ecosystem: Environmental > Terrestrial > Plant litter > Unclassified | place: USA: California... | reverse complement strand
CGCGAGGTTGGCCGGATGCCTAACAGTTATGCGCTGACGTCGTTGTGCATGATGCTAGACCAAAACGTTAAACCCAATGATCACAGGCATTAACCCTACTCATTCTGTGTGACAGAAGTGTGTAGCACGATCGCACGTCACACATGTCTGACGTCCATCGACCTCCATTAAGAGGCTGCGCACAAACACCGGGAAATCCGGGTGCATTTGATATCCGCATCTGACTTGTGTGATACCAAATGCCGTTTCTCCTAAATGCCATTCCCGTGTGGGTGCCTTGATCGTGGGATGCCTCACCAATGCGCCTCCCCAATTTCAACAGCATTCACATCCACCCCGTCCACGAACCATCTCTCTCCTTCGGCAATCTCGACATCATTCCCACTCATCTGCCTCTTCCGCATCTTTCCGTCCGCCGCAAAAGTCCAGTCCTCGAGCCCGTAGCATCGCTTCCACTTCATGCCATCAGAACTGTCTTGCATTTCATACCAAAACTGCACTGCAATCCTGTCGTCCGTGAAAGCGAAGAGCTCCTTTCGAAGGCGGTAGGACTTCTCCTTCGCCCACTTGGCTGTCAAGAAGTCTTCGATGGCGGCGGTTCCTTGCAAGAAGTGAGAGCGGTTGCGCCAGATGCTGTCGGGGGTATAGGCTTTGGCTATGGCCTTCGGGTCTTGCGCGTTCCAGAGATCTTGGGCCTTTTTCACTTTGGCTCGAGCTGTTTCCTCGGTGAAGGGTGGGGCGAGAGACATGATTTCGAATGCGATGATGGATGATTTGTGGAAATGCCTTTCGGGACATGAAGTGACAAAGGGGAATACTCTCACTTTGTAGAACTCGATGTGACTCGATGTGATGGCCGACACGTGCGTACTATCGCGTACGCCCTAAACACAGCATCCATGCAGCTTCGTGGGCATCTTTGTCAGCAATACGAGTGGTTGTCTCGCCTGTTTTGCACGCTAGTCGAGCCGGCGATGAGTTGCGTTGTTGTCGTGTTGGGCCAGAACCGATGATGTACATTCCTTCCAAGCGGACGATGCACACCGTGGATGGAAGAGATATGAGTTCAAGTTGCTGCCTTTCAGAATGGAAGCATTGAAAGAACCTGGAACCAAATGGAAACCCACGACCTGAGCCGAGGTCGGGCGCGTCATTGGCCCCCACCTATTTGATTCGAGCCCCTCCACCGCCAGCGAGTTTGGCAGGCCACCGGTGGCAGACGAACGCACCTGCATTTGGAATTGCTCTGGAGGGTCCCCTTGGTCAAAGAGCTGCCGCCGCAGATTGGCCATTGAGGTGGTTTCCACTGTTAATAGCGTGATATATTAATAATGATACAGTACTTCAACTCCGATACTCCGCCCTCACGTTTCCATCCCACTTCCACCACCTATACCACAAACAAAACAACAACACCCCACCAAAAACAAAAACACTCACAATGGCTCCCATCAAGGCTGGCGACAAGTTCCCTTCGGACGTCAAGTTCGAGTAAGCATCCCACCGTGCATGCATGCATGCCGTACTTGTACCACGAGCACCTCACTAACACCTCTCACACAGCTGGGCCCCCATCACCGACCCCAGCCCGACCGCCTGCGGCCTCCCGCAGTCGTACGACGCCTCCAAGGAGTTCGCCGGCAAGAAGGTCGTCCTCGTCTCCGTCCCCGGCGCTTTCACCCCGAGCTGCCAGGCCATGCACGTCCCGCCGTACCTCCAGAACGAGGACAAGCTCGCCTCCAAGGGCGTCGACCTCGTCGTCGTCATCGCCTCCAACGACCCCTTCGTCATGAATGCATGGGGCAAGGTCAACGGCTGCACCAAGGACAGCAAGGTCCTGTTCATGAGCGACTCGTCCTTCTCCAAGAGCCACGGCTGGATGGCCGGCATGGGCGACAGGAACGGCCGGTGGGCGGCTATTATTGAGAAGGATGGCACTATCAGCTACGCTGAGAACGAGGCTTCGCCTAAGGATGTTGATGTGAGTTTTTGTTCTCTCCCCCCAACTTATGGAGACTATACTTGGCGAACGGTCGCTAATGGTTGAAATCACAGGTCTCCTCCGCCGAGACTATCCTCAGCAAGCTTTAAATTGCTTAAGCTCACACGGATGAACAACGACACAGGCACCTTGGCGGTGATGTGGAATGATAGACGTAAAGATTCATGAAATGACAAGGAAACAATTCTGGCGATAACAGTTGCAATTCCAAAGTCTGTGATGGGTTTGCCTGTATACATCGTAGCCACTAGTCTAGGTTCGTCGGTTTCTACTCTTCCCAACGACCGGACTCCAAAGCTGTCGAATGGCTGGCTGGATGTTCTGCGTGGACGAAGAGAATCCCGTCTCGGAGTGTCTGCGACGTGCATCGTTGCTGAGCTATACTTTGACGTACGTTCTGTAGCCCCTCTACAGTCGTATCAGTTACGGCTGGGCTTCGCATTCCCTGCAAGATCTGCTACCCGCATGTGCGCTGCTGTCGTATTTCATACGAGATCCTCGGGACCTTACAGTCGTTGACCGCTCGAGCGTAGCTGTGGGTAGAAGAAGATCTGGTTTTGCGCTGGTGGTCTTGGTCGCCATGCGCGCTCTCGTCGACACCGCTCATCGTCTGAATTGCGCATCTCCCGAAGCCGCAACCATGGCAGCTGGAAGTTATTTCCACTGCTTCGATACAAATGACAACGTCGCATAATCTCTCGTATGCAGTCAAGCCACTCAAGCAGGCGGCGTGTCGTGCACCACCACCAGCAAGAACTTGGCATCCGGCACAATAACCAGCTCATTCTTCCTCGTCCTCAATCGCAGTAGCTTCACCTCATCGCTCTCCCCATTCAGCTCCTCCGTCGTCTCCCGCGCATTCTTCACAAAATTCCATACCAGCCTCGCGACAGCGTCGGCGTTCCGTGTGCCCTTGTTCGTGCCCTCTGTGTCCGTGCCTCCAATGCCATTGGGAGCAGCCTCTCCTTCCTCTGAGATGTCTTCGGCGGTGATCAGGCCTGTCGAGCGCACGATTGCGCCTGTGTCGCGCGAGAGGATCAGGGTGCTTCGTACGCCCGGTCGTGAGGAGAGGCGGGCGAGGAGCGCTGCTGTCTCTTCTGAGGGGGAGGGTTGTTGCATTGTGAGCGACGGTGTGATGTTGAGAGGATATGGCGAGATCGCCTGGTCGAGCCGGTGTTGTCCTGGGATCAATCGTTCGTCGGGGAGTGCTCAAGATTATGAATAATGTGAGTTCAATAATGTAAACAAGACGAGACCCTTGCCCTTGCGCGCCGAGGCGGTAGACTTCAGACTTCAGCGTTACTGCCAAGGCTTTGAACTCTGCAACCTCGAAGATCGACATTGTCTTTTTATATCTCGCAATAGAACCATCTGAAATCTTATGAGAAAGCATACAGCTGATTTTACAAGATGACAAAGTCCAACAAGCACAAGAACGAGAGGAAAAAGGACTTCCAGAAGGAGAAGCTGAAGGTTGGAAAAGCGAGACCGAAAAATACCAACGCCACAGATACCAGCTTTGCTGCCAAATGTACGCAGTCGTTGAACATCTATAAGTGATAACAGGATCTTTGCTGACAAGGAATAGCAATCGTCCTCAAGCAGCAGAGTCTTACTGAAGCAAGCCGTGAAGTCGGCGCTCTTTTCAACCACAACCTTTCACTCATCAACAGTAAAAACGACGATCAGCGCAAAGATGCCCTTGCTTTCCTCACACATACCATCACTACAACTGCAGCTCCCTGGCCACAACCACCATCGGTTATCATCGCAAAGACCCAACCCTTAATATTGGATGGCACTCCCGCAGTCCGGCAGCAATTACTCAAACTGTTCAAAACCCTGCCAACTACTCAACTCGGACCTCTCGATGGTGCGCTCCTCTACTCACGAGCCGGCATGACACATCTTTCCACCGATATTCGACTTGCAGCGCTCGACACTCTGGATTGGTTGCTTGCCTCAAACGGAGAAGCAGTCGTCAGCTGTGCCGGCGGTTGGGTGAAGACTCTCAAGACTTTCCAGAACCTGCTCTCCTGGACCGCCCAAGGTAGCATCATCAGCAGTGCGACAGGCGCCAAGTGGTCCAACACCAAAGCATCAAACTCTCTCGGCAGCAACAAGCTGCTCGTCCACCAAATCAACACTCTGACCAAATTCCTCAACGCCGGGCTGAAACCTCGCGCGCATGACCCGAATGCCCTCGCCGTGAAAGCGGCGCAAAATTTCCCACAGTGGCATACTGAAGCACACGTACTGCCAACTAAAAGTAATTGCTACGGCTACTTGAACTTGTTCGGAGCTCCGCGCGATCTGGACAGTGAGATGTACGACGACCCGAACGAGAGGGTCGAGGCGCTTCACGAATCTGGGCTTTACGATGCTTTCAAGTATGGTGTTGGCGAGGCGAAGAAGGAGGCTGGAGAGATTGGCAGAGCGGCCTCGGGGCTTGAGAAGGCTTTGAGGCTCGCTGAACAGGTCGGCTGATGAGATGGATGGCTTAGATTGTGAATTCGCCTTCTTGACTGGGAGATTGCCGGCTTTGCGCTATGGTGGTGCGCTCACTGCACCGAGATGGCCGTGAACATACTCGCAGAGCACTTGTAATTAGGGTGCCGGTCTCATGCCTACATGCCTCCGCAAGCCGTGCTCTGCTTCTGCGAGGACTTGTCCTGAATGGCAACAAGACCCCACAGTCACTCACTGCCGAACCGCCGTCCGTCAGACATCAAGACTACGATGGGCTAGAGAGAAGATTTTTGAGACGTTGAAGATAGTTAGGGCTAGGAAGATTGATCGCAGGTAGTGCTCGATACAAGGGGTGGGGTGGCTTCGAGAAATGATATCAATTGCTTCAGTTGAACGCCCCGACAGTGGGCAATGGAATACGCAAATAGAGGTCGAGCAAAATGTAAGACGGTGCTCAAATACAACAATGATCTAGTACACTGATTCTTTCAGACCATCCGTATATTAATCGAGACATCTGATGCGAATCGAGACATTCCTCTCCTACGTGCATCGAAACACGTCGTGCAAGAGCGCGCATCGCACCTTCCTCACTGAGTTGCCACTTCGCCTCTAACCTCACTCTTCACACCACGGCAACAAACAGCGACCGCCACCTCACATCTCACTGCCTACACTTGCGTTCATCCCCAGACTTAAAGACACCACCCCACTCGACACGTTCCTCACCCACCACACCACATGTCAAGCCGCACCACATCACCGACAATGAGCGACTCCAACAGCAGCTCCTCAAGTAGCGAGAGCAACAACCCACGCACTCCAGCGCCGCCGATCCGCCACACAGACACCACGCGCGCCCTCACAGCACCCTCAAAACTCCCAAAACCAAAGCCCATTTCAACGCGCTACCCTCTCTCGCCCTCGCGCCCTCAGACGCAGTCCAGTCCTGTCGCGCCAACCACGCCTCTCGACTGGGGCGAGTTTAGTCGTTTGGTGGAAGAGGTCAAGATGAGAAGTCCTGTTGATTTGAGCTCGCGGCCATCTGCTGAGCAGGATTCGCTTTTTGAAGAGGATGGAGAAGAAGAAGAAGAAGAAGAAGAAGAAGAAGAAGAAGAAGAAGAAGACGATGATGATGACGACGATGGTGATGATGAGAAGCTGCCGAAAGTCAACGTCGCAAATGTTGAGCAGGCTGCGAGGGCGCTGCAGTCTGCGATCAAGTTCGAGGCTAGTTTGGGTCAGAGTCCGGAGCGGGTGAGTTTGGATGCTGAGCAGTACGTTGCGTCGTTGTCCGCCGCCAGTTCTGGGGATCAGTTTACCGCCACTACTGAGGATCAAGAGCAAAGCGCCACCAGTATCTCGCAGTCTTCGAGGCCCGAACATGGTGCGGAGGTGCTGAGGCTCGACACGAACACGGATTGCTATGATCTCGACTCGGAACAATCGATGATTGACCTCCTCAGTACAGTCAGCGAATCGCTGGCTAGCGCGGCTAGAGCAGTAGAGCCGACCAAGAGCGCAGACGTCCCATTCTCACCAACCGAACGCCCTTCCACTAAACCCAGCGCGTCACTGGCCGGTAATGTTGGAGTTGCAAAGTCGACGAAGGACGCAAGTGCACCATCTCCACTAACCATCCTTCGCGGCCTCATTCGAAGTGCACACCGAGAGATGATGTATTTTACCCTCCCGCATGAGAGCTTCTCCCTCGATGACTTGCGACAGGGCCTCGACTACGCCTTTAGCATGTTGCAGGCAGCTCAGTCCAAGCTGGCGATTCTTGACGTGCTGCACGACGATATGTTAGACCTCGACGCAGTCCAGTTGCGTAGCTGGATGACCCAGATCGACCATTTGGGCTCACAGGCTCGTCACGAACCCCGGATGTTCGTCATGTTCGAATCCTTGTCATCCGGGGAGATTCGGGTTGCGTTGGCGGAGGTCGTACAGTCCAGACTCATCGTGGAAGATGAGGCGAAGCGTACGAAAACATTGTTGACCAAGAGGTTGACGGAGCTGGAGAGTAATGCGAAGAGCTTGGTTTCGATGAGCGCTTGGGATGACTTTGTCAGGAGTCTTCAGAATGAGACTGTTGGCACTGTAGACGGCTTGTTGGGAGAGAATGAAGCTGAGTGGGGTGATGTCTTTACAGCTGGCATGGTCGTGGTCATCGGCGCCTTCTATCTTTGCGTCTGGGGGTGACGATAGAACCGCTCCCTACTGTACATTGGTTAAGATGGTGCAAACACCCGGCCAACAGAGACGGACGGTCACAGGGAACACGCCGCCACATGGCTTGAGTCGGGCGGAGTTGGTACGACGTATCACACGGAATCGGGGCCCAGGAATGGACGGATGTGGCATGATAGGCCCATAGCACCGTATGTAGCTCTCACAGGTAAAGAAATCACAATGAGTTTCCTCTCCGGTGCTGAATCGTTGCAACCAAAGCCTAGGTGGCATGTCTAACAGAGTTCGAAGCTTGAGCTTGGCAAGCGCGGCGGATGATGCTCGACTCGCTGGGGGTGGTCTCGAACTTACTCGCCTTGCTGCTAGACCACGTTTCGTCCTCGGCGATACGCAACCAAGCCAAACGACTCTTTCGCATTGCCATCAATACCTCGATACACTGTGCAGGGCGGCGCATCTCGATTGCGACGACTGCGATGAATCAGGGCACGCGATCCGCGCTGCGCTCTCCTACTTAAAACTATCAATCCCATTGCGATCCGCGACTGCTGCCTGGAGTATCGCAACGCCGACATACATTCCCTGCCTAAGGAACCTGTACGCCATCCAACTGCGTCGCAATCATGGCTGCAGGACGCTCGCTTAAAGCGCTTGTTGGACGCCGTCGCCGCCTGGACGAGGAAGGAGAGGACGACGAGGGACCCGTCATGGTAGACGACTCGCAGAGCGAGGGCTCGGTTTTGACCGAAATGGAAGAGGGAGACGACGAGGAGGATGCTGGTAGCCTGGTCGATGGTCAGGCTGCGTCCGGCGCAAATGGAAGCGCTGCGGACGCTGCGTCCGAGGGTCCGACAAATGGCACGAGACCTACCAAGAAGTCGCGGAAACCCAAAAGCAAGGCTGTCAAGGAAGAGGTGGGCGAGCAAATGGACGATGCTACGGATCAGGCGGGCTTGTTCCAAGTTACGGCAGACACAGAGGCGATGATGAAGGGTATGTCACTCTCGGATGCAGGAGGTGGAGCTATACAGTTTGGCGAGATGGATGAGCCTGTGCATGTCCCTAGTCGAGCCCAGGCCGGTACCGCTGCGAACGGGCGTACTGAGAGACCTCTGGACCGTCAGAAGCGCGAACATCAGGAATACAGGCAGAAGCGGAGCGCCGACCCTGCGTTTATTCCGAGTCGCGGCAACTTTTTCATGCACGATACTCGCGGAACTCCCAACGGCCAAGGACCTGCTCCGAATCGAGGCGCGCCGACTCGTGGACGTGGACGAGGAGCTTTATTGGGCGCGCCGCCTAGCGCGCCTCCCAATCCAGTGCAGCGACCGGAGAAAGCGTCTGAGATGCCCTGGAAGCATGACTTGCATGAAGTCATCAACGAGGAATCCCAAGGTGCTGCACAGAACAAGGTCGCGACCTCACAACAGTATCGGGACGACTCGGCTCGAGTCTTTGCACGTCCTGTTCTGCCCCCACAAGCACCAAGACAAGCACAGCCGGCCACGCTCTCTTTTGATTGTACGATTCCTATGGCGAAGGGACAAGCTCGCGTATTCCTCCCAGGCATGAAGACGGCTTCCATGGGATCCGAGCTCTCTATCAAGAAATACATCCGACTCCCCAATCATCGGCCACCTCTACGGAGAGACAAACCTGTCCGTGTCTACATCCCCGGCCTGGGTCCAAGATACATTTTCCCTTCGATGGATAGGTCGTTCATCTTCATTCCGCGTCAGATGCGGCCTAATCAGCGCGGTTTCGGGAACAGCAACTACCAGCGTAACGCGGCTGGTTACGGTTTCTCGAGCCGGAGGACGAGTATGTACGGTGGCAGCATATATTCTGCCAGCGTTGCACCCAGCAGAAGATCTTCGATTGCTCGCGACACATTCTCGCCGGTTTCCTTCGCGAGTGGCTTCGCTGGTCAGTCCAGGCCGGTCGTCAGACTTCCTCACAACGGACAGTTCATGTCAAATACAACTTCGCCAGCAGGTCCTCTGTCTGGCAACCAGACCCCGACTGGCCAGGTGTTGCACACGTACCCATTACCCCAGAATGTCCCGACATTCAACACGCCACTGTCGACCGTCCACCAGCCGCGTCCGCAGAAGCAGTTCTCCGTTACTGGCATTGAATCTCCTGCGGCACTGCACCAAGCGCGCAGCCCTGCGGGTGACGAGCAACAACCCTTCCAGAATCAACTGCCGACTCACATGGTTGAGCAACAAGCATACTCACAACATCCTGCTCATTTCTACCCACAACAGCCTTATCATGGGTATCTCAACCAAGTGAACCAAGCGAACACACCTCTTTCTGGCATCCCGGAGAATGCGATGAACGCGCAACACTTCCAACAGTCGGCAATGTACTACCCGCAGTACCCGAACCAACAGAACATGTACTATCCTCAGTCAATGCCAATGTACATGCCGCCGTCTCAAGGCTACATGGCTCCTCAGCAACAGGCCGCAGCCCCTTCGCATACCGAGCAAGCCCCACGACCGGAGAGTCAACACCAGCAAACAGACGACTCTGCGCCTTCTGGTATGGTAGCCCACGAGAGCAACGGAATGGTCTTCTACCTGCCGGCCTCGGAAGCGCAGCAGCAACAGGAACACTACCAGCCCGCCGAAAGCTTTGTCCCCTCGTATGCCATGCCTGGTCTCCCCCCACCAACACCAGCGCCGGATGCCACCTACTACTACCCTGTCGACATGAGCCAGGGCATGTATTACCCGCAGCAGCAACAGCAACAATAATAACCCTCGACTCGGCAGTATCTATCTCCGCCTGTGCCACCCTCACCACCCACCTTCTTCTCAAACCTCAAATTATACCACCCTCTTTGGACATCCTCTGTGTTAGCTTGCTCTCTCTCTTTCTTGCTTTAATTCCTGTACTACGACGGCGGCTGATCCTCCGGCGGCGGCTACAAGTCCTCCCTTTTATTCTTGTTTTGGCTTTGGTAGCGAGCAAGCATGGCGTTGGAGTCAATCGCGGATGTATTGTGTTTACTCTTTTTTCCCTCTCTTGAACTGTCTTGTCTTGACTTTGTCTGGCTCTCCGGAAGGAAAATGCTGGTTGGAACAACAGGTTGGCGTAGTTATTTCTAGATCCAAAGTCTTCAAGCCTACTATCATTTTCGTCTTATTTCCCATTCCCTTGGTCTCGGTTGCAGGCAGTGGTGTGTGTCGATGACTCGTTGATAGGTATGTACATGCACTATCCGTTCGTTGTATTTGTTTAACACTTCGATTTTTCAACCCTGCTGAGAGCGTCTGTGTGGATCATCACATGTGCGTATGCCATCGGCACCAGCTTACTCGGATTCAAGTCGTTCCATGGAGGTATGGAACTCCAGTCAGCAGCATCTCCGTTGAATAGCAGACTACACTGGCTCTGACCATTAGCCATAGCATACTCGAATCGATGGTGGATGGTCTACCAATGAGATGTCCAGCTCCAATCAACAGTATCTATTTGTGGATTGGACTTCGCGCGCTCATGCCGTCGGCACTAGCATATCGCAAATGGCGGTCAGCCATAATGAGCATGAGTAGGCATTCATGGCGGACTACACTAGAATGGATGCTTGTCATATCTCACTTGAGCCGCTGACAAAAATGATGTGGCATCTTGCTCCTTCTTAGTATGGACACTACAAGTGCATGTAGGCACCTTATCTAGCGTCACTTGTCGCCGAGTCATATTTCGTCAGCCCCCAGTCATCAGCCCCCATGCCAGAGCTAAAGTGCTACGGCTATACCGTGCCAATTGACAACGGCACATTATGAGTCCGATCGCGGCTCGCAGCCTCAATATGTGCTGAAAGTATGTTGTACAGCATAGTGGTGTCAGCGACTTCTAGATGTCGAAACAGTCCTTGTACTAGCGAGATACTGACATTTAGTTTGAGGAATAACTCGGGCTTTCACTAGACCAAGATTTGACAATTCCTTGTATCAGCAGTTCTTCAGTATGCTGATGCCAGTGAGACTGTCCATTCAACAAACATAGACGCCGATGAGATTATGGCTAAACGCTGACATGATAGCAGCCTCGACAGCGACCATTGGCTCCCACAGCAGATTGTGGGGTCTGTGGGGACTCCACGAGGCGGGGAAAGAGCGGCAGGCTGCATATGGCAAAGAGCTTCTGTTTGCTTGTCGCGGAAAAGATCGCTCGGCAAAGACCTTGGCGGATGACCGTTTGAGCCGTACTGTCGTCACAAAAGGATGCCGTCGCCCGCCCGTGTGATCGGGTCTGTTCTCGTGCTTCGTTTCGCGATATATCGCTGTAGAGATTGGTTCTCTTCGCAGCTGTTAATTGTCTCTGGCTTGACTGGATCGATATCTGGATGAGACGGACTCAAGGTAAGTGAGTGCTTGATTTGAAGAGAGGCTGGGCAATTGCTTAGCAGAGCTTGACCGACGATCTTGGTTCTCAACGGTGGCGTCTTGGAGCATCTCAGAAGCTGACGAGAACACGCCGACTTGTAGACACCATGTCATCAGACGGAAAACGAGGCTACTCGCCCGAGTACGACGAGGGTCACCGCGACGATGCGCGCCTTCCTGGGACTGGCGAGACGCCTGTGAAAATGAGCGCTGGGCGGTATCTGGCTACCAGATTCTCGACTTTGAAGCCGCCGATGGACAAGGTGGAGAATCCTATCACTGTTTTGGGGCTGCTCAGTAGCAAACAGTGGTTGTTCTTCTTCTGCGCGTTTGGTCAGTGTCACTACCTGAAAAAAGACGAGTGGGTGGAAGATGTACTGACTACCTCACAGTAGGTTCTCCCAACTTTGCTATGCTGACTTACATCAACCTGACCACTGAAAACAGGTCGCGTGGACATGGTTAGAATACCTTCTTACCTTATAAAGGTTGCCTATAGTAGAGTCCTAATACTAACAGAAGAGCTCAGGGACGCATTTGACTTCTTCACCGTGTCGTTGACAGTCACCAGTCTAGCCGAGTCGTTCGACAAATCGAAAACCGACATCACATGGGGTATAACTCTTGTTTTGATGTTTCGCTCTGTCGGCGCGATCATTTTCGGAGTCGCAGCCGACAGATACGGCCGCAAATGGCCGTTCGTGGTCAACAACGTCTTGTTCATCGTCCTGGAACTCGGGACAGGCTTCTGCCAGACCTACGACGAATTCCTCGCCGTCCGCGCCCTGTTCGGCGTCGCAATGGGAGGCTTGTACGGCAACGCCGCAGCTACAGCATTGGAAGACTGCCCAGAACGGGCTAGAGGAATCGTGTCGGGTATGCTGCAGCAGGGATATGCTTTTGGCTACTTACTCGCGACGGTATTTGCACGCGGGCTCGTCAACACCACCCCTCATGGATGGAGGCCATTGTTTTGGTTCGGTGCATGTCCGCCAGTGCTGTTCATCGCGTTCCGACTTTGCTTGCCCGAGACTGATTCTTACATTGAGCGTCAGCGTGTTCGGGCCGCTGGGGACAATGTTGGAAAGACGTTTATCAAGGAAGGCAAGGTTGCTCTCAAGCGGCATTGGCTTCTTCTGGTCTACCTCGTCCTGTTGATGGCTGGCATGAACTTCATGTAAGTGTTCCGAAGCATGCACTTTGGTCGTGCATTTTCGCTTACAATCCATCAACAGGTCCCACGGTAGCCAAGATCTGTACCCAACCATGTTGGAGAATCAGTATGGCTTCTCCGCGAACGCTGTCACGGTAACGCAGGTTGTGGCGAATCTGGGCGCGATGACTGGTGGTACCGTCATTGGCTACCTTTCGCAGATGTTTGGCCGTCGTTTCAGCATCATCTTTGCAAGCATCGTCGGTGGCGCTCTGATTTATCCTTATGGCTTCGTTGGCAGCGAGCGGGTGATTGCGCCGGCTTTCTTCGAACAAGCTATGGTTCAAGGGGTATGTTTCTCAACATGTTGATGTGACATCCTGGAAGAAATGCTGACATTTGTGTGTCCAGTATGCACATCCCCATCTGGTGATGAATGACAGAAACACCTTCCCCAGAAGTGCAGAATTCCCTCATGAAGCCCATATGGCAAAACTGAGGGGCGAACGCCTCCGATTAGTGATCCATCAAGGTTGAAGTGCTGACGCTTTTCTTTCTCCAGAGCCTGGGGCGTCATACCCATCCACCTCATGGAGCTAAGTCCCGGTAGTTTCAGGACCTTTGTCGTTGGTACCTCATACCAGCTCGGCAATCTGGTCTCTTCCGCCAGCTCAACGATCGAAGCTCGAATCGGCGAGCGCTTCCCGCTTCCTTCGATCGAAAAAGATGGCAAGATGATCAAGCGTTACGAATACGGCACTGTCATCGCCATTTTCATGGGATGCACATTTGCCTATGTGATCCTGCTGACTTTCCTTGGACCGGAGTACAAAGGTCGCGCGATGGGTGTCGGTATGTTTGATCATTGACGATGTTATTGACGTTGCTAACACCTTTCAGCTCACGACGCCGATATCCAGGAGGCTGCTGGAGGAGATGCTGTTGCTAAAGTCACTCGTGCTGAGCGTGAGCATGGAGAGATCCAACGAGACGACTCGTATCATGAGAAAGTTTGAACAGAACAAAGATTGGACAGACTTCTGGGAGATTCGAAATTGGAATGATGTATGTGAGATGATGGAGGGAACCGCATATATAATGCGGTCGAACTGGGATATTTAGGCCGTGAATGGTAACGATCTGTTATGTGTCGGTTGAGCACACAGGTCAATGTTTTCTGCTTCAAGTCGAGTCTCGATGTCTTGTTTTGTCTCGTCTTGTTCAGGCTTTCGGATGTTCTGTCGAACATAGATGGGGCATTTGAAATCGTCCATCATTTGATGGCTGAGAGATAACTTAACTTTGCCCATCCAATCCCGCAGCGAAAAGAGAGTGGCCGTGATTATAGCATAGATTATGGCATATTTTAATATAATCTTGACATATGTGTCAGCGGCGGAGTTGTACGTTGCGGCGACTCTCGGGGGTGTACGTGTATTGTTGCCTGAGGCGTGCATAGATCGCCGGCTCCGTCCAACGATCATCGATTTTCCGAGGCGACTTTAGACGATGCTGTTGCGTTGCGTTGGTGAGCCTTACCCATTACCCTCGCCGACCCCAATCCTCAATCCCGACCTTTTCCCTTCCAACAGGCCCATCTGGAGCCAGTAATCCTCCCGCCTGCAGTCAATCTCCGCCATTACAGTCGATCTTACACGTTCAAAGGCGATCGTTAGGGGATGCGGCGTGCGTTGGCCACCAATCCGGTTCATTAGCAGAAGATTGTAACCTGGCAGCGCCACTCGTGGGGCATGCTAGAGCGAGCCACAGCATGTCTCGATACCGGAGCACGCCTATCAATTCGATGCGCGCGAAGGGCCTCGAAGAGAAACCCATCCTTGGGTCCGAACTTCTGGAACCATGCAGCTAGCGACCTCGAACTCTCGCCTTGGGCTGCGACAAGCTCTGCACATCAACAGTCACCGCCGCTAGAAGTTCACGGCCGTAAGCAACGCCCTCAGCATGCGGTAAACCCGACAGGCGACGAGATCATCGGCAATGAGGATACCTCAGACGGTCCATTCTTGGACTTCCTATATCCTCCGCAAGCCCTAGCGCTGCTGCGCCAGAATACTAGCCACCGTGTGGAAAGATGGGAAACACGGAATGAAAGGCGGTTGCCCAAGGGCTTCGTTCACGCGAATCGACGATACTCCTCCAAGGCGACATCGGAGAAATCTGGAATCGAGCGCGGTACAGCAGGGCTGGATGGGGACAACGCACAGGACAAGTTTCAAGATATCAAACTCACGGAACACAATCACGACCCTGATCACCACGTTGCTGATATTGTTGCAAACGAGCTAGGAGGCCCAGATCAGTCCACGCACGAGACTGACATTCCTGGCGAACCGCAAGAAGACGATTACAGCTTCGATGAACCGTTGAGTTTGCATACTTCCGCAACGACGACATCACTGGAACTGAGGGAACTGCGCTCGTTGATAAGTTCGACGGCAAACGATGCAGTATTCAAGCAGCCTGACAAGAGCCTGGTGCACACAGAGAAAGCATGGGCGCTGTTCGAGGAACTAGGGAACCGCGACCGCGAAGACATCAGTCTCAAAGCTCGGCTCTTGGGGTGGCTTTCAAAGCACAGGAACGAGACTGCAGAGACATATTGTCTTGAACTGTATCACTCGATCCCGGCTGCGCACCGGACTCTGGCAGTCTACAAGTCAGCACTACCTGCATTCATACGGTCTAATCTATACGGACTTGCCGAACAAGGACACGCCGAGGCACTGGACAGGCTTCACAACGGCTATGAGGTCTCGGTATGGCTCTGCAGCATTGCGATTGAGAATGAGATGTGGGACCTTGCTTCCAGGGTAAAGCATCAGTTGGATACAAAGCATGGCGGGCAGGCGACTGCCTGGATAGACCACATGTTTTGGCGGCGGATATCCGACACCCCAGACCTTCTCTCGAAAGCCATCAACTTATCCAAGCACTATCGGATGCTCAACCAAGCGGATGCCCTCACTCCAGAGTTTCAGCGATTTTCGATCAGCATGTTCAAAGTCGCTATTATTCACCAGTTCACTGCTTCGCCCGAGAAGAGAGGTAGAAACCCGTCTATGGCCCAAAAGTCGCTCGACGACAGCCGGATCCGATATCTGATCGGAAGGATTCAGCTCACGAATCCCGACTCGCCACGCTTTTTTCGGGATGTCATTGAGGCGCTGGTCTTTCCAAACTCGAAAATTCGACATCACGATGCGCACAAGACCGTCTCTTACATGTATCGCCAGTATCGCACCATGTCAGATGTATTCCTCAGCAAAAAGCTACTTTCTGACCTCACAATGAGAGTAGCCGAGCACTCCGAGACTCGAGCTGGCAAGATGCAAGGGTCTTCACGTATTGCCCCATCGGTTCTGGAAAAGGATTGGGTCAAATACCACGGCAAGATGGGCTTAATGACCTACCGGAAGGTCATGCTGTACTACGCAAAGTGTGGTAACATTGGGCGCGTACAGTTCTATCGCGAACGTCTGTGTGAACAGTATACTTCCTACTCCGAGCTCAAGTCAGTACTATGGGTCGTCATCTATGCCTACGCCAGGAGAGGTGAATTGAGAGCAGCGACATCAGCGTTTGAAGAAATCCAATCCCTAGCCGAAGCTGCAGGCGAACCCCTCGAACTGCGCAATTGGAATGTATTATTGCATGCGCATTCGCGTGCAGACGATCTGGATGGAGCTTTAGAGGTCTTGGACAAGCTCGCCGATGCGGGCATCAAGCCCGATGTTTACTCCATCCATCCTGTTCTCGAGATGTACGCGGCGAGAGGTGACGTTGCAAGTGTCGAGAACTTGCTCGAACAATGCGACGACTTGATCGACCCGACTCGTCGCACTGAGCTATACGGAAGTCTCATGACTGCACACATCAACGCGCACGATGTCGATTCTGCGCAAAAGGTTCTGAGCGATCTCGTTTTGAAAGTTCGGGCCGGAGAAGTTCAAGGCACGCTGACCAAGTGTTTCAACATCTTACTTACTGCACTCTCGCTGCAGCGTGAAGTTGAAAGCACGATGGAGGTCTATCGTTGGATGCAGGCCGAGAAGGTCGGACTCAACAATCTTACTTATGCTGCAATCATGCAAGGATTGGCTGCGTATCGCCAGACAGACGCTGCTTGGAAGATCTTGAACTCGGTCATGCCAGAAGAAGGTCACAAGCCTCAAGCCTTCCATTATGCCGTCGTGATGACCGGTTTTGTCAGAGAGAATGCCTACCAGACCGCAATGAGCATCTATGCGACCATGATCAGGAGGGGCATCAGGCCAACACTGAATACGGATGCTATCTACGCCAAAGCCAGGGCGCTTTATCAAGCCAGACAGGACCCTCAGGCGCGTCGGAGTGTAGCTCCCGCCTCTGCCAATCGACTCGTGGATGAGCTTGCCGGAATACTTCAAGACCCGGCTGCAGGACTTGCACCGCATGAACCTCAATACTACTCGCCAATGGAGGACCACGCCCCACGAGCTTTGATGTTCAGTCACCTCATCTACTCTTACGGAACTCGGGATTCATTGAAGGCCGTGAAACGCTTAGTGGAGAAATACGCACAAGCGACGGAGGATAGCGGCAAAGGTGTATCCGGGCCACTGCCTCTAAGGATCCTCAGTGCCGTCATGCCAGCGTACATCAACGCTAAGAGCTGGGAACAAGTCGAAGAGTGTTGGAAACTTGCGAAAGATCAAGCCGATACCATGACGATGGGAAGCCGGCCATTCCTAGATGTCGCTCCTGCTACCAAGGCAACTCCGAAGATATTGAAGCTTTCGGTCGCAAAAACGACCGATGAGTATCAGATGCCAAAGAACACGGTCAAGCGAGCCGCGACGATTAAGAAACCCGACCCAACGCGACCAGTTCCATCTCTCCGACACGTACTGACGCAACCGCTCCGCCATCACATTACATCCCTGGCACTGCAACGTCGCTTCGGCGAAATGATCACGACCGTCGCCAGTGTACTGCACGAGGGCTACACCCTCGACAACAGCACGTGGAACATCTTTATCGAACATCTTCTCCGCTCAACTCCACCACTGGCTCTGCTTGCCTTCCGCCTGACCGAGCGATACCTAATTCCCTCCTTCCCCGGCTGGATCCATAACAAACCGAACGCCAACTACTCGGCCCATAGACAAGGGCTGCCATACATCCGCGCTCGCTACCCAAATCCAACTCTATTGATGCCACGGTATAGAACTCTTGTCAAGCTAGGTGCGGCTCTACTGGCTATACGTCGTAGGGATGCCCTCGGTGACGAGGGCGATTCCACTACCAGAAATATCGAGGGCTTGGAGAAGTACGTCGGCTCTGCGAGACAGATCCGCAAGGACGCGCCGAAGACGATGTATGCCGTGCAGACCATGCCGGCCATCGAGGACAGACTGCAGACTGTTCTCCTGAGGAGAGAGGCTGTGAACTATTGAGGGTTTGGCAAGGGCCTACGGAGAGTGTTGCTTCTCATTCAATCTTTGTACCGTCTAGCGTTTCAGCGCACTCTGTAAATATGTGTACTACTTGTAAATACTGTGTAAGAATATGCATGGGCCTCCGCCCTGCGTTTGTACAAATCCACACCCATGTCACACTTACAACCTTCTAACCTGGGTCTAATCCCCAGCGATGTCCAACTCCAGCAAATGCCCAACTCCCTACATAGCACCTCCATAAGGTCGATCTGGGTAAACAGGTCCTCCTCTCATAGGATGCAACAGACTTGGCCCGCCTCCAACGGGAGGCTCACTCGGCGCTACGACAATCGTCAGCAAACCAACCCCCAGCACGCCCAACATCGCAGAACCCGAGAAAAAAAAACACAAATCCACTCACCAACATACAGCCCCCTCTGCACCATCATCCAAACAAACGTCACAAAAACCACCACCTCCGCCACGCTCAACGCGCTCCCCCGAATCGACCCCGCCACCCTTTCGCTCACGTAATGCAGCAGCATGATCGCCGCGAAGAGCGCCCCGGCGTTGTACGCGCCGTACGAGTGGATCGAGAGGCCGGCGTGTACGCGCACGACCGTCAGCAGGACGTTCACGAGGCCGAACTGGCGGGCGGCCAGGCTGCTGCATTCTTGCCACGGGCTGGAGGGGTAGTGGGTTAGGAGGATGCGTTTGGAGGTGGAGGGGAGGAAGGATTGGAGGGCGGTGTGGGCGGAGTGGAGGGCTGTCTGCTTTTGTTGTTAGGTTTTTTCTTGTTTTCTTCTTGTCAAGGAGAGAGGGGTTTCTGATGGTGAGGCTGACGAGGTATAGCCATATAGGCAGGATTTCCCAGGGTGGGCTGTGGCCGATTGTTGCGTAATTCTCGCTTTCGTAGTGGTTGTAGTATTCTTCGTCCATTGTGGTTGATGGCTTGCTGTTGAAGTCTTGATTTCACAAGAATCGTTACGACCACTTCGTGAAGGGAGTGAAAGGCTTAAATTCGCAGCTACACCAGAGTGACCTACTGTTTTTTTTTCGTTTGTTTAAATAGTCGTGGACGATTCTAGTTCAGGGGGTGAAGGAATCGCTAGACGACGCCGCGGCGTTAGGCAAATGGCAGAATTGTGCGCCACCAGGCAACAGTCCAGGCAACTTCATCTTCAATCATCGGCCACGCGAAAGTCGCCATCGACTAGACGCCGACACAGTTCTAAAGTATGGCGTCGGAGTTCACTTGGCGGATATGGCAAGTCAATACTATGTACATTGGTACATGCAGACGATATGCTCAGATGGTGGCGTGTGAGCTCCACGGTCAAGCTTTCCTCACCACGCAAGCATGATGTACCTGCCAGTGAACTTGATGAAGCACTTGCCTTTCACGACCATCCGACTTCCCGAGTAACGACTGCGAGTCTCGGGGTTCAGCATGGACGTACTTACTCATCTTCTGGTCTCTTACACTGGTTTTCCTCAGACGATGCCGACTCGGGAATGCCTTAACCGTACGAACTCGGAATAGCATCATCTAGCCGCGCAGCAAGTATCAATCGCCCATCGTACCGTACTCTCGCAGAGTGGAAAGCAGCAGTCGCCCAGCATGGCGGGTTCTTCGCACCCAGATTCAGACCTACGAGTCCCAGCCACCAACATCATACCTTCCAGCATCAAACAGCCGAAGGCCCGCAAAAAACCGATGCGTCTATGGGATCCGGACGAGACTGAGTGGGATGACGGTGGGCCTCAGGATTGGTGGTTTGCCTCTACCGCCATCCCACTGCTAGCTGCCACTCTTGGGCCTCTGGCCAACGTCTTGTCAATCGCCGCGCTTGCAACGCCGTGGAGGTCATGTGTGGTCAAGGGAGTGGAAACACATGCGGCTTTACAGTGCGACTGGAATGGCGATTGGAACTCACTCGGCTCTGAGCTTGACGGTAGGCCGTTTTCTGACCCTACTTGGGCTGTGGCGCTCAATTCGCTGTCGTTGGTCGCTGGATTCATTGGCAATTTCTTCCTCCTCTGCAACTTCACCAAGCGTATCCGATACATTGTCGCATTGCCGGTCACGATCATCATGTGGTACATCTCTACGGGGATCTTGATAGGCATCACCACGGCAATGAACGCGTACGACCCTCCGACACATCCACAGCAGGTCTACCATCAAGGGTTCTGGTACGCAGTCTACGCAGCGATCTTCTACTTGATCTGCTCCATGATCCTGATGATCAACATGCTGGGTCATATGTTAGGACACTATCCTCAGGACTTTGCCCTCACCGATTCGCACAGAACTCTTATCCTTCAGACTATGATGTTCTTCGTCTGGCTTGCGACGGGAAGCATAGTATTCAAGACCATCGAAGCCAACTACGGCGGCGGGAGCCTCACCTGGTCGTACGCGAACGCATTGTACTTTTGCGAAGTCACCATTCTCACCGTCGGCTTCGGCGACGTCTACCCAACCAACAACGTCAGCCGCGGGTTGATGCTTCCCTATGCCGTCGGAGGGATTGTCATGCTTGGTCTCGTTGTATCGAGTTTGACCACTTTTGCTACTGATCTCGGAACGGCAAACGTCGTCAAGAAACACGCCCGACAAAGTCGTAACAAGACCATTGGCCGGACTGTCACAAGCTCTACCGAATACTTGCAGCGCCAATTTCAAGCGCATGCCGGCCATCCTCCCATTTCTGCACCTTTCAACCCGGTCGACACATCTGCGGCGTCCAGGATCGAACACGAAGGAGCAAGGTCAAGCGGTCACCATGCCAGTTCCTCTACATCTGGTCAACCCATCTTGCACTTCACACGAGTAGCTAGTGACCTCGTGAGTAAGGCTCGCAAGCCAAAGCTACTTCTGCTGCGCGAAGAGAAAGATCGATTCGATGCCATGCGTCGCATCCAAAAAGACACCGCGAGCTTCCAAAAATGGAGTTCCCTCTCCTTTTCCATCATCGCTTTCGCGCTGATGTGGTGCCTCGGTGCTCTGGTCTTCTGGCTGTGCGAGCGCCGCGTGCAAGGAATGTCCTATTTCAGGGCCCTGTACTTCTGCTACGTCTGTCTGCTAACGATTGGCTATGGGGATATCGCGCCGAAGAGCAACGCAGGACGGCCTTTCTTCGTGGTGTGGAGCTTGATCGCTCTCCCCACGATGGCATTCCTTGTCAAATACCTCAGCGACACCGTCATCTCGAGCTTCAAGCAAACCGTCCAACATGTCGGAGACTTCACCATTCTCCCGAAACAAGGCGCTTGGCGCAAATTGCTGAACCACTACCCGCGACTGATCGAATGGCTCCAAAAGCGCAAAGACGACAAAGCCGCGCAACGACGCCTCGCGGCCGGCTTCCCTGTCGGTGACGACCTCCACGACGAAGACTCGGAGAAGCGAGCAAAGACTCTGGAGCAGTTCGCCCTCGAAACCCCGACGCACTACGATCTCGCCCGCCGCCTTGTCAAAACCATCAGGAAAGTCGCTAGAGACGCCAAATACACCAAAGACAAGAAGTACAGCTACGAAGAATGGCTGCAGTTCTCGCAGATGATTCGGTTCACAGCAGAGAGGGATGACGACTATCCCGGTGGTGGCGCCGTCGAGGAAGAACAAGACGAGGGTATGGTCGAGTGGGACTGGATCGGCGAGGACAGCCCGATGATGGCACGTGGCAGCGAGGCCGAATTCATTCTTGATCGCCTATGCGAGAGTATGCAGCGGTACATCCATCGCATTTCGGCTTCGAGGGGTGGAATGGAACCGTCGGCTGGGGCTGGCAGGGCGATTCTGGCGAGTGGGCGCTCGAAGCCGCTGGCGTTGACGATGCAGCGGTCGAGGTCCGTGGGGAGTGTGAGGAAGAGGGGGAATGGTGTCAGGGGAATGACCGGGAAGAAGCAACAACAGCAGGAGAGGGGTACTTTGAACCAGGGCGCAAGTTCGAGTACCCACGAAGGTGAAAGGCGATAACATCGGCAGGAGCATAGGCGAGGAGTGAAACAGCGCCTTGAGCAGGAAGTCGGCTTGACTCGATGACAAAAGAAATCCTACTAGATCCGCGACATCACCAGTATGTATGCATTTACACCAAGACATTGTTTCTAGTGCTTCGATACATGAACCGCTCTCAGCAAGCAGTCTCATATCTCAGTCCAAGACCTTTCTAATTCCGCTTGCTTTGCCTTTCGCTTTGCCCGGCCGGTGAAGCAAAAGACCTTTATTGACAGATCAAGCAAACGAAGCTACAGATATAGATTGTATTTCAATGATTGCCCGCTCCTCTTCCTTCTACTCCCACTACTACTACCACCACCGCCACCACCGCCACCGATATCACCACCAGGGGAATTTCTCAATGAGCCCCAAACCAAGAAACTCCAACCTCGACGAGTTTGGCAATATGCACCTCGATGAACGCCTACCCGTAAAGGTTAGAAGGAACGCAATCATCCCGTTCGTCCTCCAAGACGCCGAAAACTCAAACGAACGAGCTCAACCGAGAAGGAATGCGATCGCGCCGTTTTTGCTCCAAGGAAATGACGACGACGATGAAAGTGACGAAATCCAGGTGAGTCATTCTCGCAGCGTCAAGCAAAAAGACCCGGCAGCGGCAGAATCAATGCAATCAGCGCCGGCATCAACATCGGCAACAGCGCCAGAGCAAAAAGCGAGAAAACAAAAAGACCAACCCCAAAAGAGCGACAAACCAGACAGCGACGACGGCATTCACTACATACGTGTCGGCCGCCGCCCGACCGAAGACGAAAGCGGCGACATCCCCACGCAATTCATCGTCGTCGCGAGAATCGACAGCACCAAGAACAACAAGATCTCCTGGCTATCGGTCGCCACCTGGCAGCTGAACGGTTTCCGCATCGGAACGGTGGGCTCCGGCGACCGCATCAGGAAGGACGACGAGGTCCTGAACTACGCCGTCGGCCTGAACCCGGATCCTTTCTTCGTCGCGCGCAATGCCGCCAGCACGCGCGGGATTCCGGAGCTTTTGCTCGAGCGGCTGGCGAGGGGTGAGGTTGGCGTGCAGGAGGAGACGTTGAGCGATCGGGTGGCGCAGAGGGAGAGGAGCGAGGCGCAGAGCTCGAGGATGCTGGATGAACATGGCCCGGCGGTGGTTTACGGCGGCGACAAGGCTGTGCGGAAGATCGCTGCGCGGGGGGATGCGAGGCTGCGGTTTCCGCACCCGTGGGCTCTTCCTGTTGCTCTGACGAGGTCGGTGTCGCGCTTCCCCGCTGTTCTTGATGGGTTTATCAGCGTTGCGAGCGATGTTGCTATTTCTTCGATACATGTGGTTGCGAATTTTGCCAACGAGATTGATGGCGGCCGCGATTTGCGCCTCAAGCATTTCATGCAAGTCGCTTTCGAGCCTGACGAAACCCTCGAGTCGGCCAAGTGTTACTTCCTGAAGGGCGATGAGAGTACGGAGTTCCGCGGGCTGGAGAGCAATCGGTTTCTCGCGAAGACATGGTGGCTGCTGGAGCTTTGGGTGCTGCCGCATTGCCAGGGCTGCTCGACGCTGTACAAGTGGAATGATACGCCGGAGTTGACGGCGAGAGCGTTCTGCGATGCGAATGCTTTCAAAAGAGGATGGAGTGTTGAGCCAAAGCTGTATGTTGAGGCGAGGATCGTGCAGGATCCGGATCATCTTGGAAGGGAGAGCGAGGAGGACATCAGCTCGAGCTCGAGCGATGGGGAACGTGAAGCTAGTTAGTCCGTGATCGTGGAAAGTTTTTCTTGACATGTAACTTGTTTGAAGAAGACAACACCTGCCAGACATCGTACTACCATCCGAGCGGTGTACATCTTCCTCGATGATGAGCCATTGAGAGCTTCGGATACGATTCTTGACATGTCTGCTCGTGCCAGCAGTATACCGAGACCAACGCAGCACCATCGAGAAAGCGAAGTTCAACGGGCGGTATCTCTCGGACACTGAGAAAAATCCGTGCTCATATTAGCATCTGCAGTACACTCAAATCTACTGTGTGCTAGTGAGAGCATCGAATTGGACTTCAAATCTCTCCGGGAATCCCGCAAGGCTAGGTGCTCATATCAGCGGCATTGTCGCAGGGAAATCGATGTAGAGTGTCGAGCATGAGTGTTGGTATCACCGACGAGTCTGAGAGAGTCTGCGCTCCTACCAGCAGCTCTGGTACGCACATATCGATGTTGTGCCGATGAGAGCGTCAAACCACGTGGACAGCATCTCTAATCATTGACTGGGCGAGCGTGCTGTTATCAGTGGCCGTATTACACTCAAGTCGACTGCGTGCCAACGAGAGCGTCTGTACAGTTCGAGAGGCTCTCCAAGGGTCGACTAAGCACGTATGCTAGTATCAGCAGCATGAGTACACCCGAGCCGACAGTCGACCACTGAGAGCGTTCATTTCACTCGAGTGCATCTCCGGCAAAGCACTAAGCGGATTTGCTCATATCAGCGGATTCAGCAGACTTCGACAATGGTAATGCCAACGAGAGCGCCGTCCTCCCATTCACATATCGTATGACATGAGATTCCAATGTCGTCATCAGCAAACGCAGGCAAATGACTGCGCTCGTTTGCACCGCGCTCAACCAACGCCACTCACCACCCTGCTCATTGGTAGCACAAGCACTCACCAACCCGCGACCATGAATTATTGCCGTTTCCACAAGCGAGGGTTTTGCAAGAAAGGCGCTGACTGCACTTTCGAGCACACCGAAGAGGTAAGGAAGAGCCCAGAACCAGCAGTCCCATCAACCTCCCTTCCCAGGAACTGCGAGTATAATGGTGAGCGCGGACATGACGCTTCTGCGCGAGTTCAGGAAGAGCAGTCCCATCAGCCTAGCACGCCATCTCTTCTCCGTTTGTGTTTGGAGTCGATGCTGGTAAGTCAGAACTCACTAATAATGCATAGCAGGACGCGACGCCGCCTGGTGGGAAAACACCGCCCGCGACCATGCAACTGGACGACAAAGAACTCGAGGGTTTACACCCAAGCCGGGTGGCTTTACTTACTGGAAGAGTGGCCACCAACGATCATGTTGTGTTGGAGACGCCGGCAGCACCGAGGAGAGAAGGAGGTGAAGTCGGGTGGGGATTCTATGGCGACGAGCTGATTGGCCAAGAAGCACCACCACCATCGCCGTTCTTTGGCGACGATCAACGGGTCTATCAAGCCCGCGACACTTCTGTGACGTCTCCGACCGTCGAACACATACCGCCAGCAACAGAAATGGGCGCGCAGAAGCGCACGAGCGACGGCGAGGTGAAGCAGCCCATCGGGCCTCATCCAAGCTTCATCCGCGTGTCGGCGCAATACCAGTCGCAAGCCGCAGTCGACAACAAGCTGCAGCAAGCCGGCGGCGACCACAACGAGCGCTCCCTCGCTGAAGCAAAGGAGGCTTCACTGCGTCTCCAGGGTGTGCAATGGATCGATGTAGTGCGCCGTGCATTACAACTTCCCGTCCGAACATACACTACCGCCGTCATCTACTACCACAAGTTCCGTCTCGCCCACCCGCCAGGAACCCACACAGGAGACAACTACCTCTGGAACGATGCAGCTGCTGCGAGTCTGCTGGTTGCGTGCAAGATGGAGGATACACTGAAGAAGAGTCGCGACATCCTAGCCGCCAGCTTCAATCTAAAAGCCACCTCGGCGCACGACCACCTGCCGTCCGATGATCCTGCCTTCGAGGTCCAATCGCGTGCTGTCATCGGTCTGGAGCGCATGGTTTTGGAGGCATCGACTTTTGATTTCAGGAGCCGGGGGCCTCACCACATGCTCGCAAAGATTGCAAAGACACTCGGCCATGGAGAGGAAGTGAAGGCAGTATACAATCTTGCCTGGGTCGCGCTCACGGATCTGTACCGTACTTTTGCTCCGCTCAAGCAGACATCGGTCACCCTGGTCCTGGCCATGCTGGAGCTCGCCGCACGTCTATTGAACGCCGAAAACGTGCTACTTGCACTCGAGAACTACGACTTGAAGAAAGTCGACACGACGCGCGATGAAACGATGGAGACCATCCTCGATTCACTCGACTTGTACATCCAGCACACGGCGGCATCCACGCTCGGAACACAGTACAGCCTTGACGATTTTCTTCGTCTACGCCTGGCCCTTAAGAAGGAGTGTGACAGCAACAGTATCCCCCGCAACTGCGTTGCCCCAGCCCAAACATCGCCAGCTCAAGTACTGCCAGCATCGAAGGTCCAGAATGGACACCCCACACCTGTGTCACCGCCCCAGAATGGTACAAGCCAGGTACTACCTGCGCCAATCAGACTAGAACACAGGCCGCCCGTGTCAGGCGGTACGCTCAGATTCATGCTCAATCCACAACTCGCCCATGACGAGCGCAAGCAAGTCGAAGACTTCTTCATCGAGGAATGGGAAGAGTACGAAGAAGAGATTGAGGTTCCAATACCTCGCACCGAAAGACGGCCTGGTCCCCCATCCTCGCGAGCCTCATCCCGAGGCGGCCGCTCAGATGACCGTCGCGATGAACGCGAGAGGCTGCCTCCTCGCCAGTTCGACGACCACCGTCGCGAAGAGAGGGCTAGAGTCGACCGGGAGAGGGAGCGGCTATATGACCGCGATTCCAGACGTCCGCCTCCACCAAGAGACAGTCGTAGGTATGAAGACTCCCGTCGTTACCCGGACGACAGGAATCGCAGATACGACGAACGGCCCAGATATGATGATCGCAGACCTCCTCGTGATGACAGGCGTTATCCTCCTCGCGACGACAGAGACAGTCGCAGGTGAAGAAGTGTTGTAAGATTGGAGGATTTCGAGACGTTTGCTCTTTATGATGGCAACATTTGCAAAAGAAGAATTGCTCCGACAAAATAGAGGATTGCGATGGCGTTGGCATCATTTCGGTGCAGGAACGACTGTTTGACTCGCGCACCACCCAAAGCAATGTAGCCATGGAGTGTTCGGCGATGTAAGATCAGATGCCTGCAATGGCATGTGCTGGATTTCCTACGCAGATTGGTTTTTTCCCCCCGGTGTGCTCACAGCTGCAAAATCCACAAAAGACGAACTGTTTGGAAGTCGGGAAAGTCGGAAACCGGTCACTGTACGAATACCTATAGATACCCCCAAGAATTGTACCGCGTTGATCAACCAACTACCCAACCTTACATCGCCTGCTCGATCCACTGACTACTGCATTTCCGATGCTTCCGAGGGGAAGCTTGTGACCAGCAAACGCCATTGTTCACCTAGATAGACGCATGTTAGTCGATGATGCCACAATATTTGCCCAAGCGTGAGGCAAGGTACTATTTGTGACAGGTCAGTCTTTGCAGATGTCGAAACCTCGTGATCTGCTCCGTCGACAAACCACTCGATCATAAAAGACGTAATTCCTACCATGGACCCCCTCAACCATTCGCTCAACGCACGGATCGCAAAGCGGAAACTTGAAGCACACAAAGCGATGAATTGAGAGGCTGGAGTGATGTGAAAGGATTAAATTAACAACCGCTCAAGTTAGGGGTTTTGATGTGCGCTATGAAGAAAAGTGGGAATATACGGAAATTTATCAGGAGTTGCTTTTTTTGATGCTGCCATCTAGGCCGCGGTTGGCTCGCGCCTGGTGAAGCTGAGGAAGAGGTCGTCCTGTTATGAGTTGTCAGTAAGAATATAACCGACGGGATTGCAAGGAGGGGCTGAACTGACCATAGGGAAGATGGTGGCGAAGACCTTGATCTCCTCGGATGTGGGAGTGACGTGGTGGTGCCAGTCGTAGTTTGCGGCGAGGAGGTGGAGCATAAGCTACGAGATCTGTTAGTGTGTGCTTTTGGATTCTCAGTCTCGAGATTATTGGATCTTACCATAAGGTTCATAACAGCGTATTGCTGGCCAAGACAGTAGTGAGGGCCAGTACCGAACACCAACCAGTTCTTGCCCTTGTCCTCGGCATCGGCCTCGGTCCATCTCTCGGGTGCGAACTCATCAGCGCCGCCGTGTGTAGGGTAGGCTTCAGGGTCGTGGAGAGAGAGCCAGGTCGAAGGGATAAGCATGGAGCCCTTGGGAGCGGTGTAGGTGGGAGTGACAGGGTAATCCTTCTTGACCAGGTAGGGAACCATGATCACAGGAGGGCGGTAGCGGAGGGTCTCCTTGACTACTGCACGAGTGTAGTTCAACTTGTCAACGTCATCGATGGTGATGGCGCCGTACTTTCCGTAGCGGTCGCCCATGATGTTCTTGCCTTCGTCGCGGACCTTCCTAAGAACCTCAGGTCGGTCGGCCGTAAGTTGGAGCAGCCAGCTGGCGGCAGAGCTAGTGGCGTCCTGGGAAGCGAAGAGGAAAGTGAAGACAGTCATGGAGATTTCAAAGTCGGAGAATTCGCGCAAGACGTGCTGGGGCTTCTCCTCGGCAGGGACAGTCTCGCCGCGTGCGATTCTCTCCCTGTAGCGTTCGCTGCCCATCATTTCCATGATCCATCTGTCCATGATGCACTCGGCCTTGGCACCGGGCTGCTTCATGCGGATTCTGGCCTTTGTGGCGCAAGAAGCGAATGTCTCGAGAACCTTGTCGGCGGCCTTCTTGCCGTACCAAGTCTTGGTGAAGGGAATGATGATGGGGAAGTTTACAAGTTCGAGTGCAGCGGTGATGTTGTAGTAGTCGTCTGCAATCTCCTTGACCTGGGCGTGAGACATGTAGTGACCGACGAAAGTGCGGCAGGCCACAGCACACGTGAGCTCCCGGAGGTGGTAGACGAACTTGGCACCACCCTTGTCGGGACCGGCGCCGCTCTGTTCCTTCCTGGCGGTCTCGGAAACCTCGTGGAAAGCCTCAAAGTATTCCTCGTAAACCTCTTGCTGTCCGGGCAGGTATGCGGCCAAGGCTTGGCGGGTGAAGAGGCCGTTCAGACCCTTGCGGTACTCAACGTGTGCCTTTCCGTCGAGGAAGACCCAGTTCTCGGCGCGGAGGAGCTTGATTGCGACGTCGACGACGCAGGGCTTGACGTAGGCAGGGGCGTTGAAGATCTGGCGAGCCATGTCGCGGGTAGAGGCGATGATGACGAACTTGTGGAAGACGCTGACACAGCTCAAGGGAGCGGACAGCCATTTGGCGTGGTATGCCTCGAACTTGGGCCAGACGGACTCGAGGAAAGGACCGATAAAGGGGATCTTCCAGGCGGGACCGACAAGCGTGCCCTTTTGGCGCCAGTAAGACAGTTGATCGTAGATTACTGCGGCGGCGAGTAGTGTGACGATGATGCCGAATGTGCTGGTGTTCTCAGCGATAGCGCCCAGGAAACTGGTGTTGATCGCGCCGACGGTGGCCTCAATGGTCGAGGCCGGGACGATGCTTGAGGAAGAGTTGAGGGCGTCCATGACGGCTGCCATGGCTGCGGTGGTGTTGCCCGTGTGTATGGGTTTTGTTCTGTTCTCCGTCTATGCGGTATAGGCGAGCATTCGACTCCCTGTTTCTTTTCCCCAAACGAAAGCGCGCCGCCCTAGCTCTTTTCACAACAGAGTGTTGATAAGATCCACCACAGTCGATACCAATGTCGCACAGGGCAAAAGAGAGGGAGAGAGAGAGAGGAATTGCAATCACGCGACTGTTGACCGAGGGGAAAAGAGAAGATCAATTAGAATGACAAGAGAAGGCCGAGCGGCGTGGCGGCGGATGCTGAGGCGGATATGGGAAATTAAATTAGCCTTACTTACCCTGAAGCAGCTGTCATTCAAAATGGTGGTCTGATTTCCACTCGACTCTCTTGTGATTGGCTCACCCCTTTGTGTTGCGCGATCCAGGATCGTGCCGAGTGCCGCATCTAAAACCTAGTATATAATGTATCTCCTTATCAGATAATGCACTGCTGATCTAATGATAATTGTTCATCATGCACAAATCGGAGGAAAGTTATTCAAATGAAAGGCGTCTTCCGAGTCTTCCACACATCATCTCATTGCTGGTTTTGTATTTACAAGTATCTCACCATCAGGGTGTGTGTGTGTGTGTGGATATGTTACATTCAACTACCTCGCACCCAGCTATCACGCTGTTATATCAGAATAATTCCCTCCCAACAAGGGCGCCCAAAATGCATCAAGATGGTATCGCTATCTAAAGGTTCTTGATGACCGCGGCCGCGTACTCGTGGGTCTTGGACTTGCCGCCAAGGTCACCGGTGATGGTCTGTGAAAGTAATCGTCAGTCATTTGTACGTGTCAAGTCTCTCAATCTCTTCCAAAAACATACCTTGCCCTCGGCGAGAGTCTTGAAGATGGCGGCCTGGATCTTGTTGGCGTGCTCGAAGAGACCCATGTGCTGCAACATCATGATGGAGGAAAGGAGGAGAGCGGTGGGGTTGGCAAGGCCCTTGCCGGCGATGTCGGGGGCGGAACCGTGGACAGCCTCGAAGATGGAGCACTCGTCACCAATGTTGCCGGAGGGGGTCAGACCGAGACCACCGATGAGACCGGCGCACATGTCGGAGAGAATGTCACCGTACAGGTTGGGCATGACGAGGACCTTGTCGTTGTAGGGAGTGGGGTCGGTGACAACCTTGAGGCAGGCGTTGTCGAGGAGCTCGGCGTCGAACTCGATGTTGGGGTACTCCTTGGCGATTTCGCGACCAAGGTTGAGGAAGAGGCCGTCGGACATCTTCATGATGGTGGCCTTGTGGACAACGCGGACCTTGGGCTTGCCAATGTCCTGGGCGTACTGGAAGGCGAAGCGGAGCACGCGCTCACTGGCCTCGCGGGTGATGAGCTTGATCGACTGGACCACGCCGTCAACAACGACGTGCTCGATGCCCGAGTACTCGCCCTCGGTGTTCTCACGGATGAGGACGGTGTCGACGTTGTCGTAGGGGGTCTTGTATCCTTGAATGCTCTTGCAGGGACGCACGTTGGCGAACAGGTTGAAGGTCCTTCGGAGGGTCAGGTTGAGCGAGACGTGGCCCTTGCCGATGGGCGTGGCGAGCGGGCCCTTGAGGGCGACATAGTTGCGCTTGATGGAGTCGATGGACTCCTGGGGGATGACGGTCTTGCCGTCGGCGTTGAGGCTGGGGGTGACGTCGATCGACTCCCACTTGATGGGCACGTCGGCGGCCGAGTAGATGTCCTTGACCGACTGTGCGATCTCAGGGCCAATGCCGTCGCCCTCGATCAGAGAAACGGTGTATTTGCCGTCGCTGCCCTTTTGGCCCTGGAATGCGGCGACCTGGCTGGAGGCGAATCTTGACTGGACAATTTGCTAAAAGCGCCAGTCAGTCGCGGTGTTCTCGCTCTCGCTCTCGTTTTTACTGCGTCCGCCGGCGCATTCATTTCAAGGTGGTGTTGATGCAGGGCTGGAGCTGGGCAACTCACGAATGCGGGTCTGGAGATCTGCTGGAAACGGGCGGTGCGCATGCACTGGCGCGCGGGCGCGGCGAAGGAACGACCAGCCAGCATTTTGAGGAGGGTTTGTGTGGGTGGGTGGGTGTTGGTGGGTATATGGGAGAGGTGCGGTGCTGTGGTGTATCGCACCAGCTATGCTACACTGCAAAAGCGCGCAAGCAGAGCAAAGCCTGGAGTTCGGGAGCGCGAACACCACCCGAGCTTGCCGAGTCGAGTCGTCCGGTTTTTGCCGATCACAGATCTGTTTCCTATCTTAGGTACTTCACCAACATCGACTTTGACAGCTCGTCGCGTGTTCGGACACGCGTGGTCTTTCACTTACACCCTGCCACGTGCAGTCATGATCAGGTGACTTTTACATTACTGTCGACGTCGGTTTTGGCACGCCTAAAAGAGCTTGTGTCGAGGTAGCTCAGCCTGATACTTTCTTCAGCATGCAGGCGGGCAGGCGGAAGTGCTTGCTGCATCTCGCTAGGTACTCATGCATCTTCACACATACATACCTATAGCCTTCACACATCTACCTCGACTGCTCATCGACTGATTGGGACCCGTGAGATACTGGACACTACCACGAACGGAGAACTCGGAGGCACCCATTTTCAATATTGCTGTCAATTGCTTCCGCCAGAGCATACGTCTCTCGCAAGGGCCGGGTTCTTCAGCTGACTATATACACCGCCAATACTATGTCCAACACAGAATGTGCAAGCAGATTATCAGTAATCAGTACTGTAACTCGGACTTCAGCCATCCGTGCCACCATCTGTGCTAATTAGCTGGCCTCGACTGTGGATATTTAGGTCTGTGTACCATTTCATCGAGGACGTCAAACATATGGAGTTTGATGCTTGGACTGGCTCAAAGCTCCTGAATACGTGAATACAGTATGTATCCGAAGCTTTGCTTTCAAGGGGACTGCGCTTGGGAATAACACATTCGCGGCAGTCATGTTCGAACACGTTCAAGGAACAGCCGACTCCCAACATTATTGTATGCACTACTGATAGTCGATGAACCGACTCTGCGGACTCAACTCCCATTCCGGTTACACCAGATGGAAGAGAGCAGTCTCGGTCGAAGCAGCCCTTGGTCGCAAAGTGGTCCGGCCGTTCTGCATCTCGCTAAACTACATATAAAACACGCTTGTTCTTGGCAGGCTTGGCAAGTCTTCACGCCGGGGTAGGATTGCAAGTCTCGACGACCATCGAACTGTACCATTGACGACGAAGTCCGTCGACCTTGCCCTTCCCGCAAACTATCTCAATGGAAACTAAGACAAGACCCTAAACGCAGATACAACATGCGATTCAAGACATCAATCAGGGCGCGAAATCGAAAGCCGCCGTGACATTCGATCCTCAGCCTGCTGGTAGTATTCCTTCGCAATTTATGTCCCCTCCCGCCTGGCGTAGGACTGTAGCACTTGGAGCGCTGGTGGCACTGCGGACCAACAGCTTCCGCCGAACTGTCAGGTATGCTTATACGTTTAGGAGGTTTGTGTACGACTTTATAGGGTGGCACCTGGTTTCGATTGGACGCTACCCATGTCCACCACGGAGAAATTCCACACTGCCTCACACAACGCCATGTGTACAGGCTAGTGTTGAGCATGGCATGGCTTCTACCGACAATCTATGTCGATCATACAGACGGTCCAATCGCACATCCATCCATTGAACAATTTCTCCACTGCTCACAGCTTCCCTTCGGATTCTTGCCCTGGTCGCAAACCCCTAGTCGACTCCCATGTGGAAGTCTAGAGCTCCTCCTTACTCATCGACCACTTCGATGCCCTGTCTAAATACAATCCATGGCTGTGTACAGTATATATAGTAGGCACTCCCTCCAGCTAATGCCATACATCAACCAGCTCAACAGTCACTCTTTACCACCTACTTCCATTCCTTCAACTTCCCTATTCACTTCAACAACCAATTGACTGGATCAATTCTCAAACAACAAACACCAACATCGTCAACAACAACAACAATGCCTTCCTTCAGCTTCATCGCCACCGCCCTTCTCGGCGCCCTCGCCGTCGGCGTCTCTGCCGCCCCTGCTCCTGAGCTCGTCGAGCGCTCCTTCAGCTTCAACATCCCCTCCTCCAAGGGATCCGTCACTTTGAAGTCGGCTCAGGTCGTCAAGGGTACCTTTGATGGCGGCATGAAGACCTACGGTCGTGGCGTCAAGTGCGGTGGCCAGGCCGAGGGCGGCAGCAAGGACGCCGTCTTCCAGGTCGCTAACGGCGGCACCCTCAAGAACGTCATCATCGGCGCCGACCAGAACGAGGGTGTCCACTGCCTGGGCTCCTGCACCATCGAGAGTAAGTCCAACGTCTCCAAAAACGAATCGTGCCAACAAACAATGCTAACTCTCATCACCAGACGTCTGGTGGACCGACGTCTGCGAAGACGCCCTCTCCCTCAAGGGCTCCGGCACCGTCATGGTCAAGGGCGGCGGCGCCCGCAACGCCGACGACAAGATCATCCAGAACAACGCCGCCTCGTCCGTGACCATCGACGGCTTCAGCGCGCAGAACTTCGGCAAGCTGTACCGCTCGTGCGGCAACTGCAAGGGCAACGGCGCCAAGCGCAACGTCACCATCAAGAACGTCAAGGCTTCCGGCGGCAAGGTCCTCGCCGGCATCAACTCCAACTACGGCGACGTCGCCACCATCTCCAACACCTGCGCCACCAGCGTCAAGAAGCTCTGCGTCGAGTTCCAGGGCACCAACAACAACAACGTCGAGCCCAAGGAGCTCAAGAACGGCATCAGCAACTACTGCAAGTACTCTAGCATTCCTTCTTGCTAGATTACTCGACGCTCGGTGAGGTCGGAGAGAGATGTTTCGGTCGGTGTGAAGACGCTTGTTTGGCGAGAGTTGTTCGATTCTGTGGTTTTATCCTACTTGCTTACAGTAATGTAGAATATTCTCGACTTCCTTTTTGTATCATATAGCGTTAGAGAGATTTGGGAGGGGGAGAAGTAACTGGTTTACGACTTTCCTTCTACAAATGGAAAAAGAATTTCTGCGCCTACACTGGTTTCACTTATGTGGGCCCCCGGGTCTTCTGATCTGCCAAGTCTTCCCTGCGTAGACACAACCTGCCGTCCACGACGTTTCTACTGCATGATTGGAAAATGAACCAAAAAGGATAGTGTTGTCGACATACATCAACTCGACTTCACACGCAGCTCACAACTTCGCCCCCTCCCCATCCAACAACTTAAACATATTCCTCCCCCCCTCAGCCTTCTCACTCCAAACCCTCCCCTTCCTCCCAACGTTCTCTTCAGTCATGCTGCTGAGCGCAAGCAAAGTCTTCTCATCCGCATGGTTCGCGATGAAGCGGTGCTCATTCGCAGCCAAGCGGCCCACGACGTGGCCCCGCAAGGGCGAGCCGTCGCGCGCGTAGTCGACGGTGTAGGTCTTGTTATCAGCAAGTCAGCAGAAGCGACAACAACAGTGGGATGAATTGAATTACAACGGACCTCAATAATCCCAACACCTTCCGCTTCAGCCTGCACCCTCGGCGCATCCTGCAGTCGCGGCGGACCAGCGGGCAGCGGGTTTGCACTCGGATAGGCACTGTTGTCTTTTCTTGGATGGGAAGAAAGGCAGACGGCGTGCTGGTAGGTCAGCACGCCCCCGTTTGCGAGGATGAGGCCGGTGGCGGCTTTCTTTGCTTTCTTCGAGGAGCGCAGCTGGCGGGTCATTTCTGTCAAGGCGTGCATGCTGTAGTTGTTGCCTGCTCCGCCGAAAGAGGTCAGGCCGCCGAGGAGGGTGAGGGGCGTGCTGGTGGGGAGGGAGAGGTGGTGGCGGGCGAGTTTGGGGACGATGGGGAAGCAGCTTTTTGAGAGGGGGGTTGGGTCAGTTTTATCGGTCCACGGGTTGGGTTTTACTTTGGAGGTAGGAGGGGTGGAACGAACGAGTAGAAATCGAAGAGGTCGATGTCTCCTTTTTGCAACTTGGAAACTTGTAGGGCTGCGTCGAGAGACTTGGAGATTGCTGGACTTGTGGTGAAGGTTTGGCGTTCCCAGACTGTGCGCTTGTCAGTTACGGTTGCTTTCTTGAGAACTTCGATACTCTTACAGTTGTCGCTGTCCCTTGTGCCGGCGCCGCCAAGGGGATATATCCATTTGTCTTCGGGGACACCGAGCTCCCGCGCAAATCCAGTTGAAGTCAAGATGCATGCTGCGGCTAGGTTGATGTTGTTGAACGCATTCATCAGCAGTGGATCTGTGAGAGTTATTAGCTGATGTAGAGCCGGTATGTGGTACATCTAGGAACGAACACGGGTGGCAGATCATGCGATTATTCTTGCTCGGAGTCCCAATACTCTCGGCCGATTGCGCTGGACTGCCGTAGTTCCATGCGTAAGGATTGTGTTCTGCAACCTTTGCGAACTCGGCGTAAAGCTACAAGACTGATGTCAGATCGAACAGACACGGATTGGCAGGACAGCTTGTCCTACTTCTGCGCTTTCTTTGTGGTTGTCGATCACTGACTGCCCGCGGGCTGCACGGAAACCATTCTCGTACAGCGGGTAGATCTGGATGGGATTTCCAATGGAATGTTTGGCCCCGAGGTCTAGACGAGGCGAATTAGACGATTCGGATGACCATGAACCAGGCAACGCACCGGGTTTGAGTTCTCGCGTGGTGGGTGAGAAGACTTCTTTCACGTTGTCTTTTGTCGGCGTCCATCCGGGCGGTGGGAGTTGTTTCTTTGCTGCACAGGCGGTCACTTTGGCGTGCAGAATGTTCCTGTTAGTCGCTGTACGGATTGGACGGTATTGCGATCGAAGTAAGAATGAGGATGGGCGCGAAACACGTACACGAAGCAAGGGCTTCACCTCCAGTCAAGATCGCAACTTTCGTCTCGCCCTTTGAGATCCGGCGCGCCGCCTCGTCAAACAATAGCCCAGGCTGATTGCCTCCATGATCAGTGTGATGCTTCCGCGCAGGATCAATCCCAAATTGTTCGGCAATAAGACCAGGCAGGTCTGGATACGGCCAAGTCCAAGTCCTCACCACGTCAAGACTATCTACGGCGGCTCGTAAATCGCGAGATGAAGACTCCGACACGCCAGTGTCTTTGACGGCTTCATCGATGGCACTGAGCATCAGCTGGAGGGGCTCGACGGCATCTTCGATCTTCTTCGATCGGTTGATGAAGTCTCCGACTCCGATCACTATGGGTGTGGAATTAGACATGATCGTCCTTGCTTCAAATACTTTTATCGTTCGTTTCGCGTTTCCTTTGGATACTGGGGTTCGTGAGGTCTCTTCGTTGGCTTATCTGGAGTGGCTCGGGGATGTGCTCGCGTGTCTGTCGTGAGCAATGCAATGGTGGTCCGGTGGTTCACTCACGGATTTCTGCTAAGAACAAAGGTGAAAGATGTTTCTTGTGTAGTGTTGGTCGACTTGAGAGCTCTCAGAAAAGGTACAGTATTCCCGAGGTGGTATACGGTTTAGCTGCATCGGTTGTGATTGGCTGGTCGTTGCCTCGGCTCTTCCTTCTTGTGACTTCCATGTCAAACATCTTACGATCGTTCTTGCGACAACAACTGCACAAAATGTTGTCGGAAATGAAAACGTCCGTATTTATACGTCAGGACGAATAATTTCCGGCTAGAAATCCTGACTTGACAACCTATTGTGATCCATAAACATAACTGAGAGTCACGATACACGGATTGTTATCAACACTGTTCAGAAGTACCTACATACACAACACCCCCAAGCGGATCAATCCCACCAAGCCGATGCATTGATCCAATCTTTACGTTTGGCATGCGGGAACGAGCCCTCCGACTGTTCGTGTCGACCGCCTTGCATGTCCTCAACTCGAGTATCGGGTTCCTCCGCTTCCAGACACAGCGAGGCGGCTTCGGGATATTGAGCAGCAATACGTTCGCGCAGAGGCTCTAGTAACTTGTTCAACTTCATCGACACAATAGCCGCCCGCTCGAGGTCAAATTCAACGCCTACGCCTTGTAGATCCAGCGCCGGCTCCATCTGAAGCTTCGACCTGAACTCCCCAACGGCGTAGACTGTCTCGAAGATGTCCGCCATGAACGTGTTGCCGAGCGGCTTGAACTGTGCCGCGTGCTTTCCCAGCCAGACTAGTTCTGCAAAGAGGTTCCAGGAGCTCCGCGCCACTTCGCCGTCGTTGTCCGGGACGTACATGCGGAGGATGATGCTTTGGATTAATGTGAGGGCGATCGCAATGCTGTAGCTGCGTGTATTCCGTAGATGATTCCGCATGTGGCCCCATCCGTTATCTTCCACGACAGAGGAATCGAAGAACAACGGGCTTGAGAAGGCGTTTGAGGGAGGTTCTTTAGAGTTGGGCGAAAGGTCTGCGGTCTCGTGCCAACGTTCTCGACAAGCGCGAACGATAGAAAGCATGGAGTCGAAGGTGCTTTTTGCTTCTGGCATCGGTCTAACAGTGTGGAGAGTCTCAGACAGATGTTTGAAGGTGCTTGAGATCATGCCTTCAAGTCCCAGACCTGGGTCATCTTTTTGGCGAGGCCCGACGCTTTGCGCAATGTGGAGGTTGAAGGACTTCCAGCATGGACTGAATGGAACAACTTCCAGGGTTGTGTCAAGGAATATCTCGCCGCTCTTGTGACCAGTGTTAGCAAACTATCGTTGGCACAGGCCGGCAAACGTACAATGATAGAGCATAGTACTATGATGAGACTCATGTCAAAGTCGTTCCTAGCATCAAACGTAGACCTGTGATCATTGAGCATGTGGTTGATGCCAACTACGTGTACCCGGGTATCGCCCGGCACTCCAATGCGGTCCTTCTAACATGTTAGAGTAATGTCGTACGTAGCAAGGGTAAGAAACTAACCTGGCATACTAGCAGGAAGTACGCGGCGCATAGTGTATCGATGCTTTTCGACTGGATGGGATCGGCCAGAGCTATCCGAGTTGCTTCGAGCGCGACAACATAGCTTTGCAGAACGCTCGAATCGGGGTGTTTACGGTGGTAAGACGATGGCGGTAGTGAAAGAACAAAGGCTTTTGTAGCAGCGTCCAGGGCGAAACTGTGCCCAAGTCGCTTCGGAACACCAGACAAGAAAGGTCCATATGCCCATCCGATGTCGTAACGTGGGTCTTTGACGGAGATCTTGCTCGCCATCAAGGCAGTCAATGACTCCAAAGCATTGGGCGGTACCTGTTGAATCACTCGATTTGACGACCTCTCCAGTCTACGGCGGTTACTTTGCATGAGGCGACGTGCCTCGTCTTTTGGAGCAGTCTCATCTACGAAGACGAAACGCTGGACACCGGCTCCGGTACAGACGATCTTGAGACGGGAGCATCTCGAACATGAGGGGCGGACTTGGTCACACTGCACGTCAGGCCACAAGTCAGCATAGGGCACCCCCAGTCTCACTCTGACCCATCGCTGTCTTCGGTGCCCACTAACCTTTTTGCGCACCTTGCGGCAGGCCTCGCAGCCACGGCTTTTCGGCACACCCGGCATGTCTGAACTGGGTCAGGAGAGCCTATAGCATGGCTTAGTAAGTCACTCTGATTGAGCAAAAGTTACTTGTAGTCGTACAGCAGAGAAGTAACAGTGACTTGGATGACCTGATCTGCGGCTGAACCTCATCAATTGCGGGGCCTTGTCGAGGGCTTGGTGTCCGATTTAAGTATCATGGAGCGCTCGCCAGAATGCTCGTCATTGGTATCAGGTGTCCGGCTCAAGGATGTGTATATATTGTGAACGGCATCCCCATGAGACGTCAAGTTCAGTCGTCTGCTCGAATTGCGTTATTCGGTAGAATACCAGGGGGACTACTGTATGCGCGAATCCTTTGTTCCCGACCTGCAAAGCATATTGACTCAAGGCAGACTTCATGGCAGGAACATCTGTCATTCTGGCCCTACTTGACAGCTCACTTCATCAGTCCATCGGTCCCATGTCGGAGGAAGCATATCATTATGGAGTTTGTGTGAAGCACGTGAAGACGGATAAGCTTGTGGCGAGGTGTTCTGTACACCCAGTCGGTGGAGCATGCTGAGAAGTACGCCGAACTCCAGCCTCCACATGCCGGTGTTGGGCGTGTCATTCTGCAGTAACCGGCTATTCTCCTACCCTTCAAACCTTCTGTGCACCGGCCTTTGGTAGGAAGGCGTCCTAATGCCGATAACTACATAAAGTATGCGAGCCTTCTGCCGGTGTGACCATATGAAATCTCTCATCCTGCGAGACTGTTGCTAAGTATACGTCCGATTGTTTTTCTTGTTTACGACTGCAAATACCACACCAGCACATCACCATGGCTTCTCAAACCGACCTCAGCGCTGCTTCTCTTTTCAACATCAAGGGCTGGGTTGCCGTTGTCACTGGTGGCGGATCCGGCCTGGGACTGGTCACCGCGAACGCACTCGCTGCGAACGGCGTCAAGGTCAGTCTGAGACCAGTTACCTCGAACGCACGTGTAGCTAATGGAGTGGACACTGAAGGTCTATATCACTGGCCGCAGAGCCGACAAGCTCAAGGATGCTGAGAAGCAGGACCCCAGCGGTGGCTCAATCATCGCTCTGCAAATGGACGTCACAGACAAGGAGAGCATCCAGGCCGGTGTAGATGCCATCGCCAAGAAGGAGAAATTCGTGAACTTCCTCGTCAACAACGCCGGTGTCACTTCAGGTACGTTTCGGAAGTTCCCTATCCAGGCCTTCCACTAACACCCGCCAAGTCAACTACGGACCCGAAGGCCACCCCAAGGGCTCTCCCGCAGAGATCAGCAAGACCATGATGAACAACCAGACTTTCGACGACTGGACCTGGGTCTACAAGGTCAACGTGGCCAGCTACTACTTCACATCGGCGGCGTTCCTGCCCCTGCTCTGCGCAGCCAAGGACAACGGCTTCTCCGAAGTCGGCTCCATCCTCAACATCAGCTCCATCTCCGGCATCACAAAGGAGAGCCAGAACGGCCAGTTCTCGTACAACGCCTCCAAGGCCGGCACCATCAGCTTGACCGAGCAGCTTGCGGTTGATCTGAAGCACTTGGAAGTCAGGGTCAACACTCTTGCTCCCGGATACTTGTAAGCAATCCCATCTCGTGTTTGTATGAGTTCCTAGCTAACAAGCCCACAGCCCCAGTGAGATGACCCCGATCGAAGCGGACAAGGGCAACGAGAAGAAGCACTTCCAAGAGAAATGGGGCATTCCATTCGGAAGAGCCGGCAAGCCTAGAGACTACGCCCAGGCAGTCCTGAACTTCGCCGTCAACCAATATGTCACTGGTTCGACTCTGGTGATTGACGGCGCTTACCTGCTGGCTCACGCTTAGAGAAAGATTGAAATAATGAAATCCACTTCGTCGAAATCGTCAAATTCGTGTGCTGCGGCTACACCACCTCTGTCTACCAAGCTTCGGTGCCAGTCTCGTTCACCATCAAGCAGTGCACGTCTTCCTTCGCGCCTGTGACACTCCGGATCAGTGCTTTGGCGCCATCTCGGGGATCTTTGAGGCCTGAGTAGGCGTTAAGGTTCGTGGCGCAGTAGCCGGGGTTGCTGGCGCTGACGACAAATTCTTCGCTTTCCAGCTGCTTCGCATACTGGGTCATGATCATGTTCAGAGCGGATTTCGTCGAGCGGTATACCACCCATTGCTATGTCGTGTCAGTCAATTACAAGTATTTGTAGTGATGTACGGACACCAGGTCGGAATCGAACTTACACCAGGAACGAGGTTCTCTTCCGTAGCAGCGTGTAGCGAGCCCATAGAGGAGGATGTGAAAGCAAGACGCTTCTTCTCGCCCTTCTTCAAGAGCGGGATGAACGCTTCCACTGCCGCTACCGTGCCAAAGACGTTTGTCTCGTAGTGCTGACGATAGAAGTCCCTCAGCGAAGCGCCGCCAGACTTGAACACATCCTCCTCACCGGGCAGGGCCATCGCGGCGTTGTTCAGCATGATATCAAGCTTGCCATACTTCTTCTCGACAGTCTCGGCGGCAGCACTGATGGAAGCGTCGTCGTTGATGTCGATTTGCAGTGGCTCAAAATCTTTGGCATCGACTTTCACGGACTCGTCATTTGCGAGGGATTGGATTGCGGTTGTTGCTTTGTTGAAGTCGCGGCTGCCGATAAGGACGTGGTAGGTTCCTTCGGCGGCGAGTTGTTGGGCTGTGTAGTAGCCTAGGCCTTGATTCGCGCCTGTGATTAGGATGAGGGTTTTGGACGTCATTGTTGAGTTTGCTGCAGTTTGTCGGTTGTCTTTACCTATCAAAGATTCCAGCGATACACAGCGTACTTATATAGATACTCAGTACGAACGCCATCTCGGAGATTCGGACGGCCATCACCTTAAGTCCGGATGAGTATCTCCCAAGGCCGCTGGAGAATCATGAATCAATCGGTAGGTAGGTTCGTATGTTGTTGCCTACTTCTGTGAATCCTACGAGTGTCCTAGCAGGCAGGTAATATCTTAGACGCCGTGAGTCGTGAACAGCGAGCTGACTTGCCACGGGTCGACTGGTCATGGCGGCCTCCCTCACGTTGACATGTGAACCTTTCCAAAACACCGAAGATCAAGGCCTTCCAACTGCAAGACGTCCCTGTTTTTTGGGGGGCATCCAAACCGTCAAGATACCGATTGTGTGATGTTGTTCTTGCTGAATCGGCCGTAGATGGTTGTGGCAATTGGGATATACAACTGAAAGTTCTGGAGTGGCATGGACAAGTTTCGCGAGGTTGTTGCTTTGCTGTTTATACGGTCACACTTATTTTCGTCGAACCATCCCGAGGAAAAATTGTTCAGTTGACTCGAGTGGTAAGGGAAGTTATTTTCTCGTCTAAACGGGTGGAGGTGGAGGAGAAAAGATGAAGCTCACGCCACGATCCAGTTCAAAAATGGGAGGCGGGGGGGCTCCTCCACAAAGGCTGGGACTCGGAAAGTCAATCTTTGACACCTTGGATCCTTGGATGTGGATGTGAACATGTCACTGAAACACGTCCCATCTGTGGCGGCAAAGGACTTGGGGACTCACTCGCTTCAATTTCCCGACGGTCTTCCCTATGGCGATACTATAGGCGTCCTGCCATGCGGCCTCAAACTGCCTGCGAATTCTGTCGCTCGCGACGAAGAAGGTGTCAGCGAATCCCCGACAATGCCATTTGCGCTCTATGTCAGAAACACAACGT
>Ga0265798_10001133_pt1 | contig 42329 bp, 32 predicted proteins | sample P3T30metagenome_FD_192430 | JGI IMG/M metagenome (GOLD analysis project Ga0265798, IMG submission 192430) | Plant litter microbial communities from East Loma Ridge, Irvine, California - P3 T30 | ecosystem: Environmental > Terrestrial > Plant litter > Unclassified | place: USA: California... | reverse complement strand
AGTCGCTGCTGCAGACCTTCCTGCTCGGCCAGCCCGAATTCCGCGCCACCCTGCACAGCCCCGGCATGCAGCAGCTGCGCCAGCGCGTGATCGCCAGCTACCACCTGGGCCCGATGGATGCGCAGGAGACCCGCGCCTACGTCGAGCACCGCCTGGCCACGGTCGGCTGGAACGGCGACCCCGCTTTCGACGACGGCGCCCACGCCGCCATCTACGCCTACAGCGGCGGCATCCCGCGCAAGGTCAACACCCTGATGGACCGCGTGCTGCTGATGGGCTACCTGGAAGAGATGCACGCCTTCACCGAAGCCGACATCAACACCGTCATCAGCGACATCAGCGAGGAATTCCAGCTGCCCGAGGGGCAGGCGGCCGCGCCCGCGCCGGCCCAGGACGCCCTGCCTGGCACGCTGGGTGGCCTGAACCAGGAACTGCGCACCCTAGACCAGCGCGTCGGCGAGCGCCGCGTGGCCAGCGTCGAAGTGCTGGACGAACGCATGATGCGCCTCGAAAAATCGATCGTTTCCGTCCTGTCGATCCTGAAGAAGATCGTCGCCACGCCCCAGGGGGCGGTAACCCAGCCGATGGACAACCAAGAATGAACATGTACGAACTGGCCCCGCGCCGCCTGCCGGCACCGGGTGAACGCATCCGCAACGCGATGACATGCGACGTCGAGGATTACTTCCAGGTGTCGGCCTTCGCGCCCTACATCGACCGTGCCAGCTGGCCGAGCCGCGAGTGCCGCGTCGAAGCCAACATGGACCGCATCCTGGCGCTGTTCGAGCGCCATGGCGTGCGCGCGACCTTCTTCACGCTGGGCTGGATCGCCGAGCGCTACCCGCAGCTCGTGCGCCGCATCGTCGCCGGCGGCCACGAGCTGGCCAGCCACGGCTACGGCCACCTGCGCGCCTCGGACCAGAGCCGCGCCGAATTCGCCAACGACATCCGTTCGGCCAAGGCGCTGCTGGAAGACATCGGCGGCCAGGCCGTGCTGGGCTACCGCGCGCCGAGTTTCTCGATCGGCCGCGCCAACCTGTGGGCACTGGACGAGCTGCTCGACGCCGGCTACCGCTACAGCTCCAGCATCTACCCGATCGCCCACGACCACTACGGCATGCCGGAAGCGCCGCGCTTCGCGTTCTACCCGAACGGCCCGGACGGCCTGCTGGAAGTGCCGATCACCACCGTGAACATGTGGAAGCGGAACCTGCCGGCCGGCGGCGGCGGCTACTTCCGCCTGCTGCCCTACGCGCTGTCGCGCTGGATGATGGCCAAGGTCAACCGCGACGACCGCCAGCCAGCGCTGTTCTATTTCCACCCGTGGGAAATCGACACCAAGCAGCCGCGTCCGGAAGGCCTGGACGCCAAGTCGCGCTTCCGCCACTACATCAACATCGACCGGATGGAAAACCGCCTCGAGGCCCTGGCGCGCGACTTCGCCTGGGATCGCATGGACCGCATTTTTCTGAATCAAGCATGAACTCGATCATCGAAGCAGCAGTCGTAAAACGCGCGGCGCCCGCAGCGGGCCCGCTGACCCTGCACCTGATGCAGCCGCAGGACCGCGCACGCTGGGACGCTTTTGTGCGTGCCTGCCCGGACGCCACCTTCTTCCACCTGTCCGGCTGGCAGTCGGTGATCGAAGCGGCGTTCGGCATCAAGACCTGGTTCTACTTCGTGGAACAGGACGGCCAGATCCAGGGTGTTCTCCCCCTGGCCGAGATCAAGAGCCGCCTGTTCGGCCACTCGCTGGGCGCGATGCCGTTCTGCGTCTACGGCGGCCCCGCAGCCACCAGCGATGCCGCGCACGCGATGCTCGACCAGGCCGCGCACGAGCTGGCGCAAAAGCTGGGCGTCGGCCACCTGGAATACCGCGGCATGCGGCGCTTCCACCCGGACGACGCGTCCTGGCACACCAAGGAGCTGTACGTCACCTTCCGCAAGGAGATCAGCGCCGACGACGAAGCCAACCTGAACGCGATCCCGCGCAAGCAGCGCGCGATGGTCCGCAAGGGCATCAAGCTGGGCCTGAAGGGCGTGGTCGAGAACAACGTCGACCGCATGTTCGAAGCCTATGCGCACAGTGTGCACCGGCTCGGCACCCCGGTGTTCCCGAAAAAATACTTCGCGCTGCTGCTCGAGACCTTCGGCGACGAGTGCGAAGTGCGCACCATCCTCACCGACAAGGACGAGCTGGTGGGTTCGGTGCTGTCCTTCTACTGGCGCGACGAGGTCGTCCCCTACTACGGCGGCGGCATGGACATCGCGCGCAACGTGGCCGGTAACGACTTCATGTACTGGAACCTGATGCAGGCGGCGGCCGCGCGCGGCTGCCGCATCTTCGACTTCGGCCGCAGCAAGCTGGGCACCGGCGCCTACGACTTCAAGAAGAACTGGGGTTTCACGGCCGAGCACCTGCCCTACGAGTACAAGCTGTACGGGGCCCAGGCGCTGCCGGACAACAATCCGCTGAACCCGAAATACCAGCTGTTCATCAAGATGTGGAAGAAGCTGCCGCTGCCGGTGGCGAATTTCATGGGCCCTTACATCGTCCGCAACCTGGGCTAATCGTGGAAGACCTGCTCCTGCTGATCCACCGGATCCCCTACCCGCCCAACAAGGGCGACAAGATCCGTTCCTACCACCTGCTCAAGCACCTGGCGAAACACTACCGGGTGCATCTGGCGACTTTTGTCGACGACCCGGACGACTGGCAATACGTGCCGCACGTGGAAGCGCTGTGCGCGAGCAGCCATTTCGCCGGCATGAAGCCGCTGCTGGCGCGCGTGAAAAGCCTGACCGCCCTGCTGAAGAACCGCTCGCTGTCGCTCGAGTACTACCGCGATGCCGGGCTCGATCGCTGGGTGCGTGAGACGGTGGCCGCGCACGGCATCGAGCGCGTGCTGGTGTTCTCGTCGGCGATGGCGCAGTACGCCGATCCGTATCGCGGCGCACGCCGCGTGGTCGACTTCTGCGACGTCGACTCCGACAAATGGCGCCAGTACGCGGACAAGAAATCCTTTCCGATGAACCTGCTGTACCGCTACGAAGCCAACCAGCTGCTGCGCTACGAGCGGCAGGTGGCGCGCGACTACGACGCCTCGCTGTTCGTGTCCGCTCCCGAGGCCGACCTGTTCCGCCAGCTGGCGCCGGAAAGCACGGCCAAGATCGGCCACTTCAACAATGGCGTCGATACCGACTACTTCTCGCCCGAGCAGGCCTATGCCAGCCCGTACGCGGCGGATGAGCGCGCACTGGTGTTCACCGGCGCGATGGATTACTGGCCCAACGTCGACGCCGTGCAATGGTTTGTGCAGGAAGTCTTCCCGCAGCTGCGCGCGCGCTCCCCTGAGCTGCGCTTCTACATCGTCGGCGCACGGCCAAGCCCTGCTGTGCAGGCCCTGGCCCAGCAGGCCGGCGTGGTCGTGACCGGCACGGTGCCGGACGTGCGTCCCTACATCGCCCACGCGGCGGTGGCGGTGGCGCCGCTGCGGATCGCGCGCGGCATCCAGAACAAGGTGCTGGAAGCGATGGCCATGGCGCGCGCCGTGGTGGTGTCGCCGCAGGCCCTGGAGGGCATCGACGCCGAACCGGGCACCGAACTGGTGCTGGCCGAAGACGCCGGCGCCTTCATCGACGCCGTCAACGTGCTGCTGGCCAGCCAGGACGGCGCACGCGAAGCGATCGGCCAGGCCGCGCGCGCCAAGGTCCAGCGCCGTTATAGCTGGTCGAGCAATCTTGCCTGTATTGGAGAGAACCTGGAATGATGCTCAATCCCCCTCCCGGCGTGACCGCCGATGCCAGCCTGGGCACGCCGCCGCTTGCCCGTTCGTCTATGGTCCTGCTGGTGCTGGCCCTGCTGGCGCCCTTCGCCCTGTACTTCGGTACCGTGCGCTCGATCGTCTCGATCTGGAACAGCTCCGAGACTTTCGCCCACGGCTACGTGATCCTGCCGATCAGCCTGTGGCTGATCTGGCGCCGCCGCGCCAATTTCAGCCTCTACCCGGCCAGGCCGTATGCGCCGGCGCTGGTGCTGCTGGCGCTGCTCGGCGCCGGCTGGCTGGCGGCGCAGCTGGGCGAGGTGCAGGTGGTGTCGCAGTACACCTTCGTGGCGATGTTCCCGGTCGCGGCGCTGGCCCTGCTCGGCCCGCACCTGGCCGGTTCCTTCGCCTTCCCGCTGCCGGTCCTGCTGTTCGCGGTGCCCTTCGGCGAAGTCTTCGTCGGTCCGCTGATCCAGTTCACCGCCGACTTCACGGTGGCCGCGGTGCGCGCCACCGGCATCCCGGTGCTGCGCAGCGGCACCCGCTTCGAGCTGCCGACCGGGAACTGGTCGGTGGTCGAGGCCTGCAGCGGCGTACGCTACCTGATCTCCTCGATCACGCTGGGCTGCCTGTACGCTTACCTGACCTACCGCTCGATGACGCGGCGCGTCCTGTTCATCGGCCTGTCGGTGGTGGTGCCGATCCTCGCCAACGGCCTGCGCGCCTACATGATCGTGATGATCGGCCACCTGTCGGGCATGGAACTGGCAACCGGCGTCGACCACATCATCTACGGCTGGCTGTTCTTCGGCCTGGTCATGTTCATCATGTTCTGGATCGGCAGCTACTGGCGCGAAGACACCGAAGTCACGGCCGCCGACGGCGCCAAAACCGCCTCCACACGCCTGGCCGAAGGCAGCGCGGGCGCACGCCTGCCGCTGATGGCCGCCGGCGTGATCGCCCTGTGCGCCCTGTGGCCGGCGTTCGCGCTGTACGGCGAGCACGCTAACCGCAACCCGGCGCCGGTACAGCTGGCCCAGGTGCCGGTGAGCTGGTCCGCAGCCCCCGAATTCGCCGACTGGAAGCCCGACTACATGGCGGCCGACGCCACCGTGCACCAGAGCTATGCCAAGGGCGCTACGCCGGTTGCCCTGACCCTGCTGTACTACCGCAACCAGGACCGCAGCAAATCGCTGATCAGCTCCCTGAACCGCCTGGCTGCCTACAAGGATACCTGGCACGAGACGGCATCCGGCAAACGCACGGAAAGCGTCGGCGGCGCCACGCTGACCGTGCGCGAAACCGTGCTGCGCCGCGAAGGCCATGCCATCGTGGTGTGGGACTGGATGCGCATTGGCGACCGCGAAACAACCAGCAACGCGCTTGGCAAGCTGCTGCAGGCGCATTCCAAACTGTTGTTGCAAGGCGACGATGGGGCGGCGGTGATGCTGTCCGCGCCCTTTGACGAGGACCCGGATGCAGCGCGTGCGACACTCCGCTCATTTCTGTTAGACAATTACAAACTTATCAATGCAACGCTCGATAACGCGCGCCAACATTGAAGAGGAAACGTAATAAGAAGACATGCGCATCATAATTTTTACAGCACGCCTCGATTTCAACGTCCGCTGGAACGTCGCTACGATTGCCGAACGTTTCCCGGAATCCGAGATCGCCGTCCTGCTGCACGCTCCGCGCAAGACCCCGGCACAACTGCTGCGCAACCAGTGGCGTAACCTGGGCCGTCACGGCTGGCGCTGGATTCCCTACCAGTCTGCAGAAATCGTCCAGCTCGCAGCCGCGCGCCTGCACTCGCCGCCGCAGCAGCAGAGCGCGGACCGTCCCGGCCAGAACTTCACGCTGGAAGCGCTGAAACAGCATCCTCGCATCCGCATCCATGCTGTCCCCGCCATCAACGGCGAGCAGGCCTGTGCCTGGGTACGCGAATTTGGCGCCGACCTCGGTGTGGCGCTTGGCGCCCCGATCCTCAAGCCGGCCCTGTTCACGCTGCCGCGCATGGGAACCATCAACCTGCACAAGGGCCGGCTGCCGGATTACCGCGGCATGCCGCCGGCGTTCTGGGAACTGCATGACGGTGCCCGGGAAGTCGGCTGCACCGTGCACAAGGTCGACGTCGGCCTGGATACCGGCGACATCCTGCTCGAAGGCAGCGTGCCGGTCGACCGCTATTCCACGCTGGGCGGCCTGAAAGTCAAGCTGGACCGGCTCGGCGTCGAGCTGGTGACCGACGCCGTCGGCCGTATGTTCGACGGCAGCGCCGTGTTCAAGCCCCAGCCCCAGGGCGGCCGCACCAATACCCGTCCCAGCCTGGCGCTGCAGGCCCGTATCGAGCGGCAGCTGGCGGCACGCGACCCGTCGCGCGGCAACCTGCTCAAGCGGGCCGCCAAGCAGATGCTGTTCGGCGCCTATGCGCACGCATGGATGCCGGCCGTGAACTGGCTGCACGGGCGCAGCGGCGACCAGCGCGTGATCATCCTGCTGTACCACCGTGTCAGCGACGAATTCCGTGACCATGTCACGATCGGCATCGAACGCTTCGACCAGCACATGGCCTACGTGGCCAAGCATTTCACGACCGTGTCGCTGAAGGAGATCGTCGAGGGGAAGATTCCGCGCAATACCGCCAAGCCGGTGATCGCGGTCTCGTTCGACGACGGCTACCTCGACAATTACGAGAACGCGGCGCCGATCCTGATCAAGCACCAGGTGCCGTGCACCTTCTTCATCAGCACCGAAATGATCCGCACCAACCAGCCGTTCGCGCATGACATGCGCGCGCTCGGCTTTGGGCTGGACAACATGAGCTGGGACCAGGTGCGCCGGATGCGCGACTGGGGCCTGCATTTCGGCAGCCACACGCGCAACCACGTGAACCTGGCCGAGATCGACGACGAGCTGGCGCTCGAAGAACTGCAGGGATCCTTGAACGACATCCGCCAGGAACTGGGCCAGGAACAGGTCTTCATCGCCTTCCCCTACGGCCGCAAGAAGCACATCACGGCGGCCCGCGTCGACATGATGAAGAAGCTGGGCTATGCGGCGTGTTTCTCGGCCTACGGCGGCCTGAACGGTTCGGACATCGACCTGTTCAATATCCGCCGCATCGGCGTCAACTGGGCATTCGACCTGACCACGCTGCATGCGCGCCTGCGCGGCTGGGACAAGACGCAATGAGGACGCAATGACTGCGCCCCTGATCGTCCACCTCACCTATGTGCTCGACTTTGGTGGGCTGGAAACCCTGCTGGTCGAGCGCATCAACCGGATGCCCGCCGGCGCCTACCGGCACGCGGTGGTAGCGCTCACCCGCTATACGGATTTCGCGCGCAAGATCACCAAGCCGGGTGTCGAGATCTACGCCCTGAACAAGCAGGCCGGCCTTTCGTTCGGCACCCATGCGGACCTGTTCAAGCTGCTGCGCCGCCTGCAGCCTGCCATCCTGCACACCTATAACCTGGCAGCGATCGAGTACGCCCCGGTGGCAATGCTGGCCGGTGTGCCGGTCCGCATCAATGGACTGCACGGCCGCGATGCCGCCGATCCTGAAGGACGCAACCCCAAGCACAACTTCCTGCGCCGCCTGATGCTGCCATTCTACGACCACTGCTACGCCAATTCCGGCGACATGCTGGCCTGGAATCGCGAGGTGATCGGCGTGCCCGAACTTAAAAGCTCCCTGCTGGCCAACGGCATCGACGCCGAGCGCTTCCGCCCCCTGGCGGAAGGCGAACAGCGTCCGGATTTCGGTTTCGGCCCCGGCTGCCGCGTCATCGGCACCGTCGGCCGCGTAACGGACGTCAAGGACCATGCGTCGCTGATCGACGCCTTTGCCCTGTTGCGTGCTCGATTGCCGGATGACGCGGCCGCGTTGCGCCTGGCGATCGTCGGCGAGGGCGCCCTGCTGCCAGCGCTGCGCGAAAAGGTGCGCGCACTCGGCCTCGAAGGCCTGGTATGGCTGCCCGGCGCCCGCTACGATGTTCCCGAGATCCTCCGCGGCCTCGACATGTATGCGATTTCATCGATCGCCGAAGGCACGCCCGGCAGCGTGCTGGAAGCGATGGCGAGCGGACTGCCGGCAGTCGGCACCCGGGTTGGCGGTGTGCCTGAAGTGATTGCCGACGGCGTCACCGGCCAGCTGGTGCCGCCGCGCGATCCCCGCGCCATGGCCGAGGCGCTGGCGCGCTACGTGCGCGCTCCGGCGCTGGCCCAGTCCCACGGCGCCGCCGGACGCGCGCGCGTGTTGTCCCACTATTCAATGCCGGCGATGGTCGCCGGTTACCAGGCGCTCTACGACAGCCTGCTCGAACGTAAAACCCCATTCAGGAAGCCCATCAAATCATGTGTGGAATAGTCGGTATTTTCGATACCATGGGCGCACGCCCGATTGATCCCGTGCTGCTCAAGCGGATGAACGAGACCCAGCATCACCGCGGTCCCGACGAGGGCGACATCTATACCGAGCCGGGCGTCGGTTTCGGCCACCGCCGCCTGTCCGTGATCGACCTGGCCAGTGGCCAGCAGCCAATGTTCAACGCCGCCGGCGACGTCGGTGTCGTGTTCAACGGCGAGATCTACAATTATCGCGAGCTGACCGCCGAGCTGGAAAAGCTCGGCTTCCCGTTCCGCACCAACAGCGACACCGAAGCTGTCCTGCACGCCTGGGAAGCCTGGGGCGAGGACTGTGTCCACCATTTGCGCGGCATGTTCGCGATCGCGGTCTGGGACCGTACCAGGCAGGTCATGTTCATGGCGCGCGACCACATGGGCGTGAAGCCGTTCTTCTACGCGCACCTGCCGGACGGGATGTTCATCTTCGGCTCCGAACTGAAGTCGCTGCGCGCCCACCCCGGCCTGTCGCGCGAGATCGACCCCTGCGCGGTCGAGGAGTATTTTGCCTTCGGCTACGTCCCGGAACCGAAGACCATCTATGCCAGTGCGCGCAAGCTGGCGCCGGGCTACTGCCTGACGGTGCGCATCGGCCAGCCGGTGCCCGCGCCGAAGCGCTGGTGGGACGTGCCGTTCAAGCAGCACGAGAAGATGACCGAGGCCGATGCCGCCGGCGAGCTGGTCGTGCGCGTACGCGAAGCCGTCAAGAGCCAGCTGAAGGCCGACGTGCCGCTCGGCGCCTTCCTGTCCGGCGGCGTGGACTCGAGCGCGGTCGTCGCCATGATTGCGGGCCTGGACGACAAGCCGGTCAACACCTGCTCGATCGCGTTCAACGACAAGGCTTTCGACGAATCCGAATACGCCGAGCAGGTTGCGCAGAAGTACAAGACCAATCACCACGTCGAGACCGTCGACACCGACGACTACGCGCTGCTCGACACCCTGGCCGGGCTGTACGACGAGCCCTATGCCGACAGCTCGGCGATCCCGACCTACCGCGTGTGCCAGCTGGCCAGGAAGCGCGTCACGGTCGCGCTGTCGGGCGACGGCGGCGACGAGAACCTGGCCGGCTACCGCCGCTACCGCCTGACCATGGCCGAGGATGCGGTGCGCTCGAAGATCCCGCCGGCGCTGCGCCGCAACGTGTTCGGTCCGCTCGGCCGTTACTATCCGAAGGCCGACTGGGCGCCGCGCGTGTTCCGCGCCAAGACCACCTTCGAATCGCTGGCGCGCGACCTGGTCGAGGGCTACTTCCATGGCATGTCGGTCATGTCCGATGCCATGCGCGAGCGCCTGTTCACCCCGGCGTTCCGCCAGCGCCTGCAGGGATACCGCGCGATCGACGTGATGCGCGGCCACGCGGCCAATGCGCCGACCGACGATCCGCTGTCGCTGATCCAGTATCTCGACATGAAGACCTACCTGCCCGGCGACATCCTGACCAAGGTCGACCGCGCCAGCATGGCGCATGCGCTCGAAGTGCGCGTGCCGCTGCTCGACCACGAGCTGGTCGAATGGATTTCCGGCCTGTCGTCGTCGATCAAGCTGAAGAACGGCGAAGGCAAGTACATCTTCAAGAAAAGCATGGAGCGCTACCTGCCGCACGATATCCTGTACCGCAAGAAGCAGGGCTTCGCCGTACCGTTGGCGGCCTGGTTCCGCGGTCCGCTGCGCCAGCGCGTGCGCGACGCCCTGCTGGGCCCGATCCTGGCCGGCACCGGCATTTTCAATACCGATTTCCTGATCGAGATCGTCGAGATGCATGAATCCGGCCGCCGCGACTACAGCCATTCGATCTGGACCGTCCTGATGTTCGAAGCCTTCCTGCGCAAAGAAATGGAGGCTGCGTAAATGCGTGTCCTGCACATCCTCGATCATTCGATTCCGCTGCACAGCGGCTATACCTTCCGCACCCGCTCGATCCTGCGCGAGCAGCGCGCGCTCGGCTGGGAAACCTTCCACGTGACCGGCTCCAAACAGCATTCCGGCGACGCACTCGAAGAAACGGTCGATGGCCTGCATTTCTACCGCACCCCCGCCTCGACCGGTGCGCTGGCGAAGCTGCCGGTGCTGAACCAGAAGGAAGTCATCGATGGCCTGGCCAGGCGCCTGGCCGAGATCATCCCGCAGGTCAAGCCCGACGTTCTGCACGCGCATTCGCCCTCGCTGAACGCGGTCGCCGCCCTGCGCGCCGGCCGCCGCTTCGGCATTCCGGTCGTGTACGAGGTACGCGCATTCTGGGAAGACGCCGCGGTCGACCATGGCACCGCGAAGGAGTTCGGCCTGCGCTACCGCGCCACCCGCGCGCTCGAAACCTGGGCGCTGCAGCGCGCCGATGCGGTCACCACCATCTGCGAAGGCCTGCGCAAGGACATCGTGGCACGCGGCATCCCGGCCGCCAAGGTCACCGTGATCCCGAACGCGGTCGACATCGACAAGTTCGAAGTCGGCGGCAGCGCCGATCTGGAACTCAAGGAAAAGCTCGGCCTGTCCGGCTCGCGCCTGGTCGGCTTCATCGGCTCGTTCTACGCCTACGAGGGCCTGGACATCCTGCTGCGCGCCGTGCCGCGCCTGGTGGCCGGCCAGCCCGACCTGCGCGTGCTGCTGGTCGGCGGCGGACCGCAGGACGAAGCCCTGCGCCGGCTGGCCCGCGAACTCGGCATCGCCGACAAGGTGGTGTTCACCGGCCGCGTGCCGCACGACCAGGTGCAGAAGTACTATGACCTGCTCGACGTGCTGGTCTACCCGCGCCTGTCGATGCGCCTGACCGACCTGGTCACGCCCCTGAAACCGCTCGAAGCGATGGCCCAGGGCCGTGTGCTGGCGGCGTCGGACGTCGGCGGCCACCTCGAGCTGATCGCCGACGGCAAGACCGGCGTGCTGTTCAAGGCCGACGACCCGGATGCGCTGGCCGACAAGCTCGGTGCCCTGCTGCAGGCGCAAGATGCCTGGCCGGCGCTGCGCGCCGCCGGCCGCGAATACGTCGAGACCGAACGCAACTGGCGCGTCAGCGTGGCGCGCTACAAGAACATCTACGGCCAGCTGACGGCCCGCAAGGCGGCATGAAAATCCTGACGTTCAGCACGCTGTTCCCGAACAGCGTCAAGCCGGGCCACGGCATCTTCGTCGAAACCCGCCTGCGCCACCTGGCCGCCAGCGGCCGGGTCGAGTCGCGCGTGGTCGCGCCGGTGCCCTGGTTCCCGTCGCGCCACCCGCGTTTCGGCACCTGGGCCGCGTGGGCGGCGGTCCCGAAGCAGGAGCAGCGCATCGGCATCGAGGTGGCGCACCCGCGCTACCCGGTCCTGCCCAGGATCGGCATGAATGTCGCGCCGGCGCTGCTGGCCGCGTCGAGCCGTGCCGCCATCGGCCGGCTGCTCGACGAAGGCTTCGACTTCGACGTGATCGACGCCCACTACTTCTATCCGGACGGCGTGGCCGCCGTCATGCTGGGCCGCTACTTCAACAAGCCGGTGGTGATCACCGCGCGCGGCTCGGACATCACGCTGCTGCCGAACTACCGCCTGCCGCGCCGCATGATCCAGTGGGCGGCAGCCAAGGCCGACCACGTGATCACCGTCTGTAACGCCCTGCGCGACGAAGTGATCGCGCTCGGCGTCGCGCCCGAACGTGTCACCTCGCTGCGCAACGGCGTCGACCTGGCGCTGTTCCATCCCGCGCCGCGCCCCGCGCAACAGCACGGTTTCACGCTGCTCGCGGTCGGCCACCTGGTGCCGGTCAAGGGCCAGGAACGGATCATCGGCGCGCTGCCGCTGCTGCCGGACGACGTCCGCCTGCGCATCGCCGGCGATGGCCCCGACCGCGCCAAACTGGTGCAGCTGGCGCAGGACCTGGGCGTCGCCGGACGCGTCGATTTCCTCGGCGCCGTGCGTCAGCCCGAGCTGGTGCAGCACTACAACCAGGCGGACGCGCTGGTGCTGGCCTCGAGCCGCGAAGGCTGGGCCAACGTGCTGCTCGAATCCATGGCCTGCGGCACCCCGGTGGTGGCCAGCCGCGTGTACGGCACCCCGGAAGTGGTGGCCGCGCCGGAAGCCGGCGTGCTGATGAACGAACTCAGCGCCCGCGGCGTGGCCGAGGGCGTGCAGGCCCTGCGCGCCAGCTATCCGGACCGCGCCGCGACCCGCCGCTATGCCGAGCGCTTCAGCTGGGACGACACCACCGCCGGCCAGCTGGCGATCTTCGGGGCGCTGGCCCGGGGCGCGGGAGCGTACTGCCATGCGTGACGTGATTCTCAGCCTCGTCATCATCGGACTGCTCATCTGCATTCCGAAGCGGCCCGCCATCGGGGTCATGACCTTCGCCTGGCTGTCGCTGATGAACCCGCACCGCTTGACTTATGGTTTCGCCTTCAGTCTTCCCTGGGTAGCGGCGGTCGGCGGCCTGACGCTGGTGTCGCTGTGCCTTCGCTCGGGACAGTTCAAACTGCCCAGGAACGCGCTCGTCGTCACCCTGATCCTGTTCATGGCATGGATGACCATCACGACGCCCTTCGCCTTCGAGCAGGAGCGCGCCTGGGGCGAATGGAACCGCGTGATGAAGACGCTGTTCTTCACCCTGGTGACGATAGGCGCCATCAACACCCGGAAGGACACCAGACTGTTTGCACTGGTGGTCACCCTGTCGCTCGGCTTCTACGGCTTCAAGGGCGGCCTGTTCACCCTGACGTCAGGCGGCAGCAGCCGCGTGATGGGACCGCCAGGTACCTACATCGCCGACAACAACGACCTCGCGCTGGCGCTGCTGACCACGGTACCCCTGGTCTGGTACCTGCATCTGCAGGAGCAGCGGCGCTGGTTGAAATGGGGCTGGGCGCTGCTGGCCCTGCTGACCATGACGGCGGTGATCGGCTCCTATTCGCGCGGCGCCCTGCTCGGCTTCGGCGCGATGCTGTTCATGCTGTGGCTGAAGAGCCGTAACAAGGTGCTGACCGGGACCGTGGTACTGATGGTGGTGCCGCTGGTGTTCCTGCTGATGCCCGAACAGTGGTTCGGACGGATGCAGTCGATCGGGGAATACCAGGCCGACGGCTCGGCGATGGGCCGGGTGAACGCATGGCATTTCGCGACCAACGTCGCCCTGAACAACTTCATGGGCGGCGGCTTCCTGACGTTCACGCCGCGGATGTTCCGCGTTTACGCCCCGGTGCCGACCGACGTGCATGCGCCGCACAGCCTGTATTTCCAGGTGCTGGGCGAGCACGGCTTCATCGGCCTGCTGTTGTTCCTGACCTTCCTGTTCCTGGCCTGGCGTACTGGCAGCCGCGTCCTGCGCTTCTGCAAGGACAAGCCGGAGCTGAAATGGGCATCCGACCTCGCGGCGATGTGCCAGGTCAGCCTGGTCGGCTACTGCGTGGGTGGCGCGTTTCTGACGCTCGCGTACGCGGACTTGCTGTATGATGTTGTGATCATTTTGGCATTACTGGAAAAAGTGCTCGTCTCAAAAGCCCCCTTGCCCCTCCGGCAGCCGGCGCCCATCGCGGCACCCAAGTCTGCCGCCCTCGAAGGTCGATCCGCATGAGTACGCTGCCCGTTCAAAGCAGCCTGCCGTCGCGCTTGATCCGCGCCGCGGGCAGCATGTTCACCCCGTTCCAGGATGCCGACCGCCTGTGCGTGCTGAATTACCACCGCATCCTGGCCCAGCCCGATCCCTTGTTCGACGACGAACCGACCGTCGAAACCTTCCGCTGGCAGATGCGGCTGCTGGCGCGCTACTTCAATGTGCTGTCCCTGCCCGAGGCGATCGCCAGGCTGGGCGCGGGCCGCCTGCCGCCGCGCGCCGTCTGCATCACCTTCGATGACGGCTACCGTTCGACCCATGACCTGGCGCTGCCGGTCCTGAACGAATTCGGCCTGCCCGCCACGGTGTTCGTCTCGACCGCTTACCTGGACTCGGGCACGATGTGGAACGAGACCATCGCCGACGCCGTGCGACGCCTGCCCGACGGCGCCGTCGACCTGTCTGCGGCCGGGCTGGGCATGCGCGAACTGCGCACCGGCACGAACCGCAGGGACTTGTTGAACGAGCTGACCGCCCACGCCAAGTACCTGCCGCCGCCGGAGCGGCTGGCGCTGACCGAACGCCTGATGGCAATGGTCGGCGGTGGCAGCGGGGACGGCCTGATGCTGACCCCGGAGATGATCCGGACCATGGCCGCGCAACGCTTCGAGATCGGCGCCCATACCGTCTCGCACCCGATCCTGACCTCCCTCACGGACGAGGCGGCGCGCCACGAGATCGAGCAGGGCAAGCGCGACCTGGAAGCGATCACCGGCACACCGATACGTTACTTCGCCTACCCGAACGGCAAAGTGGGCAAGGACTTCGACGAGCGGCACAAGGAGATGGTGCGTGCAGCCGGATTCACGGCCGCCTTCTCGACCGAGGTCGGCGCCGCCGTGCGCGGACGCGACCTGTTTCAGCTGCCGCGCAGCCGACCGTGGGACGCGAAACCCTTTTTGTTCGGGCTGCGCCTGCTGCGCTGGCTGGCCCAGGAGTAAAGATGTCAAGCAATGAAACCAGCACCGCCCGTACCGGCGATGCCATTACCGACAAGACGGCGGCGGCGGTGCACATGCCGGTAGTCCATGCCGAAAAGCCGGCGCAGGCGAACAGACGCGTCCTGCTGATCGCGTTCCACTTCCCGCCGGAGGCCATCAGCAGCGGCATCCAGCGCACCCTGAGCTTTTTCAAGCACTTGGGCAAGTACGGCTGGGAGCCGATGGTGCTGTCGGCCCATCCACGCGTGTACCGCCAGCAGAACCCATCCCAGCTGGCCAGCCTGCCGCCCGGGCAGGTGGTGCGCCGGGCATTCGCGTTCGACACCAAATACCACCTGGGCTTCAAGGGCCGCTACCTCGAGCTGCTGGCGCTGCCCGACCGCTGGGTATCGTGGCTCCTGGGTGCGGTGCCGGCAGGCCTGTCGCTGATCCGGGAACACCGCCCCCAGGTCATCTGGTCGACGTATCCGATCGCGACCGCGCACCTGATCGCCCTCACGCTGCACCGTTTGACGGGACTGCCGTGGGTGGCCGACTTCCGCGATCCGATGATCCAGCCGTCCCATCCGTCGTCTCCGCTGCAGCGCCGGGTCTTCCAGTGGATCGAGCGCCAGACCATCCAGCGCTGCCAGGCGGCGGTGTTCACCACGCACGGTGCCATGAAGCTGTACCGTGAGCGTTATCCGGAGGTGCCGGCGTCGAAATTCACCGTGATCGAAAACGGCTACGACGAAGACGGCTTCGACCCGGGCAGTGTCGCGCGCCCGGCGCCGACGCCCGAACCCGCCAGAGGCCTGACCCTGCTGCACAGCGGTGTGCTGTACCAGTCCGGCCGCGATCCGTCGGCCTTCCTGCAAGCGATCGCCCAGCTGAAGGCGGGCGGCGAGCTCGCCGGCGTTCCGCTGAAAGTCATTCTGCGCGCGCCCGGCGACATCGAGGGGGTCGCTGCCCTTACCCGCCGGTTCGGCGTGGACGACATCGTCCGCGTCGAGCCGCCGGTACCCTACCGCGAGGCGCTCAGCGAAATGCTCGGCGCCGACGGCCTCCTGGTGTTCCAGGGCACGCCCTTCAATAACCAGATTCCGGCCAAGATCTACGAATACTTCCGTGCCCGCAAGCCTATTCTCAGCCTGGTCGATCCCGCCGGCGAAACCGCCAAGGTACTGCGCACAGCCGGCTTCCACGACCTTGCCGACATGGGCTCGGCCGCGGCGATCGCGCCGGTCCTGCGCGACTTCGTCGGCAAGATCGTGCGCAACGAGGCGACCGTCGCCAGCGAGGAGCTGATCACTGCGTCCTCGCGCAAGCACCGCTCGAGCGAGCTCGCGCGTATCTTCGACGCCATCGCGCAGGCCACCCGCAAGGTGCGGCCATGAGTTCCAGCGGCAGCGTCGTCAGCGGCGTCAAGTGGACCTCGGTTTCCACCATGGGCCGGCGCATACTGGCCCTGCTCGCGAACGTCGCGTTCGCGCGCCTGCTGGTGCCGTCCGACTTCGGCCTGGTCGCCATGGCGGGCGTGCTGCTGGGCTTCATCGACATCTTCAAGGACCTCGGCACCGGCACTGCGCTGATCCGCGACAAGGACCTGAGCGAAGAGCGCCTGTCGAGCGTGTTCTGGCTGAACGCCGGGTTCGGCCTGGCGATGACCCTCACCATCGTCGCTCTCTCGCCGGTCGTGGCGGCGTTCTACCACGAGCCGCGCGTGCAGGGCGTACTGATGGGGATGGCCCCATCGTTCTTCATTTCGGCGCTCGGCATCGTCCAGAACAGCCTGCTGACCCGGCAGATGGCCTTCGTCAAGCTGGCCAAGATCGAACTGGCGGCGGCGCTGCTGTCCTATGTGGTCGGCATGGCCGCGGCGCTGATGGGCCAGGGCGTGTGGAGCCTGGTCTACCAGGTGCTTGCGAATACCCTGATCGGCGTGGTGTGCATGTGGTTCGCCAGCGGCTGGCGGCCAAGGATGATGTTCCGCTGGCTCGAAGTGAAGCCGATCATGAGCTACAGCCTGAATCTGACCGGTTACAACATCTTTTATTACTTCGCGCAGAATGTCGACAACCTGCTGATCGGACGCTTTCTCGGCACCGAGGCGCTCGGCCTTTACGACCTGGCATACAAGCTGATGAGCTTCCCGATGCAGGCGATTTCCGCAGTCTTTGCGCGGGTGATGACGCCCTATTACGCCCAGGCCCAGGACGACCTGCCGCGCTTCCGCCAGGCCTTCCTGCAGGTCGGGGCTGCGATCGCCTTCGTCACCTTCCCCCTCATGATCGGCCTGTTGGCGGTACGCGGGCACTTCGTGCTGGCGGTGTTCGGCGCCGACTGGATGCCGGTCGCCACTCTGCTGGCGATGTTCGCGCCGCTCGGCGCGATCCGCTCCGTGCTCACCACCACCGGTTCGATCTACATCGCCAAAGGCCGCACCGACCTGCAGTTGCACTGGGGCCTGGTCTCCAACCTGGTCGTATTCGCCGGCCTGGCCATCGGCCTGAAATGGGGCGCGGTGGGCGTGGCGGGCGGCTTTACCGTCACCGCGCTGCTGCTGCTGTACCCGAATTTCGCGATTCCGCTGCGGCTCATCGAGCTGCCGTTCGGCCGGATGATGGCCGTGCTGCGCCCCGCCGCCGTGTGCTCGGTGCTGATGTTCGGCACCATCGCCGGCGCCGACCTGCTGCTGCAGAACCGGCTGCCCGAGACGGCGGCGCTGGTTGCGCTGGTCGTGCTGGGCATGGCCAGCTACACGCTGTATTCCTGGCTGTTCAATCGCGACATGCTGCTCAGTATTCTGTCCAAGGCGGGTCTGCGTACCCCGGCCCTGGCCTCTCTCTAACCAAACGATTTGAAGGCTAATCCATGACGATTTTTGCCGGCGCCTGCAGCCTCCACCCCCACCAGCCCTTACCTGACGAATTACTGAGCCAGCTGCGCGCGGCGGTCTCGCGCCACCCCGGCGACGTGCCCGAAGTGCACCAGGCGCCGGGTTTCCTGGCGGTGAAGGTCGACGTCGGGGCTTTCGGCGTGAGCGGCGATACCAGCGATGCCGCCGGAAATGCGACCATCATCGCCGGCGAGCCCTTGCTCAGCGACGGCGAGGGTGATGCCGACTGGGACCGCAGCAAGGATTCGGCCGTGCTGCATGCCGGCCACTGTGCCGCCGAACTGCTGCGCCGCGCGCGCGGCACCTACTGCGGCGTTCACCACGACGCCACCAGCGGCAGTACCAGCGTGTTCGTCGACAAGACCGGCGTACGCCCGGTCTACGTCTGGATCGGCCCGCGCTTTGCCGTGTTCGCGACCGCCTTGCGCATCCTCGAGAACGTCGCACTGGTGACCAAGAAGTTCGACGTGCGCGGCGTCACCGAAGTCGCTGCCTTCACCTATCCGCTGGCCGACCGCACCCCCTACCTGGACATCTTCATGCTGCGCGCCGCCGAACGCATCGAGTTCGCCGGCGGCCAGGTCAGGCGCGAACAGTACTTCCGCTGGGATGGGCCGCTGTACGAGAACTGCGATTACCAGCAGAGCGTCAAGCGCAGCTACCGGGAATTCATCAAGGCCATCGACCGCCGCCAGCGCCGCGAACCGGTTGCCGCCGCCTTCCTGAGCGGCGGCCTGGACTCGCGCGCGATCGTCGGCGGGCTGCGCGCCACCGAGCGCGAGGTCCATACGGTCAATTACGCGCCCGACGGCAGCCAGGACCGCGTGTTCGCCAAGCTGGTGGCGGACCAGATCGGCACCCACCACACCGAGATCCAGACCAGCGCCGACAACGTCGGCCAGGCTTACCGCAAGGATGCCGTGTCGGCCTGGCTGAAGCAGACCTTCGGCAAGGGCCCGGCGCGCCGGGCGCAGATGGTGTGGTACGGCGACGGCGGCAGCGTCGGTCTCGGCCACGTCTACATGACGCCGCAGGTCGTCGAGGCGATGAAGCGCGGACCGACCATCGAGGACATCAAGGTGCTGACCTCAGGGCTGCCTGTGCGGATCATCCGCCGTCCCTTCGTGTCCAGCCTGGCCGATTTGCCGTCCAAAGGCGTGGCCGAGGAACTGGCCGCGATCGACAGCCCGGACCGTAGCCGCGTGTTCCACTTGTTCCTGATGTTCAACGACCAGCGGCGCCACCTGGTCCAGCATTTCGAGGACATGGACCTTGAACGGATCGAGCTGCAGCTGCCTTTCTTCGACGCCGATTTCCTCGAAAGCGTGATCCGCATCCCCTGCGAATGGCTGATGCTGCACCGCTTCTACATGGACTGGCTGGCCGAGTTCCCGAATGGCCTGAACACGATCCCATGGCAAGCCTACCCGGGCCATATTCCCTGTAACCTGCCCAGCCCGCCTGGCCTGAAATACCAGTGGCAGGAATACTACGACAAGAAGATGTACGTCCAGATGCGCCGCAACATGGCGAAGAATGGGCACCGGATCCTGAAACAGGACCGCTTCCCGAACCATCTCATCGACCGCAAGCTGCTGCGCCTGGCCAGCACGCTGACCACGCTCGGCGTGGGCGACTACAGCTACCTGATCAAGATCGCCGACGTCTACCAGCGCTACTGGCAGGTCAGCGAGGACGAGCCGCAGGCAGCCTGAGACCCGCCCTGCACCTCAGACCAGCACTTCGAGCGCTTCCGGATGGCTGAGAAAGCCGCCCGGACTGGCGCTCAGGCCATAGGCGCCGGACTGGAACACCACCACCAGGTCGCCCGGTTCGGCGCGCGATAATTCCATTTTCTCGGCCAGCAGGTCGAGCGGGGTGCACAGCGGTCCCACCACCGACACCACCTCGGTGTCTTCCTGCCCCACCCGGTTGCCGATCGCGGCCGGGTAGTTCTTGCGGATCACCTGGCCGAAGTTACCGGACGCCGCCAGGTGGTGGTGCAGCCCGCCATCGGTGACCAGGAACACCTGCCCGCGCGAGACCTTGCGGTCGATGACGCGCGCCACGTACACGCCCGCCTCGCCGACCAGGTAGCGTCCCAGCTCGATGTTCACCTCTGCCTGGGGCAAGGCCGCCTGCACGCGCGGCAGCGCCCGTGCGAGGCTTTCGCCGATCGGCGCCAGCTCGAGCCGCGCTTCGCCAGGAAAATAGGGAATGCCGAAGCCACCGCCGATGTTCAGCACGCGCACCGGATCGCGGCAGTCGGCGGCCAGGCGCAGCCCCAGCTCGATGGTCTGGGCCTGGGCTTCGACGATCGCCTCGGCCTTCAGGCTCTGCGAGCCGGAAAAGATGTGAAAGCCCAGCACGGTCAGGCCCAGCTCCGCCGCCAGCGCCAGCATGCCCGGCGCCTGCTCGGCGTCGATGCCGAACTGCTTGGCGCCGCCGCCCATGCGCATGCCGGAACCCTTCAACTCGAAGTCGGGGTTGATACGCAGGACCAGTTGCGGGGCGATGCCGAGCTCGTTGCCGATGCGCGCCAGCAGGCGGATCTCGCGCTCCGACTCGGCGTGCACGTGCACGCCGGCCGCCACCGCGCGGGTCAGCTCCGCCTCCGATTTGCCCGGCCCCGCAAAACTGATATGGGCCGGGTCCTTGCCGGTGTCCAGCGCCACCGTCAGTTCGCCGCCGGAAGCGACGTCGAGGCCGTCGACCAGACCGGCCAGGTGCTGTACCAGCGCCGGCATCGGATTGGCCTTGATCGAATAGTGCAGCCCGAGCGCGGCCGGCAGGTGCGCGCGCAGGTGGCGCACCCGTTCGGTCAGCAGCGCGCGGTCATAGGCATAGAAGGGCGTGCGGCCGACGCGCTGCGCCAGCCGGGTCAGCTGCACGCCGCCGACCTGCAGGCAGCCGTCGACGACCGGGAACAGCGTCTGCGCCGCGTGGACCGGGCGGTTCGGGGTGATGCTCATGCTAATCTCACTCGTCGGAACTGAACATTGTTGAATAGGACTGGCGCAGCAGGTTACGGTCGATCTTGCCGTTCGGGTTGCGCGGGAATTGCCCCTCGTGCAGGGCGACGTGGGCCGGCACCATGAAGGCCGGCAGGCGGCGCTGGCATTCCTTCAGCAGGTCGGCGCCCAGCACGCCCTCGCGCGGCACCGCCAGCAGCACGATCGCCTGGCCCAGCGCCGGATGCGGCACGCCGAAGACGGCGGCTTCCAGCGCCAGCCCGCTGGCGTGCACGGCTTCCTCGACCTCGGTCGGGCTGACCCGGTAGCCTGAGACCTTGATCATGTCGTCGCTGCGGCCGATGAAGTACAGATAGCCTTCCTCGTCCATGCGCACGGTATCGCCCGACCACACCGCCATCTCGGTCAGCGGCAGCGCCGGATCCTGGCCCGGCGCCGGGCGGAATCGCTCGGCGGTCTTCACCGGATCGTTCCAGTAGCCCAGCGAGACCAGCGCGCCGCGGTGCACCAGCTCGCCGGGTTCGCCGGGGCCGCATGGCGTGCCGTCCGGGCGCACGACCATCACCTGCGCGTTCGGGATCGCACGCCCGATCGAGTCGGGACGCCGCGCCAGTTCCGCCGGCGGCAGGTAGGTCGAGCGGAAGGCTTCGGTCAGGCCATACATCAGGAACAGCTGCGCGTTCGGCAGCACGCGGCGCAGCGCCTCGACGGTAGCGCCCGGCATGGTGCCGCCCGAGTTGGTCAGATAACGCAGCGGGCAATCGTCCGGCCACGGCAGCGCCGCCAGCTGGATCCACAAGGGCGGCACCGCCGCCAGGCCGGTGATGCGCTCTTCCTGAACCGCCTTCACGATATCGCGCGGGAACAGGTAGTTGATCAGCACCGCGGTGGCACCGGTCAGAAAGGCGGTGGTCAGCTGCGACAGGCCATAATCGAAGCTGAGCGGCAGTACCGACAGCACCCGGTCCTGCGGGGTCAGTTCGAGGTAAGCGGCGACGCTGCGCGCCCCGGCCACCATATTCCGGTGCGACAGCACCACGCCCTTCGGCTTGCCGGTGCTGCCCGAGGTGTACAGGATCGCCGTCATGTCGGCATCGATCGCGCGCCGTACCGCCAGCAGCGCCGTCTCCGGCTGCGTCTGGACCGCGTCCCAGGCCTGTACCGCGGCCGCGCCGGCGCGCACCGGCAGCCCGGTCTTCGGCACCGCGCCGGCTACCAGCACGCTGCGCAGGTCGGGGCAGCCGGCCAGGGCGGCGTCCAGCTGGGCCAGGCGCTCGGCGGAGGTGACCAGCACCCGCACGTTACAGTCGGCCAGGATGTAGGCGACCTGCTCGGCCTTGAGCAAAGGATTGATTGGGACGAACACGGCGCCGGCCAGGCTGGCGCCGAACATCGCCGCCACGCTCTCGATGCGCTTGTCGAGATAGATGGCAACGCGCTCGCCATGCCGGATGCCGCCGGCAAGCAGGGCGCCCGCGGCCCGTTCGACCGCGCCGGCCAGGGCCGCGTAATCGAGCCGCTGTCCGCCGTGCACCAGTGCTTCGGCGCCGGGCGTGCGGCGTGCGGAATCGAAGATGAAGTCGTGGATCAGGTCAGGCATAGAGGGATGGTATGTCGTGCAGATCGGCATCTTAACAGTTTGGGCCGGCGGGCCACATGATTGTTTAGATCTCAACATGTCTCGTGGCAAATTTTTCGACAGTGGGGCTATACTCGGGCATGGTTTTCGTTCCCGCATCCCGTCCGCCGGTCCCACCCGTCCCGATCCTGTCCGCCGCCTCGTTCCGCCGCGCAGCGCCGGTGCGCCTGCCGACCCTGCTCGACGTCGGGGAGACGAGGCTGGTCACCAGCGGCCGCGTGGCGATCGCGCTGGCCTTGCGCGAGATGGGCGTCGGCCCGGGCGACGAGGTGCTGGTGCCGGCCTGGCACAGTCCGTCGATGATCCCGCCGATACTGTGGCGCGGCGCGGCCCCCGTGTTCTACCGCCTGCACCCAGATGCCACGCTCGACCTTGACGACCTGGCAGCGAAGATCGGCCCGGCCACCCGCGCGGTGATGGTGACCCATTATTTCGGCTTCCCGCAGGCGGTGGAAAAGGTGCGCGCGCTGTGCGACGCGCGCGGGGTGCAACTGCTGGAAGACTGCGCCCACGCCTTCATCGGCGAATACCGCGGCCAGCCGATCGGCGCCACCGGCGACTACGCGATCGGCAGCAGCATGAAGTTCTTCCCGATCTATGAAGGCGGCGCGCTGGTATCCAACCGCCACAGCCTCGGCGGCGTGCCGCTGGGCCCGGCCGGCGCCGGCTTCGAGGTCAAGGCCGCGCTGAACGCGCTGGAGCGCGGCTTCGCCTACGGCCGCCTGCCGGCCGCGCGCGCCGCGCTGTGGCTGCCGCTGCAACTGAAGGACGCGCTGTGGAAGCTGGCCAAGCGGCGCGGGCCGGTCTCCGGCACGGAACAGCCGCCGGCGCTGGCGCCCAGCTCCTCGGACAGCAGCTTCGACCTCGATCCGGCCTGGATCGACAAGCGCTCGTCCTGGTTTTCGCGCGCCATGCTGCGCCTGGCCACGCCCGGCCGCATCGCTGCGCTGCGTCGCGCCAACTACCTGCGCCTGGACGCTGTCCTGGGCGGCCTGCCCGGCGTGCGCCCGCTGTACGCGGCGCTGCCCGACGGCGTCTGCCCCTGGGTCTATCCGCTGGTGGTCGAGGACCCGGAGCGCCTGTACGGGCGCGTGCAGGCCGCCGGGGTGCCGCTCACGCGCTTCGGCCTGCCGTTGTGGGCAGGCGTCGACGAGCGTACCTGCGCCAGCAGCGCCTGGCTGTCGCATCACGTGCTGTCCTTTCCCTGCCATCAGGAGCTACGCGAGGACGAACTTGCCTGGCTGACCGAGACCATCGCCAGGGCGGTGCGGCCATGAAGTGGAGAACCGCCCCCGCCGCGCAGCTTGCCGCCTTCGCCCGGCAATGGGAGGACTTGCACCGCATGGCAGCCGCCTCGCCGCTGCTGGCGTTCGATTTCGTGGCGCCGCTGCTCGAGCAGTTCGGCAGCGGCCGGGAGCGGCTGGCGGTATGCGAACGCGACGGCGCGGTGCTGGCGATGGCGATCGTGACGCCGGCGCGCCGCGGCAGCTGGACGACCTTCCAGCCGGCCCAGGCGCCGGTCGGCCTGTGGCTGCAGCGTCCCGGGCTGGAACTGGAAGCGCTGCTGGCCGCCCTGCTGCGCGCCCTGCCCGGCTTGCCGCTGGTGTTCGGCCTGACCCAGATGGACCCGGCGCTCATGCCACGCCCGGCTGCGACGGCGCGTCTGGCCACGCTCGACTACATCGATACCGCCTGGGTGCCGCTGGCGGGCGGCTTCGACGACTACTGGCAGGCACGCGGCAAGAACCTGCGCAGCAACCTCAAGAAGCAGCGCGCCCGGCTGGAGAAGGAAGGGGTGGCGCTGTCGCTGCGCGTGAGCCGCGATCCGGCCGACATGGCGCAGGCGGTAGCCGACTATGCGCGCCTCGAGAGTTCCGGCTGGAAGGAAGGCTGCGGCACCGCAGTCCATGCGGACGATGCCCAGGGGCGTTACTATCGTGCGATGCTGGAAGCACTGTGCCGACGCGGCGCCGGCCGCGTCTACCGCTATTATTTCGGCGAGCGATTGGTGGCGATGGACCTGTGCATCGAGGATGGCGAGATCATCGTGGTGTTGAAGACCGCCTACGACGAAAGCGTGCCGAAGCAGTTGTCGCCAACCCTCCTGATGCGCGAGGAAGCGGTGCGTACGCTGTTCGAGGAAGAACGGCTGCGCCGCATCGAATTCTACGGCAGGGTCATGGAATGGCACCTGCGCTGGACGGAGCAGGTGCGCACTATGTACCATGTCAATTATTACCGTTGGCCGGGCCTGCGTCGCCTGCACCAATAATGGAGCACCCATGTATTTAGATGAAGTCAAGAATATCCTGATCGACGTGCTGAACCTCGGCGAGGCCGGCCAGCGCCTGGATGCCGATTCCCCCCTGCTGGGCAGCCTGCCGGAACTCGACTCGATGGCGGTGGTCACGCTGATCGGCGCGCTGGAACAGCACTTCGGCATCGCCATCGACGACGACGACATCAGCGCCAGCACCTTCGAGACGCTCGGCAGCCTGGCGGCTTTCGTGGCCCAGAAAGCCGCCTGAGCATGGCGCCGGCCAATGCGGTGCCGGCGCAACCGCCGGCCGAAGCCTTCTTCCTGCCGGTGCAGGACGGCTTCCGCTATTGCCTGTTCCACGCCCCGCAAGGTGCGTGCCGCGATGCGCTGGTTTACCTGCACCCGTTCGCCGAAGAGATGAACAAGTCGCGCCGCATGGCCGCGCTGCAGGCGCGTGCGCTGGCCGCGCTCGGCATCGGCGTGCTGCAGATCGACCTGCACGGCTGCGGCGACAGCAGCGGCGACTTCGGCGATGCCCGCTGGGATGGCTGGAAGCAGGACGTCGACGCGGCGCGCGCCTGGCTGCAGCAGCGCCTGGGCCGCCCGGCCGGCCTGTGGGGCTTGCGCATCGGCGCCCTGCTGGCACTCGACTACGCGGCTGGCGCCGCCATGACGCCGCCGCGCATGCTGCTGTGGCAGCCGGTCACCAGCGGCGCCGGTTTTCTGACCCAGTTCCTGCGCATGCGCGTGGCCGCCGAGTTGCTGCAGGACGGCGCAGGCAACGGCGGCACCAAGGCGCTGCGCCTGCAGCTCGAGCAAGGCAAGCCACTCGAGATTGCCGGCTATGAACTGGCGCCGGCGCTGGCCGGCGCCATCGAACGCCTCGACGCCTCGGTGCTGGCGCCGCGTGGCTGCCGCATCGACTGGTTCGAGGTCACGGCCGCGGCCGGCCGCCCGCTGCCGCCGGCCGCGAGCGCTGTCGCGGCCAACTGGCACGCCCAGCGCATCGACTTCGGCGTGCACCTGGTACATGGCGACCCATTCTGGACCACGCCGGAAATCAGCGAGTGCGCGATGCTGCTCGACGCCACCGGCGCGCTTTATCGGGAGCCCTCGCATGCGGCATGAAGAACGCGCGCTGACCTTTCCCTGCGCCGGGGAATGGCTGTACGGGGTATTGTCGATGCCGGCACAGCCGGTCGCGCGCGGCGTATTGATCGTGGTCGGCGGCCCGCAGGTGCGCACCGGCAGCCACCGCCAGTTCACGCTGCTGGCACGTAGCCTGGCCGAGGCCGGCATCCCGGCCATGCGCTTCGACTACCGCGGCATGGGCGACAGCGAAGGCGCGCCGCGCGACTTCGAGCAGGTGCAGGACGACCTGCGCACGGCCATCGACTGCTTCTTCGAACAGGCGCCCGGACTGCGCGACGTGGTGCTGTGGGGCCTGTGCGATGGCGCGTCGGCCGCTGCGCTGTACGCCCCTGGCGATGCGCGCGTGAGCGGCCTGGCCCTGCTCAACCCCTGGGTGCGCACCGAGGACGGCGCCGCCAGGGCGACGCTGAAGCACTATTATCGTAACCGCGTGCTGGATCCAGGCCTGTGGAAGAAGATCGCCGCCGGCCAGTTCGATGCGAAGCAGGCCGCCGGCTCCTTCGTGTCGCTGGTAAGGTCCGCGCTCAGGCGGCCCGCACCCGCTGTACCGCAGGAAAGCGCCGCCGCTGCGCCGCTGCCGGAGCGCATGCACGCGGCGCTGCAACGCTTCCGGGGCAAGGTGCTGGTGATGCTGAGCGGTGCCGACCTGACCGCGCAGGAATTCGCCGGGCTGCCGTCCGGCTCGCGCGACTGGGAACGCCTGCTGGCGGAGCGGCGCGTGACCCGCCACACGCTACCTGCGGCCGACCATACCTGCTCGCGGCGCGAGTGGCACGAGCAGGTGGTGGACTGGACCGCCAGCTGGCTGCGCGAAGTCTAGTCGTCGCCGCGGCGCGGCGCCAGGCAGGCCGCGAAATCCTCGAACGCGCCATAGCGCCGCACCGGTCCGCGCGCGGTCCCGCACAAGTCGCTGGCCGCCATGGCCGACGCGGCGCCGGCCGTATGTCGCGGTGGCGCTTCGCGCCAGCTGAAGTCCAGGCTGTCCGGCGCGGCGAACAGCTTGCGCAACGGGTGGCGGCCGAGATAGCTCATTGCGATCGCCGTTTCCAGGTTGTCCCCGGGATGCAGGCGGCCACCATTGCGGCTGCGAATGGCGCCGTCGACCAGGTTGCCGTCGGCTTCCACGCTGCTTTCCGGGAAGCGCACGTCGACCCCGGCGGTGTCGACCAGCGTGTTGTCGATCAGTTTCGTGCCGGCGCCCGCGTTCACGTAGATGCCCACGTCCGAACAGGAGGCCACCAGGTTGGCCTGCATCAGGCCCTGGTCCTGTTCGGTCACGCACTTATGGTCGCGGCAATAGGGCTTGCCGGTGCCGCCGCCGCCGAACGACAGGCCGACCCGCTGCCCCGGCAGACCGCGCAGTCGCTGCTCGCACAGCACCACGTTGCGCTCGAAGCGGGTACGCGCGCCGGCGCCCTTCGCGAAGGCGCCGTAGCTGACGCGGTCGCCCCCGAGCTTGACGAAGTCGGTGATCAGGTTACGCCGGATGAGCCAGTCGTTGGCCGCTACCAGGTCGATCGGCGTGACCGGCGCCGCGGTGCGGCGCGGCGTCGTGTCCGCAAGCGTATTCGATTCGATCAGGCCGGCGTCCGGAAAGCGCCCGCCTTCGGCATTGATCTTGAAGTGGGCGTTGAAGTCGAGGATGGTGTTGTTGACGGCCGCAAAATGGTGGGCGCCGCCGACCACGTGGAAAGCATGTTCGCAGGCTTCCTGCTGCGGGCAGGCGCCGCGGATCGTGAGGTTCTCGAAGCGCCAGTACGGCGCCGAGACCTTGAAGCCCTCGACGGCGTCGAACTCGATGGTGGTGCTGCCGGGGCGGTCGGCGCGCACGACGATGGGGGCGCCTTCTGCGCCGGCGCGGCTGACGATGACATTGCCGCGGATGCGGTAGGTCCCCGGCAGGAACACGATGGTATCGCCCGGCACGGCGGCGGCGATCGCCCGGCGCCCCTCTTCGCTCGAGGCGACCAGCTTGCGCGTCCCGCCAGCCGGGCCGGTGGCGCCGGGCTGGGCGCCGATCGCCAGCGGCAGCAACTCGGCCGGCATGGCGTGGCCGCGGTCCAGGCCGAGCAAGAGAGCGGCGAACTCCCGGCCGGCCCCCGTGATCAAGGGGTTATGGCCGCTGCTGCGCTTCTCGATATAGGGCGCCAGCGCACGCGGCGCGATCCCCTGCCCCTGCAGGAACAGCACGCCGCCGGCTGCACCCAGCAGGCCCAGCGCAGCGAGCAGCAGCGCCGCCAGCGGCAGGCGCAGGCGGCGCGCCTTGCGCACCGGCGTCACGCAGCAACCTTGATCCCGTGCCGTCCCATCAGGTCGTACAGGGTCGGGCGGCTCACGCCCAGCATTTCGGACGCCTTGACGATGTTGCCGTCGGCGCGCGCCAGCGCCCGCACGATGGCCTTGTACTCGGCCTCGTCGCGCACCTGGCGCAGGTTCAGCGGCGATTCCTCGGCATCGACGTCGGGCAGGCCGAGGTCTTCGGCGACGATGGTGTTCCCGTCCGCCATGATGACCGCGCGCTTGATGCAGTTTTCCATTTCGCGCACATTGCCCGGCCAGGCATAGCCCTCGATCGCGGCCAGCGCGTCCGGCGCGAAATGCAGCGAGGAGCGCGACTCCTGGGCGCAGAACTTGTTCTTGAAATGGTGGGCCAGCAGCGCGGCATCGCCTTCGCGCTGGCGCATCGGCGGGATGGTCACCACGATCTCGGACAGGCGGTAATACAAGTCCTCGCGGAAGCGGCCCTGCGCGCACAGGTCCTTCAGTTTCTGGTGGGTCGCGCAGACGATGCGCACGTCGACCGGGATCTCTTCGTGGCCGCCGATGCGCTCGATCACGCGCTCCTGCAGGAAGCGCAGCAGCTTGGCCTGCAGCGGCATCGGCAGGTCGCCGACTTCGTCGAGGAAGAAGGTGCCGCCGTGGGCCAGTTCCACTTTGCCCTTGGTCTGCTTGGCGGCGCCGGTGAAGGCGCCCTTCTCGTAGCCGAACAGTTCGCTCTCGAGCAGGTTTTCCGGGATCGCTGCGCAATTGATCGCCATGAAGCGCTCTTTCGAGCGGGGCGACAAGGCGTGCACGGCGCGCGCCAGCACTTCCTTGCCGGTGCCGGATTCGCCCAGCAGCATCACCGAGGCCGAGGTCGGCGCGACCTTCTCGACAGTGCGGCAGACCTTCAGCATGCCGGGGTCGCGCGAGATCACGCCGGACAGCGGCGAATCGGCCTGCGACTGCTGCATGCGGCGGTTTTCCTGCTGCAGGTTGTGCAGGAAGAAGGCGCGCTGGATGACCAGGTTCAGCACTTCGGGGTCGACCGGCTTCTGGTGGAAGTCGTAGGCGCCCATGCCGATCGCCTTGACGGCGTTATTGTGGTCCTGGTTGCCGGTCAGGACGATCACGCGGGTGTCCGGCGCCAGCGCCAGGATCTGCTGCAGGGTGGCCAGGCCTTCGGTCGAGCCGTCCGGATCGGGCGGCAGGCCCAGGTCCATGGTGACGACCGCCGGTTCGTGGCGGCGGATCTGGGCCAGCGCCGCTTCGCGGTCGCCGGCGACCACGACCTCATACGCGTCGAGGCTCCAGCGCAGCTGCTTTTGCAGGCCCGGATCGTCTTCGATGATCAAGATTTTTGGTTTGGTTTGGGTCACGGAGATCCTCTCTCGGGAATCGCTCAACTGAGCATGGCTGGCGCCGGCTCGTGGTACAGCGGCAGCACGACCTTGAAGGTGGTGCCGAGTCCGGGCTGGCTGCTGACTTCCAGCATGCCGCCCAGCTCGGTAATGTATTCGCGGCTTTCGAACACGCCGATGCCCATGCCGGCCGACTTGGTCGAGTCGAAGGGCTTGAACAGGCGCTCGCGGATGAATTCTTCGCTCATGCCTTCGCCGGTGTCGACGATCTCGATCTCGACCGCGCCGGCATGCGTACCCGCTTCGCGCTGGCACAGGCGGATCATGACATGGCCGTGCGGCGGCGTGGCCTCGATCGCGTTCTGGATCAGGTGGCCGACCACGCGCTCGAGGCGTTCGCGGTCCGCCATCACCTTCAGCCCCGGCACTTCGACCACCAGCTGCGGGCGCGGCTCGAAAGCGCTCTTCAGCGCCACCGCCTGGCGCACCACCTGCTCGATGGCCAGCGGCAGCGGCTTTTCTGCGTTCTCGGTGCGCGAGAGCTTCTGCAGCAGCAGCTTCATCTTCTGCACCGAGTGGTTCAGGGTTTCCAGCATGTCGCGCTGGAATTCCGGATTGTCCTTGTGCTTTTCCGCGTTGGCGTTCATCAGCGACAACTGGGCCACCAGGTTTTTCAGATCGTGCACGACGAAGGTCGACATGCGGTTGAAGGATTCGAACTGGCGCGCCACCATCAGCGCATTGGCCGCGTCCTCCTGGGCCAGGTGGCCGGCGGCCTGGCTGCCGGCGATCTCCAGCAGGTCGGTGATTTCCCAGTTCAGCTTGAGCGGGCTGCGTGCACGCTGCAGCACCACGAAGCCGAACAGCTTCTCGTGCAGGATCAGCGGCACCACCAGCCAGCGGCGCGGATAATCCAGCAGCCACTGCGGCACGGCCAGGCCTTCGTACTTGTCGGGATGGTTCACGAACTCGTCGAGGTCGACCACCCACTGGGTACTTTCGAGGAACTGGCAGAACGGCGAGTTGACCGGTTCCGCGGTGCCGGCCACCGGTGCGTGCCAGTGGGCGCGCGGCTCGTAGCGGCCGGCGTCGCTGCGCTGCCACAGGGCGCCGCCCGGGCTCTCGACCAGCGCCGCCATCGCCTGGATCGCGCGGTCGCCCAAGTTCGGGCCGCGCTCGGACAGGGTGCGGGTAAAACGCATCCACTCTTCGCGGTAGTCGTAGTTATACGTGAAGAAGTGCTTGCTGATCGAGACCTTCAGCCAGGAGCGGAAGGTGCCGGAAAACAGGATCACCAGCAGCAGGCAGATCGCGCCGAACAGGAAGCCGGCCTGCATCACCGTGCCCCAGCGGCCGCCGAAGAAGCGCAGGTAATAGCCGGCCGAGCCCATCGCCAGCAGGTAGATCGCCGAGCCGAACAGCGCCGCCGAATGGAACATCACGCGGCGCGATACCGCGAAGGACGTGCTCCAGGCCCTGCTGCGCAGCATCGACGCCGTTACCAGCGGCACGGTCAGCGCATTGATCACACCGCGCGCATTCCACAGTTCCGGATTCAGCTCGCGGAACAGCATCATGTTGGTGTACAGATAAAAGTCGTAGGCGAACATGCCGCCGATACCGAGGCAGGCAAACTTGATCGCCCAGCGCTCTTCGATGGTCTTGTTGCGGTACACCTGCTCGACCAGCAGCATGCCGTACACCGCCAGGCAGGCGAACGCGGTCACCACCGACAGCCCGCCGACGGCGTTCAGCAGTTCGACATGCCAGTGCCCGGCCAGCATCGCCACCAGCAGCACCAGATAGGCGCCGCCGGCCACGAACAGCGAGGGCCGCAGGCCGAAGGGCAAGCGGCTGTTCTCGGCGCGCCAGTGGCCCAGCAGCGCCACCAGGAACACCGACCAGGCGCCGTCGCGCAGCACTTCGAGCGAACCGGTGACCGTGGTCCAGAGCCGCTCCTGGCTGGCATCCCATGCCAGGACGGCAGCCCACAGGGCGGTCAACAGGCAGGCACAGGACAGGGGGCCGCGCTGGGCGCGGGCGCGCCATCCCGACAGCACCAGCAGGCCCAGCAGCAGATAGCCGGCTGCGGCCAGTGCATAACTATAGGCGGCGATATTGGTCACGATGTACCGTCGGAACAGTGGAAGAAGGAAGAACTGCGGCCAGGAGAAACCGGACCTGGCCGCGGCATCGGGTCAGCGTCCGCTGCGGAACAGGACGACCTTCAGGGTATCGATCAGGATCAGGACGTCGAGGAACAGGCTGTTGTTCTTCACGTAGTACAGGTCGTACTGGAGCTTTTGCAGCGCATCCTCGGCGGACGAACCGTAGCCGTAGCGGACCTGGGCCCAGCCGGTGATGCCCGGCTTGACGCTGTGGCGGACATTGTAATACGGGACCACCTCGATCAGCTGGTCGACGAAGTACTGGCGCTCCGGACGCGGGCCGACGAAGGACATGTCGCCCTTGAACACGTTGAGGATCTGCGGCAGCTCGTCGATACGGGTCCTGCGCATGAAATTGCCGAAGCGGGTGATGCGCGGGTCGTTCTGCTGCGCCCACTGCGGCTTGCCGCTCTTTTCGGCGTCGGTACGCATGCTGCGGAACTTATGCACGAAGAAGGTCTTGCCGTCCTTCCCGACCCGCTCCTGCGAATAGAACACCGGCCCGCCGTCCTGCAGTTTGACGGCCAGCGCTGCCAGCAGCATCAGCGGGAAGGTCAGCAGCATGATGATCACGCTGCAGACGATGTCGAAACTGCGCTTCATGAAGGTGCGGACGAAACTCTGGTCGAAGCCGCCGCCGAACACCAGCCAGGACGGCTGCAGCGAGTCGACCCGGATCTGGCAGGTTTCGCGCTCGAAGAAGGTGGCGGCGTCGGTGACCTTCAGGCCGGCCAGTTTGCACTCGAGCAGTTCCTTGATCGGGAAGCCGCCGCGGCGATTCTGCACCGACACCACGATCTCCTCGACGTTGTACTGGCGCGCCAGCGCGGCCAGGGTATCGCCTTCGCGCGACTTCAGGAGGCTGGTCGAGGGCACGCACAGCTCCTCGTTCGGGGTCGGAATGAAGCCGGTGATGTTGTAGCGATGGTAGCTGGTACTCTGCATGGCCAGGTCGCTGCATTCCTTGGCCAGTGGACCGCTGCCCAGGAACAGGATGCGCGTCTCGAGGAAGCGCAGCTCGGAGGTCTTGAAGAAGACCATGCGCGCAATGAAGATACCGGCGGCGGCGATCGCGAACACGAGGGCCAGGATACCGCGCCCGAAATACAGGTCGGGCGCCACATAGAACACCAGCGTCAGGATCAGGAATCCCATCAGGAACGAAGGCATCAGCTTCATGAAGAAGGGATTGCGCAGGCCTTCGTTGAAGTCGAGCTGGTACATGCCCATCGCGCTCATGCTGAAAATGATGGCGGCGGTGAAGGCGATGGCCGAGGTGAAGAAGTGGTCCAGGCTGTCGATGTTCGGCAGGCCGACCGGCTGGCCCAGTTCCATGAAGCGCACCGCGGCGCCGACATAGGCGGCCCCGAGCAGCACCAGCACTTCGACGAACAACAGGACGAAGACGATCTTCGACACGTAGTGGTTAGAGATCCTAAGCACAGTAGCCTCCGGTATTCTTATTACATACAGAACTCATACTGCAGTGCTTATCGCGGCAAATTGTCGACGTACCAGTCCATGGCCTGCTTCAGGCCGTCGCCGATGCGGTGCGTCGGCGCATAACCCAGCAGGGTCGCGGCCTTGCTGATATCGGCCTGCGAATGGCGCACATCGCCCTTGCGGAAGTCGACGTAGGTCGGCTTGTGCGCGGCCACGTGCGGGAAGCGCGCAGCCAGCAGCCCGGTCATCATCGTGTGCAGCTGATTGAGCGAAGTACGGTCGTTCAGCGCGACGTTGTAGACCTGGTTGGCGGCCTCGCTGCCGGACATTGCCGCCAGCAGGTTTGCCTGCACAACATTGTCGACATAGCAGAAATCGCGGCTGGTCTCGCCGTCGCCGTTGATGCGCAGTTCCTCGTTGCGGATCAGTGCCATCACCCATTTCGGGATCACGGCGGCATAGGCGCCATTTGGATCCTGGCGTGGACCGAACACGTTGAAATAACGCAGTCCGATGGACTCGAAACCATAGGTACGGCCGAATACATCGGCGTACAGCTCGTTGACGTACTTGGTCACGGCGTACGGCGACAGCGGCTTGCCGATCCGGTCTTCGACCTTCGGCAGGTCCGGATGGTCACCATAGGTCGAACTGGAGGCAGCGTAGACAAAGCGCTTCACCTTGGCATCGCGCGCTGCCACCAGCATGTTCAGGAAACCCGAAATATTCGTTTCGTTGGTCAGTTGCGGATTGGCGATCGAACGCGGCACCGAGCCGAGCGCGGCCTGGTGCAGGACAAAATCGACGCCGGTGCAAGCGCGTGCGCAATCCTCGGGCGAACGGATGTCGGCCTGCTGGAACGTAAAGTTGGACCAGGCTGCCTCGCCCACCAGTTCACGCACCTGGTCGAGGTTGTGCTGGTGTCCGGTAGCAAAATTGTCGAGGCCGGTGACACGTTGGTCAAGCTTGAGCAGCGCTTCCACCAGGTTCGAGCCGATGAAACCGGCAGCGCCGGTGACCAGCCAATGGTAGCTGTGCTGGCGCAACTGCTGTTGGACGTCTTGAATCTTGTTCACGTTGAAAACACTCTTACAAGTCACGCGGGCTGATGGCCGAAATGGGCCCGCTGGGTTGCCGCCTGCGTAGGCCGAACAGCCGCGAGGGCGCGGCCGCGCAGGCGGCGTCAGTTCTGGAACGTGTTACAGCCGCCAGACGCAATAACCGGCTTCGCTGATCGCCTTCGGGTCGAACTGCGACTTGACGTCGATGAAGCAGCCGTTGTCGTTCAGCTTGGACTGGAAGTCCAGCAGCGAACGCGCCAGCACTTCCTTGTGCGGCACGGCGACGACCAGGGCGTCGGCTTTCGGCAGGTCTTCCCAGCGTTCCAGCTTGATGCCGTATTCGTGCTGGGCTTCCTCGGCTTCGGCAACCGGGTCGTAGACGTGCACGTCGCAGCCGTAGGATTCCAGTTCGTGGACGATGTCCGCGACCTTCGAGTTGCGCAGGTCCGGGCAGTTTTCCTTGAAGGTCAGGCCGATCACGTTGACCTTCGAGCCCTTCACGTGGAAGCCGTTCGAGATCATCGACTTGACGGTCTTTTCGGCCACGAACTTGGCCATGCCGTCGTTGATGCGGCGGCCCGCCAGGATCACCTGCGGGTGGTAGCCGACCATCTCGGCCTTGTGGGTCAGGTAGTACGGGTCGACGCCGATGCAGTGGCCACCCACCAGGCCCGGACGGAATGGCAGGAAGTTCCACTTGGTGCCGGCGGCCTTCAGGACTTCCAGCGTGTCGATGCCGACCTTGTCGAAGATGATCGCCAGTTCGTTCATCAGGGCGATGTTCAGGTCGCGCTGGGTGTTCTCGATCACCTTGGCGGCTTCGGCCACCTTGATGCTGGAGGCGCGGTACACGCCGGCCGTCACCACCGATTCGTACAGCTTGGCGACGCGGTCCAGGGTCTCGTCGTCGTCGCCGGACACGACCTTCAGGATCGTGGTCAGGGTGTGTTCCTTATCGCCCGGGTTGATGCGCTCCGGCGAGAAGCCGACGTGGAAGTCTTCTTTCCACTTCAGGCCCGACTCTTTTTCCATGATCGGGATGCAGACTTCCTCGGTGGCGCCCGGGTAGACGGTCGACTCGAACACGACGATGGCGCCGCGTTTCATGTGCTTGCCGACGGTCTTGCTGGCGCCGGCCAGCGGCGTGAAGTCGGGATTGTGGGCGATATCGACCGGGGTCGGCACGGCGACCACGATGTAATCGGCCTGGGACAGCAGCGATGGATCGGTGGTCGCTTCCAGGTGTTGCGCCGCCTTCAGCTGTTCGCTCGAGACTTCGCCGGTCGGATCCACGAACCGTTTGTAGTTTTCGACTTTCGATACCGACAAGTCAAAACCAATCGTTTTCGCCTTCTTGCCGAACTCAACGGCCAGGGGCAGGCCCACATAGCCCAAGCCCACTACTGCGACGACCTCATCTGCTTTCATATCACGTTCCGTTTATGAATGGATTGTTACCATTAATGACTAATAGCAAGACAACAGGTGAGACCCAACAAGCAAGCACCCTGTTGCGCCAAGACCATAAATGCCTTAAAGAAATATCAATAAACCAATGAATTCGGTGGCCTTCGACTGCCGTGCATCTCATATGACACACGAAGGTCGCCAGGAATTCAGCCTGTCCTGACGGGATGTATACCGTCCAGTGCATTCATGGCTCAGATGCAATTTTAGCATTTTCGGAAAATCAAGTATTTCTTGTGGGCTATCGTGCGCGCCGTTTTCCGTGCCCGTTTTCTTCCACCGATGAGGATAGCATTCACCTACTGCTTTGACGTAGAATAATTTACTCATTTTCAATGTTTTTCCAACATGTACAACAACGTTGCCCCCTGGACAGTCGCAATTATTGCGGCGCGTGAATCGATCGATACCTTGGGGCGCTGTCTCAGAGCAACCCTGACAGCCTGCGCGTCCCGCGGGGCGATCATCGATGTTGTCATCAATGGCAATGCGCAACTGGCTGAAGAGGCAGCGGCCCTGGTCCGGTCCGGCTCTCTTGAACAGGGGCCCAGCATCGTGCGCGTGTGGTCGATCACTGTCGGCGACAAAGCCCATACCTGGAATCAATATGTGCATCGCATCTGGCCGGGAGGCGAGATCGTCTACTTTGTCGACGGTTACGTGGAAGCCCGGCGCGATGCCTTTGCCGCCTTGAGCCGGCGCCTTGCCGAGGCGCCTGAAGCGCTGGGCGTGACGGGCGTGCCGACAGCGGGACGCTCGGCCGCGAAGGCACGCGAATACATGCTCAAGCACGGCGGTATCCAGGGCAATATGCATGCGCTGCGGGGCGAGGTCGTCGCCGAGCTGAAACAGCGGGGCATCCGGTTGCCGCTCGGCTTGTACCGGACCGATTCACTGATCGGCGCGCTCCTGCTTTTAAAGCTGGCGCCGGAAAGCTTCAAATGGGAGCCGAAGCGGATGGTCGTGGCGGGCGACGCCACCTGGGACATTCCCGGCCAATCCGTCATTACCCTGAACAACCTCAAGGCGCAATTCAAACGCTTCTTGCGCCAGGCGCAGGGAGAACTCGAAAACCGCGCCCTGCGCGAGCACATGACGGTGCGACGCTTGCCGGCGCAACAGTTACCGGAAACGGCGGCCGAACTGGTCGAGCATTGGATCAGCATCCAGCCGCAACAGGCCAGCACGATCTTCCTGAAACGGCCGGCATGCAGGTATGCGGCCTACAAGCTGCGCCGCCACCGTGACTGGTCGGCCGCGAACATGCCACCGCAGCTGCTCCATGCAAGCGAACGGCTCGAGACTGTGAGGTAGGGAAAAGAAGGCAGGAGTGGCGCGGCTGGCGGGGATCGAACCCACGACCCTTGGCTTCGGAGGCCAATACTCTATCCACTGAGCTACAGCCGCGCAGGAGTGATGCGAAGGATACAGAGTTTCAGTCGCGCCGTCTATGCATACCGATGTTGCTGTGGGAGAAATTGCGTTTCAATTAACTTGTTTTCGATCTATAATCGACCGGTTCCGAGCCATCTGTCGTAGAGGTTGGGTCAAGCGCCGGACGCCAGCAGGTTTTTTTATCTATTAAGGAAATCATGAGCGACGCAAACCACAGTGAGCACCAGTCTTTCATCAGGACCCCCAAGCAGTTGATTGCAGCAGTAGCCGGATTTTTCCTGGTCATTGTCATCGGCATCATCCTGTTAGTGGTCTTCGCCACCAATCACCACCTCGCTGGCGCGGGTTCGGATGGGCAGAACGCCGAAGCGACGGCCGCCCGCGTCCGCCCCGTGGCCGAAGAAGGTTTCGTGCTCAAGGACATGAACGCGCCGAAGGTCCTGCAGAATGGCCAGGCCGTGTACACCGCCGTCTGCGCCGCCTGCCACGCCACCGGCGCCGCCGGCGCTCCGAAGGTTGGCGACAATGGCGCCTGGAGCGCGCGCATCGCGCAGGGCTACGACACTCTGCTCCAGCATGCCGTCAACGGTATCCGCGCCATGCCCGCCAAGGGCGGCAACCCGGACCTGGACGACATCGAAGTAGCACGCGCCGTCGTTTACATGACCAACCAGAGCGGCGCCAAGTTCAAGGAACCGGAAGCGCCGGCCCAGGCGAGCGCTGCGCCGGCCGTAGCAAACGCGGCACCGGCCACCGGGACGCCCGCTCCTGCGGCAGCCGCCGCGACAGCCGCCCCTGCCGCCCCTGCCGCCGCAACGCCCAACGACGGCGCGGCCGGCAAGACCCTGTACAGCTCGGCCTGCATTGCCTGCCATGGTGCCGGCATCGCGGGTGCGCCGAAATTCGGCGACAAGGCCGCGTGGGCGCCGCGTATCGCACAGGGTAACAATGTCTTGTACGAGCACGCTATCAAGGGTTTCCAGGGCAAGGCCGGCGTGATGCCGCCGAAAGGCGGATCCAGTGCGCCGGACGCCGACGTCAAGAGTGCAGTGGACTACATGGTCGCCGCTGTCAAATAAGCTGTCTTTCCCTCCTGAAAAAAAACCGCCTTGATGGCGGTTTTTTTTGTCATTTGTCATGCGCATCGGACCTGTTTCGTGAACGCTGGCACCCACATCCCCGAAATTGCACCGAAGGCATCTTTTTTTATAAAAAACGTTTTCAAACTTATAAAACGTTAAATTTTTTTCATTTTCCCCGAACAATATTCGTTAAAAAAACGAAAATCTTTCGTTGCCCAAGGGGGACATTTCGCAAAAAATCCCTAATTTTTCCGTGCATCACTACTTTCTGTACGGTAATCTGTTTCGCACAAACAAAAAGAAATCGACAAACAGAGCTTAACCAGGGAACTCATGATGAAATTCTTACAACTTCTGACGCTTCGTCGTCTTTCCGTAATTGCATGTTCATCCGCACTGGCCGCATGCGGCGGCGGTAGCGACCAATCTCAAGATACTTCTATCACCCAAAGCGCCGCTGTGCTGAGCACCTCGACCTCGACGAGCCTGGCCGCCAACGTCCTCACGGGTCCGATTACCACCACCGTTCCCCCGACCACGCCGACCTCGCCGGCGAGCGTCTCCGGCACCGGCATTACTGATATCCGCTTTGAAAACACCGGCACCACGAGCCAGACCAATCTGCCGATCACTTTCGGCCAAGTGTTTGCCGTGGGTCATTTGAAGGCCGGCGAACAACTGACGGGCCGCCTGGACGATGGCACCACCGTGCCGCTGCAGCTCGACGTCAAGGCCAAGCACGCCGACGGTTCGGTGCGCCACGCCGTGATTTCGGCGGTGCTGCCGAGCCTGGCAGCGAACAGCGTGCGCACCATGAGCCTGGTCAAGGGCGGTAGTGCGCCGACCGGCAGCACCAGCATCGATGCCCTGATGCACGCTGGCTTCAACGCTTCTGTGCACGCCAAGCTCAATGGCGTCGATTACTACGCCGCGGCCGACGAACTGCTCAAGGGCGCCAACACCACTTGGCTGAGCGGTCCGATCGCTACCGAATGGCAAGTCAGCGCGCCGCTGCGGACCACGAGCGGCGCCCAGCATCCGCACCTGCAGGCCCGTTTCGCCATCCGCTGGTTCCCCGGCCTGAACAAGGCCCGCGTCGACGTCACCGTCGAGAACGATTGGGCCTACGAGTCGGCGCCGCAGAACTTCACCTATGACGCCAACGTCATCGTGGGCGGCAAATCGGTGTACACCAAAGCCGCCATGACCCATTATCGCCAGGCGCGCTGGCGCAAGATTTTCTGGTTCAACGGCACCGAACCGCAGGTCAACGTCAAGCTGAACACCGCCTACCTGCTCGATTCCCGGGCCGTGCCGAACTACGACCGTTCGCTGACGGTGGCCGAGAGCACCCTGGCAACGATGCAGAAGAACTGGACCGGTGCGGTCGCCGAACCGATGGGCGTCGGCCTTGCCAATCCCTACATGCCGGCAACCGGCGGCCGTGAAGAGATCGGCATGCTGCCCGCATGGAGCGCCAGCTATCTGCTGACCATGGACAAGCGCGCCCGCATGGTCACGCTGGGTAACGGCGACGTGGCCGGCAGCTGGTCCACCCACTACCGCGACAAGAACACCGGTCGCCCGATCAGTCTGCTCGATTTCCCGTACATGACCATTTACGGCCAGGCGGGCGATACCAAGAACCCGGCAACCGGCAAATACGAGGCGTTCCCCGCTTGTGCCACGAGCACCGGCTGCAAGACCCCGTACACGGCCGATTCCGCGCACCAGGCATCGTTTGCTTACCTGCCTTACCTGGTCACCGGCGACTATTACTACCTGGAAGAGCTGCAGTTCTGGTCGATGTGGAACCAGTTCCTGTCGAACCCGAGCTATCGCCAGAACAAAAAGGGCCTGCTGCAACAGGAGCAGGTGCGCGCTCAGGCCTGGAGCCTGCGTACGCTGGCGGAAGCGGCTTACATCACGCCGGACAATGATCGCCTGAAGAGCCACTTTGTCGAGATCCTGAATAACAACCTCGACTGGTACAACAGCACGTACACGAACAATACGTCGGCGAACAAGCTCGGTGTCGTCACCACCGGTTCTGCGTATGCGTATCTCAACGGCACCGGTATCGCACCGTGGCAGGACGACTTCTTCACCGCCGCCGTCGGCCACACCTACGAGCTCGGCTTCGACAAGGCGCTGGGGCTGCTGAAGTGGAAAGCCCAGTTCCCGGTCCTGCGGATGACCTCGCCGGAATTCTGCTGGATCAGCGCCGGTGTCTACGAGCTGAAAATCCGCGACAACACGACCAGCGCCGTGTACGGCTCGATCGGCCCGGCCTACAAAGCCAGCCTCGCCAGCAACATCACGTCGCTGAAGTGCGGCAGTGCGGAGATGGCGACGGCATTCGGCCTGAAGCTTGGCCAGATGACGGGCTACGCGGACTCGACCGCCGGCTATCCGTCGAACCTGCAGCCGGCCCTGGCTTACACCGCCGACGTGATGGGCACAGCCGGCAAGAACGCCTGGGCGATCTTTAACAACCGTAGCGTGAAGCCGAACTACAGCACCGCACCGCAGTTCGACATCGTGCCGCGTTAATCCACCACCGTTCCTTCATGGCGCTGCCGGCTTGCCGGCAGCGCTTTTTCATTGCTGATCGAGAGTATTCATGAACGTTCAACGTCACTATGCCAAGCTTGTCCCCATGCTGCTGCTCGCCGCAGCGCTTCCAGCATCGGCCGCCACCCTGTCGGTCGGCCCGGGCAAGACCTACGCAACCCCTTGCAAAGCCTTCGCCGCCGCCAGGAGCGGCGACGTGGTCGAAATCACCGGCAACACCACCTATAGCGGCGACGTCTGCGGCATCGCCGCCAGCAACCTCACCATCCGCGGCGTGAACGGCCGCCCCAAGATCAACGCCAATGGCAAGAACGCCATGGGTAAAGGTATTTGGGTGGTTTCGGGCAGCAACGTTACCGTCGACAACGTCGAAATGTACGGCGCCAAGGTCGCCGACAAGAACGGCGCGGCCCTGCGCCTCGAAGGCACCGGCTTCACGCTGCGTAACTCTTTCCTTCACGATAACGAGAACGGCATCCTGACAGGCGCCAATACCGCCAGCAACATCCTGATCGAGTACACCGAGTTCGGCCACAACGGCTACGGCGACGGCTACAGCCACAACCTCTACATCGGCAACGTCGGCAGCCTGACCTTCCGCTACAACTATTCGCACGATGCGAACGTCGGCCACAACCTGAAGTCGCGCGCACGCATCAACACGATCGTGTACAACCGCTTCTCGTCCGGCATGGCGGGCAGCACCGCGATTGGCAAACCCAGCTACGAGATCGACCTGCCGAACGCCGGCACCTCGTATGTGATCGGCAATGTGATCCAGCAGCCGGCCAGCCACAACAATCCGACCATGCTGGCCTATGGCGAAGAAGGCGCCAGCAACCCAGGCAAGGATCTGTACGTCGTGAACAACACCTTCCTGAACGATGACAGTGCGCGCGGCACCTTCGTACAGATCGGTTCGGGCGTGACGACGGCGGCCCTGCTACAGAACAATATCTTCGGCGGCATCGGCACCTTGACCACCCAGGTCAGCGCCATCCAGAAGACCAATTACCGCTCGGCGGCGCCGGGCTTCGTCAACCGCGCTGCCTACGACCTGCGTCCGCTGGCCAATGCACTGGTGACGAATGCCGGCTCGACGCCGGGCGTGTCCACATCGGGCATCTCGCTGAAACCGGTCGCCCAGTACAAGCATGTCGCCTCTGGTACCGCCCGGCCCGCGCTGGGCACCATCGACATCGGCGCCTACGAAGCTCAGTAAGCCCGGTCTCGCATCCCCAACGACCCCGGAAGCCAGATCGGCTTCCGGGGTTTTTTTATGCCTGCCAGGCTGGCTGTTGCGTAACCGCTATTGCATTGCACAAATATCAACCAGAAATTACAAAATATATATTGTGTTATGTTAATATAAAAATATTTCCTCCCGCGTCATTTCTCCTTTAAACCCCATGCTCAAGCCCTCCGCGAGTCCGGACAAGCTCCTTGCGCTTCGTTCGTTTGGCGCGCAGTTTTCGAAATTCGTGGCGGCAGGCGGCGCTGGCACGCTGCTCCACTACCTGACTCTGATTGCGCTGGTATCCGCGCTCGGCATTCCGGCCGGCCGCGCCGCCTTTGTTGGCGCTGCCGTTGGGGCCTGCGTGGTCTACGTGCTGAATCGCCGCTTTACCTTCGACAGCCGGCGCAGCCACGCGAAAACGCTGCCGCGCTTCGCCCTGCTGGCCCTGGTGGGCGCCATGCTGAACGGGGTGCTGGTAGGGATGCTCAGCGCCGCCGGCGTGCATTTTCTGCTGGCGCAGATGATCGCCACCATCGTCATCCTCGTTATCAATTTCATCGTGAGCAAATTATGGATTTTCCGGTAGCCGAGCAGTTGCAAGTTCCCAGCCATCCTTCGCTCACACCACGTGCGCCGGGCAGCCTGCCCAGCATCTCGGTGGTCGCGCCCGCCTACAACGAACAGGAAGTGCTGGG
>Ga0265798_10001132_pt1 | contig 42339 bp, 36 predicted proteins | sample P3T30metagenome_FD_192430 | JGI IMG/M metagenome (GOLD analysis project Ga0265798, IMG submission 192430) | Plant litter microbial communities from East Loma Ridge, Irvine, California - P3 T30 | ecosystem: Environmental > Terrestrial > Plant litter > Unclassified | place: USA: California... | reverse complement strand
AATTTCCCGTAAGAGGTCGTATATAGCGCTAGCGTCTTCCATAGTATAATAGACTCAGAGAAAATTGGATAATAACCAATGGTGAGTCAATCAGGGATAAAAATACAAATAAGGGTAGATAGAAAGTGATAACGAGATGTGATTTTTCATTCATTTTTTGCGATATCTCAGCAAGATGCGTATTCAAGCCTGAATGCAACGCTGCAAACCAAATATTATCATCCAAAAGATATTGCCTGGAAGATGGTGTTAAGCTTCTAATTAAATTTCTGAATTGGCAATGATTTTCGGTCAAAAGTTACTTTGTTACCCGAAGGTTACTGTTACTTTTCGTTACAAAGTAACTAAAATAAATTTCTGCATGATACCTTTACAGCTTAAATAATTCAAAAGTTATGCACTTTAAAGATAAAAACATCGTGATCACCGGCGGGACTACCGGAATTGGATTAGCAACAGCAAAAGCGTTTATTCATGCAGGCGGAAACGTTTGGATTACGGGAAGAAATGTAGAAAACCTGCAAAAAGCAGCGGCAGAAATAAACAGTCCGAAATTAAACACCGTGGTATCGGATACATCAAAGCTTGCAGATATCGCTATCCTTGAAAATGCAATTTCAGGAGGTGGCCACAAAGTAGATGTACTGTTTCTAAATGCAGGGATTGCAACATTTGAGTCCATAGAGAAAGTTACTGAAGCCAATTTCGATGCGCAGTTCAATACCAATGTGAAGGGACACTTCTTTACTTTGCAAAAGTTAATTCTTCACCTGGCCGATGGGGCAGCAGTTGTATTCACCTCATCAACAGTTGCAACAGCTGCGAATTCAGGATCGAGCGTATATGCGGCCACTAAGGGCGCATTGAATAAGATTGCGCAAATTGCCGCAAATGAACTGGCCGAAAGAAAAATTAGGGTAAACATCGTGAGCCCCGGGCCTGTAGAAACACCAGGTTTGGAAAATGCTGTCCCTGCAGAAGCAAAAGCATTTTTAGCTGGCGCAACCGCACTGCAGCGACTTGGCCGTGCTGATGAAATTGCCAAAACGGTTTTATTCCTGGCTTCTGATGCCGCAAGTTTTATAACCGGACAAGAACTTATAGCCGATGGGGGTTACCTTAATTATGCGTTGAAATAAATTCGAACCCATCGATCATAAACGACGAAAAGCGGCAATTGCTGCTTTTCGTCGTTTCGATAAACCGATCAACATCATGTTAAGCTTATAATGCTTTTGCCGCAAAATACTACTTCGTCAGGCCGGCTTGTGCCAATAACTCCAGTTCTTTTTTCGCCTTTGGTAATTCTTCATTTACAAACTTCTTTACGCGCTGTTGGCGTGCATTCCCTGCTTTCTCATATTCCGCTAAACTTCGCAGCATTTCTGTAGATAACCATTGCTGAAACTGGTGATCGAAAGCAGTACCTTTTTGTTTCGATAACAGTCTGAGCGAATCGATCTGTTCGTGCCTTAAATCTTCCTTCAATAGTACTTTATTATCATTACAAAATGTTTCAAGTGTTTTTTTCTGCGCCCGAAGGCGTTCGCGGGCCTGTTTTGCATAACCTTTTACTGCAGAATTGCCCGGGGCTTTTAAAGCGACCGTCATAATGCTATCCTGAATCACCAGCGAAGTTCCGGCAGCCTTAAGGAAATCTGCTGCCTCTTCCTCCATATTGGTTTCAAAAGTTTCTACTCCGCCTACCACATCGTTCACCACTGTGTCGTTTCCAATACTATCTTTCTCCATTGATGATTTTTTATCTGCGGTGTTACAGCCAAAGCCGAAACCAATACCTGCCATTAGCGCAATCAAATAGTTGAGTTTGAAAGTTCTTCTCGTCATAATTTTCATCCTTTCTATTTAAAACATTGGCATTATGGCTATTGTTGGACGCTAACTGTGCAGAAAAACAAAATGGGTACATTTCACATCATGCCAGGTAAATTTCCCTGATGATTTATTATTGGCTGAATTTGAAGGCCAGGGGCTATACTCCAGAATGTGCTGATTCTTTTTAAGAAACGATTAGTTGATCCTGGTTTTTCTTCCCAGCTGCAGCTTAATCTTTTGCTTTAACTACGGTTCCCAAGGTGTGTTTTACCTTTTTAAATTGGGTATTTCGACAAAAAACCTTTACAAAACAGACATGGTTTTCCTAACATTCATTTTAATTAAAATCTATGAAACGAGAGAACTACAAATTATTTTTCGTTGGAATAATGCTCTATGCTGTGGTTGCACTGTCAGCATGCAGTCCGTCTACCAGGATCACCGGATCCTGGATTAATCCACAATCAAAAGGCAAGCCTATATCTGGTAAAAGTGTTTTCATTGCCTCGCTGAGCCGAAGCATCGAAGTGCGCAACACGATCGAAAACGCCCTGGCAGATGCAGCAGCTCAACGGAATATTCCTGTGATCAAAAGTACTGCTTACTTCAGTCCGGATTTCTATCAAAGTACACCCTCCCGTGAGGTACTGCTTTCCCGGATTTCAAAAACCGGTGCCGGAACCATTATGACGGTGGCGCTTATTGATAAGGAGAGCGACACACGGTATGTTCCCGGGGGAGCTGGCTATGCTCCATTCCCGTCATATCGCTGGTACGGAGGGTTTTATTCTTACTACAACTACTGGCGCGGGGCTTTTTACGAACCTGGTTATTATTTAACCGATAAGACCTATTTCATGGAAACCAATGTTTATGACGCGGCTTCAGATGAGTTAGTCTGGTCTGCCCAATCAGAAACGGTAAACCCGGGATCAATAGAACGCTTTGCAAAAGAGTATCCGAAGATACTGATTGAAAGAATGATAAGCGATGGATTATTGCAGCCTTAGTAGTAATCTTTAGTCGCAGCAGCCAATCAGTACCTGAATACTGCACCAGATGCGCAATGGCCTGGTACTATGCAGGGCAATTTTCGCGCCATCACCCTGCAGAAATACTAGGCCATGTGTGGTTTTTAAGGTTTTGAAGCGTGGATGGAATGGAGAAGGACAGGATATCCTGAATTTATCCGGCCTTCTACAGCCTCTACCCTCGGGGTGAACAGAATGCCTTTACATTTTCTGTATCCCAATAGTGAAATTATCACCAACCAGAATTTCTCGGGATCTGTTGTGCTTTATGAGCCGGTTTGGTGGGATAAATAACGTTTACCGACAGTAAGTTGCAAAGAATGAGCTTACTGTTCGAAAAATATTTAAGTGCTTATTGTTTATGTTTTATCGTCCGGATGGAGATAGGTTAGCAGTTAATAATCAGGCAGGACAAAGATATTTGTTCTGCCTTAGTTTTTTTAAGGGTATGGTATGGAAGGCTCTCTTTTGAGTAGTCGTTAGTTGCAGGTTACAGAAGGGAGGCCATGATTTGAGACATTTTACTATTCTGCTTTTTAAAGATGGAAAAGGATCGCTACGAATTTGGTGAGTCCTTTCAATTTTCGTTTTCTGAAGCAGTTTGGAGTATATGACACAATCCTGCTGAAAACTAAAAAACCCTGCAATGTTAATTACAGGGTTTCTAATTTATGCTGCGGAGAGTGGGGGATTCGAACCCGCGGACCCTTTAACAAGTCAACAGTTTTCAAGACTGCCGCAATCGACCACTCTGCCAACTCTCCGCTGCAAAAGTACAAAGTTGATCGTAATCTGCAAATGATTTTTACTATAATATTCAATAAAAAATATTAGCGCTTGTGAACCATTTAGTTAGCGCAGCATTTTTTTTTAAATAGGGAGTTAACCAGTGCAAATAAGCGGCATTTTAGCCTTTTTTTAATTTTAAACCTTCCACAAAAAGCAAATTATTGCGGTACGGTCTGCGCTTTATCTACAGCGAGTACTCCATTTCCTTCTACAATAAAGCAGATGAGCCCGATTAAAACCAGTGATGAAAACCAGAATTCGGAATAAGGCTTGAAGATGCCACCAGAAATATTGATGAAAAATACAGCGCCAATAAGGATCGGCAGGTTTAAAAGACAAAAAAAGCGGGTGTTCGTACCAATTGCAATGGCAACGCCACCAATAATGTGGACTAATATAATCAGGTGTGCAGCTAAACTAATGCTGAATGCCGTACCCAGCATGGCGCCTCGCATTAAATGGTTAAAGGCTTCCATGTTGATGTAAAAATCAACTCCCTTCCAGATAAGGACGATGCCTAACAAAATTCTGAAATAATCAATCCATTGAGGGTGATGCTGATCTCCCCAGTTTTCAATTTTCTTGAGCAGTTTCATATTTTCTATATTTTGGTTATGTCAATTTACAGAAAACAATAAATAAAAGCAAAATTTAACCTGTTTATTATCAGCGGATAATTATATGAAGCATTAGCATGTTAACGGAAATAATTAGCATTATAAAATCGAACTGGGAGGGATCTCGTAGGGTGTTTTGTTTTTTTCAAATATCCTGGTCGGCTCCGTACCTTCGGTAGTGATGCGGTCGGCGATTCTTCTGATCCAGTTTCCTTCCCGTAATCCAATCACCTTTGTATCATTCTGCGTTAAAAACTCCATGATTCTGGTTTCCCGGGTTTCGCCGTTATGCTTTAAGTCCGGATGGGGATCAAGATAGTGAGGGTTAAGGTTGAAAGGAACCAGGCCCATACATTCGAAAGAGGCAGGATAAACAATCGGCATATCGTTAGTAGTTTTCATGTTCAGTCCGCCGATGTTGCTGCCCGCACTGCAGCCCAGATAGGCTTTACCATTCTGAATTTCGTGTTTAAGTACTTCCATTAAATCCATTTCGTGTAGCGTTTTAACCAGCAAAAAAGTATTGCCACCGCCGGTAAAATAGCCTTGAGCTTCCTGTATTGCCTTTACGGGATCATTGAATTCATGCAAACCGCGGACATTTATTTGAATACTCGCAAAAAACTGCCTTGATTTTTCAGTATATTCTTCATGAGAGATACCTCCCGGCCTGGCGAATGGAATAAATATAATCTCTTCTATACCTTTAAAAAGATCAACTATTTCTGCTTTAAGGTAGGCAAGATAGGTTTGGCCAAAGAGTGTAGATGTAGAGGCTAGAATGATATTCATGTGCTTGACTTTAGTGATAACTGTTTTATTCTACGGCAACTTTACTCCTTAACCGGCTTAAAGTTTCTAACCGCATTCCAATAAAAGAAGCGATGTATTTCAATGGTATCCTGTTCATCAGGTGTGGATAGGTTACCAAAAATCGTTCGTAGCGCTTTTGTGCTGTAGGTAATCTGGCAATAAAAGCTCTTTCTGAAGCACCCTGAATGTAAAGTTCCGTCATTTTTCTGCCTACATAATTGGCAATCAAAAAATTTTCATACAAATAGTTGGTCATGGTGTTTGGAACGGCGATAGCAAGTACGTTTTCGATTGTTTCTACATATTCATCAGTCGAAAAGTCTTCCCAGAGGTTTCTGATGGTGCCTGCAAGTTCGTTTTCGGCAGCAATCCAGGTGGTAATTTTATTACTTCCTGTTTTAATATAGCCATGCACTGCACCTTCTAAAATGAAATAGATATACTTGTTCCGTTTAAGGGGGGATGCAACATGTTTGTTTTTAGCAAAGCTTACCGGAAAGGTATGTTCGTTTATAACGGCCTCAATCTCAGGACTAAGCTCATGAAAGGATTTAAACAAAGCAATTAATGGTGATTTACCGCCAAAGTCGATCCATTTTTTGTCGCCATAGATATTCTCAATGTTCATTAATGATATTTTGGGCAAAACTCGGAATTAAAACAGAAAAAGCATAATAGACTGACGTTATAAGCGCCGGAAATTTGTTAATTATGATTAAAGTTTAATCGTTAAAGGAGTAATGATGTTGTTGGAGGTTTCATACCATATTTATTATTTGCAATGAGACGCTTTATTTAAAATCTTTCAATGCTTGCTTTGTTGAACGGTGTACATGTACATCAACTGATTTTCAACATCGCTATGTTTTCATCGATGTTTAATTATATTTGCTAATTAATTTAGTAAAAAATGTCTGAGAAAGTTAACATTACCTCAAAGGGAATTCAAAAGGTTCTTAAAAATTATAATGAGAAACAAGCCATAGCCGAATATATCTGGAATGGTTTTGATGCCAATGCGGATGCAATTAACATCGATTATGTAACCAACGAACTTGGACGTTTAGATAGCCTACAAATTGCCGACAATGGCTATGGCATTAATTTCGAACGGTTACAGCAGAAGTTCGACCCGTTTTTTGAGTCGGAGAAGGCTATTCAGATTGTTGCCCCAAAGCATACTTCTAAAATGCATGGACGAAATGGCGTTGGAAGACTCACGTTTTTCACTTTTGCCCATAATGCCACCTGGCGCACCACCTATCAGGATGAAAAAGGTTTTCACCGCGGAACGATACAAATTAATACAGGTGGACTAAACAGCTACGAAGCTGCAGAAGAACCTGTAAGCGAAAAACAAACCGGAACGGCCGTTACCTTCACCAATCTACGCATTAGCGAGATGGATTTTGAGCAAGGCGTTATCCCGTTTTTGATCAATGAATTTTGTTGGTTTATTGAACTGAACCATCACAAAAAAATGCAGGTTTTCGTAAATGGAAAAGCGCTTGATTTCTCTACAAACATTAAAAGTAAGGAAGAATTTGAGCTGCTGTACGCAGATACGGGCTTTAAGTTTAAAATTAAATACGTGCACTGGAAAGAGAGTTTGCATAAAGAGCTTTCTAAATATTATTTTCTGGCTGGCGGCGAAGAAATTTATAAGGATTATACCACGCTAAATAAGAAAAGCGACGATTACTTCCACAGCGTTTACATTGATAGCGACTTTTTCAGGGATTTCGATTTTAAAAGTTTTGAAAATGAAGGGCAGGTGGCTTTGTTTGGCGCAGCTAAATCAGCTCCCGAATACCGCTTTCTCATTAAAGAATTGAACGAATACCTTAAAAATAAACGCAAGCCATTTCTGAAGGAATATGCTGATCGTTTGATCGATACTTTAGAGCAGGATGGAATTTTTCCTAAGTATGTAACGGAGCGGGAACGGGAAGTTTCAAAATCCAGATTAACCCCGCTGATTAAAGTTTTATATGAAGTTGAACCAAAATTATTTAGTAGCCTGAGCATCGATCAAAAGAAAATGCTCGTCCGCTTACTCGATTTTTCTTTAAAAACGGATGATAAACAAGGTGTATTTAATTTGCTAAGTGAAATTATCCAGCCTGATGAAGAAGACGGGGATGATTTGAGGGAAGGGTTGTCTATTAGTCTGTAGTCGAGAGTCTTTAGTCATGAGTCTAATATGCGAATAGAATTGAGAAGTTCTGACTGGGGAATAGGAAGTAGGGAATGGGAAGTTTATTATTCTGTAGTCGAGAGTCTTTAGTCATGAGTCTGTAGCCGTGAGTTTAATATGCGAATAGACTACCGACTTAGGACTTCCGACTTTTGACAAAGAATTAAGAAGTTCTGACTGGGGAATAGGAAGTAGGGAATGGGAAGTGAGCGTCGTGAGTCTATAGTGATGAGTTCGGAGTTCTGGGTGAATAGACTATCGACTTAAGACTTAGGACTTCCGACTTTTGACAAAGTTAAGTCGTGATTAGCACGCAATGGATCAAACGATAAACGACCGACGAAAAACGATCAACGACTAACGAAATACGATCAACGACCGACTTACTAAAAAAACAACATACCCGTATATTTCAACATTGCCCGTAAATGCTTCAAGGCTATTGTTAATTGATTTTCGACAGTTCTTTTTGAGATACCAAGTTTTTCTGCGATTTCTGCAATACTCAAGTGATCCTGGCGGCTGAGGAGGTAAATTTCACGGCAGCGGAGCGGAAGTTCTTCAAGGGAAATTTTTACTTTCTGATCAAGCTCTGCGATCAGCATCTTTTCATCGCCCGCATTCGCTACCGACGGATGGTCAGTCATCAGGCCATCGCCTTCGGCTTCATAGCTTTCTACATATTTTAAGGGGACAGCTTTCTTTTGTTGATTTTTTCTGATGCCATGATAACTGGCAGAGGTAACCACGTAGCTCCTAAAAGAAGAAATGTTTAAGCTATGGCGCTTATTCCAGATATTCAGAAAGATATCGTGTGATATCTCCAGCGCCAGTTCTTCATCTTTCACATAACGGAAGGAAACGGCATACACCCGCAACCAATGACGTTCGAAAAGGAGATTAAATGCCTTTTCATCATTGTAAAGTATGCGGTTTAGTAGTTCCAGGTCGCTATGATCGCTGTTTGGCATATGCTTATTTAAAATAAAGCTATGGTTTAATAACTGAAATAAAAAATGCATTAGGATAGCCTAAAGCTTTATTTGCTTTTTTTTTATTTTTTTATGTGTGTGCCGCATCCTAATTGTATCTATATCTATAACAAGCTATCCTAACCAAGTATTCAATCACCCGGGAAATGACCAAAACCCAATATTTCGACCTTTGCGAAAAGTACCTGAAAGGACTATGTTCTCCTGAAGAAGAAAATATGCTCTATACTTACCAAAAAGAAAATGGTTTGTTTGACCTCAGCGTGCCTGTTGAAGAGGTAAAAAGGCTTCAGGAAAAGTTAAGTACCAGGCTTAATCAAAGCATTCGGGAGCAGAAAAGTAAAAAATTGAATATCTCCTGGCTGAACTGGAAGATTGTTGCGCCAATCGCTGCCATACTCTTAATTACCATTTATCTTGCTGTTCATCAATTTTCATCCGATAAACCCAAAGCCGTTTTAGCTGCAAAAGCAAAGTCGTCTGATGAGGTTAAAGACATTGTAGCAGGATCTGCCAATGCGGTTTTAACGTTATCGACAGGAGAAAGTATCAAGCTTGACGGCACTAAAAATGGTGTAATCAGTACAGACGGCAGTAGCAATATTTCAAAATCCGGAAATGGACTGGTGGTTTCAGCCAAAGCGAAGGGTAATCTGTCAGATCACGAACCGCTGAATAAAATTGTCATCCCAAGGGGTGGAAAATATGATATCACATTGCCGGATGGAACCCGTGTATGGTTGAATTCATCTTCTTCATTAAGTTTTCCGAATGCCTTTGAGGGGCCCGACCGCAAGGTGTTGTTAACCGGGGAGGCTTATTTTGAAGTAGCCAGTAACAAGCAAAAGCCTTTCAAAGTAAATGTTGCCGGTAAGCAAGAGGTAGAAGTGTTGGGTACGCATTTCAATGTCAGTGCTTTTGAAGAAGATCAGAATATTACAACAACCCTGCTGGAAGGTGCTGTGAAGGTAAAAACCAGTAAGTTTCAAACGCTGATCAGACCCGGAGAGATGGCTATTAATAACCTGAAAACCAAGCCCAGAATTGTGCAGGCAGATCTGGATGAGGTAATGGCCTGGAAGAACGATATGTTCATTTTTAACAATGAAAACATCACTTCTATTATGAAGAAGATTTCCAGGTGGTACGATGTAGATGTTACCTACGAGGGCGACATGACGGCGCTTAATTTCGAAGGAAATTATTCCCGGTCAAAAGGACTTAAAAGTTTACTTAAAAATATTTCGCTTACCGATAAGGTACGCTTTGTAATGATAGAAAGGAGGATCACTGTTATAGCAAAATAACTACACACCAAAGAAAATCTAAAAACCGGAAGTGTTGAGACCACTCCCGGAATTGATTAGCAATTCGCTAATCCGGATATTATTAATCGATCAAACAACTAATTAATCCTAACCAAATGTATAAAATTTTTACTGCACTTCTGTGCGGGGATATCCCTTGCTATACGCAAAAAATTCTTCGAGTTATGAGGCTTACCATCATATTAATCATGATTGCTGTTTTACAGGTGAGTGCCGGCACGTTCGCTCAGCAGGTAAGCATCAATGTAAAAGATGCTCCGGTGAGAACGGTTTTAAGCCAGTTAACCAAACAAACAGGTTATAACTTCATTTGCGATGCCAATATTATTAACAGCATTTCTCCCGTTACCATCAAATTTAAAAATACGCCGCTTCAAAGGGTTCTGGAAGCCTGCTTTGCTACGCAATCGGTAGAATTGCTTTTTGGCGATCACGCTACTATCGTGATCAAAAGAAAGCTTCAGGTTGTGCTGCCGGTAGCTCAGGTGATCTCCGTTTCCGGAAAAATAACCGACAACAAAGGCGTTGGTTTGCCCGGTGTAAGCGTATTAATTAAAGGAACGAAAACAGGTGTGGTGTCTGATGTTAACGGTAACTATACCATTAAAGCACCGGATCAAAGAGCTGTTTTGGTATTTTCTTTTATCGGTATGGTAAGCCAGGAAGTAAGCGTAGGCGACAAAACCGTTATCAACATTGTGATGGCTGATACCCCCCAATCACTCGGCGACGTAGTTGTAGTGGGTTACGGTACCCAGTCGCGCACAACCGTAACTTCTTCCATAACCAAAGTAGAAGGGAAAAATATAGGCAATCAGCCGGTGTCTACTCCCGGAGAAGCTTTGGCGGGTTTAGCCGCAGGTGTTCAGGTGCAGTCAGACCAGGGCGGTAAGCCCGGTGCTGCGCCAACCATCAGGGTTCGTGGTGTAAGTTCGCTGAGTTCATCAAACGATCCCTTGTATGTAGTGGATGGTTATCCGCTGGAAACAGCTGCCAATTTCAACCTGATTAATCCAAGTGATATAGAATCTATCGAAGTATTGAAAGATGCGGCATCAGCGGCAATTTATGGTTCGAGAGCGGCCAATGGTGTGGTGCTGGTAACCACCAAGCGCGGAAAAGCTGGTAAAACGGTATTTTCAGTATCTGCTTATACGGGGATTCAATCGGTAAATAAATACATCGATGTTTTAAGTAAAGATCAATATGTGGAGCAGGTGAAGGCATTAAGCCGCATTAAAAACCTGCAATACCCGAGCATTTTAGATGGAGATATTTCCGGCCTTCCGGATGTAGACTGGCAGAAAGAAATTTTCAGAACGGCGCCAATCAGCAGTTTCGAATTCAATGCTTCAGGTGGTAGTGAGAAAGTTCGCTTTAGTGCTTCGGCCGGAATTTTCAAACAAAAAGGGGTACTAATTGGCACGGAATACACCCGTTACAATACGCGGATTAACCTGGATGCAGATATTGTTAAAAACGTCAAATTCGGTTTTTCCATTTCGCCATCCTATTCAGAACAATTCAGGCAACCCTCTTCAGGGCAGGCTAGTGGTGCTGGTGCTAACCCGAGCGACTACATTATTGGCGTACCAGGCCTGCTGGCAGACCTGAACTTGCCAAGTCCGCTAAACCAGACTTTAACATTTCAACCCATTGTACCTGTATATAGAGCCAATGGCGATTTTGCACAGCCTTATGATCGCGAGTTAAATTATAACCTGTCGCCAACCTCTGTGTTTTCTGCATCAAATTTTTATAATCCGGTAGGCATTTTAAGTCAATCCATCAACCGTTCCCGGGCGTTCAGAACATTAAGTAACGCTTTTTTAGAATATGCACCAATTCCGGGGCTAAAGTTGAAAACTTATATTGGCGCTACTTTAGAGAATGAGCAAATTCATGGCTATGTTCCGGGTTCTATGGCTTACAGTTCTGCACCTACGGCCTCTTATGCAAGTCCGCAGCTGGCCGGTATCTTCGCTTCAGATAATGTGCGTAATAGCTTCGACTGGGTTTGGGAGAATACGGCTACTTATGATAAACAGCTCGGAAAGCATCATTTTAATCTATTGGGATTATTCTCTGCACAGAAATATGAATCGCAGATCAATTATACGGCAGGTTTACCAGGTACCTTTATTACCACTTCGGTTGAAAGTCCGCTGGCCTCGCCAAATACGGTGGGTACAGAACTTTTCGATGCCAATACTTTTGTTTCTTATGCGGGCAGGTTTACTTATGATTACGATAAGAAATATCTGTTTACCGCTGCGGTTCGTCAGGATGGTTCATCCCGCTTCGGATTAAATAATAAATACGCCGTTTTTCCGTCATTTTCACTGGGCTGGCGTTTGGCTGAAGAACCTTTCCTGAAAGAGCCTCTTGCCAAAATCGGAATTAACGAATTTAAACTAAGAGGTGGATATGGCCGCACAGGTAACGCCAATATCGGAAGCTTTACTTACGTGAATGCCATTGCCTTAAACCGGAATTATGCTTCTGGCAGTAATCGCATTTTTGGTACGCAGCAAACCGGGTTTGCCAATCCGGATTTAACCTGGGAGAAAAACGATCAAACTAGTATTGGTACCGATATTGGTTTATTGCAGAACAAAATTGTGTTGACTTTCGATTATTTCATCAGAAATTCTAACGGAATGTTGTTGAATAAAGCTTTGCCACTGGATGTGGGGTATACGACTACCTATCAGGCGAACCTGGGTAAGCTGCAGAACAAAGGTTTTGAGTTTACGGCAAATACCAATTTCAAATTGGGTGCAGTAACCTGGAATGCAAACGCGAACTTTTCTACTTATAAAACGAAGGTTTTGGATCTCGGCGGACCGAATGCACTACCAGCAGTAAGGGCAATTAACGGATGGAACAACGTTTACCAGGTGCAGGTTGGTCAACCTCTAGGAATCATGTATGGGTATGAGATTGTGGGGGTGTTTAGAAATGCAGCAGACCTGGCCAATAATCCAAGGGTTACTTCAGGCAACAACATTGGCGATTCGATGATTAAAGATCAGAATGGCGATGGCAAAATCGATGTAAACGATATGACGGCACTGGGGCATGGTTTACCGGATTTTACTTACGGTTTAACCAACTCCTTTCAATATAAAAATTTCGATCTGAGTATTTTGATGCAAGGCGTGCAGGGTGTAAATATCATTAATGGAAATAACAGGCAAACGATCACGGGTAACCATAACCAGAATTCGCTGAGCAAATATTTCAATAATTATTTTGATCCGGCTTTTCCGAACCGTGATGTGGTTTATCCGAGTCCTATCTCTACAGGTTCGCTGCCGGGCCCGGCATTGTCTAGCTTAGCAGTAGAAAATGGCTCTTATCTACGGGTAAGAAATATCACGTTAGGCTATCGCCTGAACGAAAATCTGCTGAAAAAGATTGCTCTTCAGTCGGCCAGATTTTATGTAACCGCGCAAAACCCGTTCCTGATTACGAACTATTCAGGCTATAATCCTGAAGCGAATATTATGGGCGGAGACCCAACTACGCCAGGCGTAGATCAGGGAACTTACCCAACCGCGCGTACCATCATTTTTGGGATCAACTTTGGATTTTAATTGCTTTAACACTGAAAAATCATGAAAACTAAAAACATCATTATATGTGGTATCTGCATGCTGATTTTAAGCGTAGCGGTTACCTCCTGTAAAAAATCTTTTGTCGAGCTAACGCCAAAAGGCATCATACCTGTAAACACCTTTTACAATACTGAGATTGACATCCGCTCTGCTTTAACAGGTGCATATAGCAGTCTTCGCCCAATTTATAACGAACAATATGGTTTTGGTGAACTTCCTTCAGATAACAGTCAGACCTATGGCGAAAGTGAAGTATTGTATGGCGAGCAGGATAAGCTTACCTGGACACCTGCTTCTACCAATTTGCAAAGTGCCTGGGGAAGGTTTTATGCCACTATCGCTTATGCCAATATCGTACTTGATCATGTAAATACACCACCAATGACTACCGCAAACCGCAACGGTTATATTGGTCAGGCTAAATTTTTACGGGCATTGATGTACTTTAACCTTGTCAGGATGTTCGGCGGCGTACCCCTGGTATTAAACGAAATTACCTCCGAAGCGCAGGCTTACACCTACAACAGGGAAACAGCTGCAACCGTTTATGCACAAATTGAGAAAGATTTAACCGAAGCCGCTGCTGTTTTACCGGCAAGTTATACCGGAACAGACATTGGCCGCGCCACAAGCATTGCCGCAAATGCACTTTTAGGTAAAGTATATATGTTTCAGAATAAGTTTCAACAGGCAGAAAGTATCCTGGCAACGGTATCGGCCACAGCTGGTACTTCACTGCCTTACGATCAGGTTTTTGGCTTGGGTAAGGATAACAACCGCGACATCATCTTTTCCGTTCAATATTTAGGTGGCGGCTTTGGAGAGGGCAATACCTTTGCCCGCAGCTTTGTTCCGCAACCATCTGGTACTACCATTACAGCAGTAACCGGAAACAGTAACAATAGCGGTACGCCTGATCTTTTCGGATCTTTCGAAGCTGGTGATAACCGCTTAAATACAGCCATCGGCGTTTACCGCTCTGGTACTTTAGTATATTATTATGCTAAAAAGTTTATCTATCAGAGTGTGGGCGCCAATAGTGAAGGAGACAACGACTGGCCGGTGCTCCGTTATGCGGATGTAATTTTATTGTATGCGGAGGCTTTGAATGAGAATGGTAAAACTGCTCAGGCGTTAACACAGTTGAACCTGATCAGGACCCGTTCTAACCTCGATGCAAAATCAGGTTTATCTCAGGCTGATGCCAGAACAACCATTCGCCATGAAAGACGCATTGAACTTTGTTTTGAAGGAGAAAGATGGTTTGACCTGATTAGATGGGGAACTTTTGTGCAGGTAATGCAGGCCCATAAAACCAATTTCGTTCCTGCTAACGGATTAATCGGAAATGTTACGCCCAATTTAGCTTTATATCCAATTCCAACGCGGGAGATTCAACTTAATGCAAGATTGACGCAGAATCCGGGGTATTAATGGAGTTGGGAATGGGGAGTTGGGAAATAGGAAATAGACGTAAAGTTGAATTAAACGAACGGCGAAAAACGACCAACGAAAAGCGTTTAAAAAGGAATAGTTTGGAGTTGGGAATGGGGAGTTTGGAAACAGGAAATAGACGTGAGCTGAATTAAACGGACGACGAGAAACGAACAACGTTGGAAAAGGGAGTAGTTGGGCGTTTGGAGTTTGGAAACAGGAAATAGACGTAAAGCTGAGTTAAACGATCAACGAAAAACGAACAACGAAAAACGAAACTCACAAAACCAGAGAAGCCAGTATCCGCAGGGATACTGGCTTCTCTATTCAATAATTCTGTACTAAACTAGCGGATATCACTTTTTACTTTGTTAGCTGTTCTTTGGCCTGGCAGATAAATCTGGAAACCGAAAGAAAGATTTAAATTACTTTGAGTGGCCTCAGAGCCAAATCCAACTAAACCATTGTATTTTAATAAAGTTTCTAAACCGATGTTTGGCGTAATGAAATAGGCAAAACCAGGTCCAACGCTTAAGTTAAGGCCATTGGTATTACCACCGCCTCTGCTTACATTAACACCACCAACACCAACAGTTGCCTCTGCAAAGAAACGTCCGTGGTTTAATACTTCAACATCTTTACCAGTATAGTAACGGCCTAATGCACCTACTCCATAAGTTGTTGTGGTTGGTGCATTTTTAGTGGTTTGTAAACCAAAGTTTACGTATCCACCCAATGCAACGTTATCCTGAATAAACCATGCGGCTTTAGGCGTAATGTCTACACTGAAAACTTTCGGATCATCCAATCCTAAGTTGATATTGGTTAAGTTTCCACCAACCATCACGTTACCTTTCTGGATTTGCGCTTTTGCAACACCCATAAATAATGCTACTGAAAACAAGCTTGAGATAAAAATTTTTTTCATGATAAATGTTTTAAATTATTAGATAAACTAACCGATTTAACTATCGATTTTAAAGCCAACATACATATCTACATAATGTTTGGCCTTGTTTTAATTGTGATTGATTATCAGTAAATTATATTTGAATTTTTTTTAAGCCAACAGTATTTATTCCTCTGTGCTATAAAGGCCTGATAACTAACATATATCAGGTTTTTAACACTCGAACGCTTTTCTATCCGGATAGGTATATCAAACAAATGCCATTTGAAAGCACATCCGCCAGTAGTTAGCGCATTATATTTAGCGTAGTAATCTGTGGGGTCAGACTTTAAGATTTGTTAATACTGAGGGAATATTGGGGCACTAGCTTTGCCGCAGCAAACGAACAGCATTGAGCAGACTTTTAATTGCTTCCTTAAAAAACAACGATCCTTTGGCGATGGAGCAAATTTTCCATGCGCATTGGGAAAAGGTGTTCGATTCGGCTTTCAAAAAGCTCGGTGATGAGGCACTCGCCCAGGATATTACACAGGAAATTTTTATCTCCCTATGGGAAAAACGAAGTAAACTTGAATTAAGCGGCGATCTTTCCGGATACCTACATGGCGCAGTGAAACACCGGATAGTGGATTACTACCGGTCAAATGCTGTTAAAGATGTTCACTGTAACGAATTTGCCTTATTGATGAACCAAAAAAGGACGAATACTGCTGATGAAAACTTAATTCTTCAGGATACTGTCCGGGAAGTGGAAGCCGCAATGCAGCGTTTGCCAGAGCGGATGCGCCTCGTTATTTCGATGAGCAGGGAAGATGATAAAACAGTAAAGGAAATTGCCGGCGAATTGAATGTTTCGGTCCAGACGGTTAAGAATCAGATTACTGCAGCGATGAAATTACTTCGGGAAAACCTATCCTACCTCCTCCTTATCGCGTTTTTGTTCGCTTAACCGAAACTTAACTTACTGGTAACATCTTTCGCTAGTACCCTTTCTTTTTTGAAACGACGTGTTTACAAATGAGCGAAGAAAAAGCAAAGCTGCTGCTGGAAAAATATGCGAACGGACAGGCAAGCCCGGAAGAACGGGAAGTTGTGGAGCAGTGGTATGCAAATCTGGATGCAGCTAAGAAAACCATTCCTGCAATACAAAAAGTATTGATCCGCGATGCCATGTTATCAAACATCCAAAAAGTGGTTGCCAATCGGTCGTCCAGAAAACAGGCTTTTATTTCCCCCTGGATCAGGATTGCTGCGGCCGTTATCCTGGTGGCGACTGTTTCTTTTTCAATCTGGAAATTGAGTGATCCAACCGAAAAGGCTGCTGAACAAATTATTGCATCAACCCGTATCGGGGAGCGTAAAAAAATTATCCTGAGTGATGGCTCGGAAATCACCCTGGCACCTTTGGCTAAAATCAGTTATCCGCTGAAATTTAATTCACACTCCCGTGAAATTTCACTCATTGAAGGTGAGGCTTTTTTCTCCATTGCCCATGAAGAGAACAGGACTTTTCAGGTAAAGTTACCCGCTCATTTAAAAGTTACCGTTTTAGGTACTTCATTTCTCATCCGTGCTTATCGCGCTAACGCCCATGTAGAGGTTGCGGTTTCAACCGGTAAAGTAGCCATTCAGAATAAATCTATCCTGCTGGGAACATTAGTGAAAAATCAAAAGCTTCAGTTTAATAAAGTGACGGGAAAATCTATCCTAAAGGTGATTCAGCACACACTTCCGGTAAAAATTCAATTTGCCGGCACCACGCTGCAACAGGTAATCCAGCGGATGGAATATACCTATAATATTAAAATACTGCTAAATGATAAAGCAATTGCAGACTTAAAAACAACAGCAACATTTAGCAGTGAACAGCGGCCTGAAGAAATTCTCGACCTGATCTGCAGTCTTCATCACCTGAAGCTCGGTTCGGATCAAAACCATCAAACATTTAAAATATACAAATAATGAATAACTAGATCATTCCATGACCTGTCCAATTTTATTTTGAAGGACAATGCACAACAATTTTTAATTCATCCAAGCAAATCAAACAATGAAAACAACCTCACCCAAGAGGACCTTATCTCTTTATCGGATCATGAAATATTCATGTTTAACATTTTCAATTCTCTGCATTTTCTGCAGCTCACTTTTGGCATCGTCTGGCATGGCCCAGCGGTTAGAAAAAAGTAAGGTTAATATCAAAATAAGCAAAGGCCGTAAACTCAGCGAAATTGTTCGTGAAATTGAAAGCATATCAGGTTTAAATTTTGTTTACAATCCAGATCTTTTGCAAAGCACAAACACGCGGTTAAGCGGCAATTTTCAAATGGAACCTGTACGTTCCCTGCTGGATAAACTTGGTCTTCGGGTAGAAGAAAAAGGAAATTATGTGATTTTAAACAACACAACCTTTAACAAGCCCGATCGGATAGTAACCGGCGTAGTAAAAGATTCTACCGGTATGGTGCTGCCCGGGGTATCCGTAAAGGTACTTGGCACGCAAAGCGGAACCACCACCGATTCGAACGGTGCTTACCGCATTGAAGTTGGGGCGCAAACCGTTCTTTCATTCTCGATGATTGGCTACCGGACCAAAGAGGTAACGGTTGGGGATAATCAATCGATTAATGTAACCTTAAGTGAAGAGAGATCCACATTGGCCGATGTAGTGGTGGTAGGTTATGGCACGCAGAAAAAGGAAACGCTAACAGGTGCCGTGAGTCTGGTTTCGCTGGATAAACTTTCTTCCAGATCGGTAAACAGTGTTGGCGAAGTGCTGGCAGGGAAATCTCCGGGTGTAATTGTAACCAATGAAGGCGGCGACCCCACTTCAACACCCAGAATTAACATCAGGGGTGCAGGCGGAATTAACGGGGAAAGCGTACTGTATGTAATTGATGGTTCTATTTTTCTGGGTACACCACAACTTAATCCGAACGACATCGAATCTATTTCGGTGCTAAAAGATGCTTCGGCAGCTATTTATGGTGCGCGTGCATCTGGAGGGGTGGTTTTAATTACTACCAAAAAAGGGAAAAAAGGAAAGATGCAAATCAGTTTCGATGCCAAGGTTGGACAGCAAAGTGCCTGGAAAAAACTGGAAACTTTAAGTGCTGAGCAGCGGGCTCAAGTGGCCGCAACTGCTGCGAAAAATGGCGGAACAACCATTTTGCCAGCTTTTGATCTGACGAAATATCCGGATGGACAAACCACCAGAACCAACTGGATGGATGAGGTTTTCAGAGATGCATTGCTTCAGGATTATAGTGCGGCCATTAACGGTGGGGGCGAAAAGTCTAACTTTTACCTGAGTTTTAATTACCGCGATGCAGAGGGGATTGTATTGAATACTAAAAGCAAGCGGTATAATTTTAGAATCAATTCTGAACATGAACTTACGCCCTGGTTAAAGGTTGGCGAAAATTTATCCTATAGCAGCACGAATGGAAATGGTGCAAATACCAGTAACGATTACACAGGCGCCTTACTTTCAGCTGTCTATTACCCGAGAAATGGTACGCCTTATAATGCAGATGGCAGCTTTGCCGGTTTACCTGGCGGCCAGTACGCGGGTGATTATGGCGATATTGTAAACCCGGTTGCAGAATTAAAGCGAATCGATATTAATAACCCGGTAAATGTTTTGGTAGTGAATCCTTACGCTACCTTACACCTGGCAAAGGGATTAAGTTTCCGTTCTAACCTAAGCATCACTAAATCAGATTCACAGTTCAAAAATTTTGTTCCGAAACGCCCGGAAGTTGGTAAACCGGTATTAAGCAATAGTTTGGTGGAAAGGGCAGATGCTTCAACCGACCTTCTGGCAGAACAGGTATTGAGCTATAAAACAACCATCGGCGTTCATCAGCTTGATTTTACCGGTGGCTATACTTTTCAAAAGACAAAAAGTAATGGCTTATATACCTCCGGTGCAGGTTTTGATGATGAGTCTGATCAGTACCGCTATTTAACTAATGCCACCATTATTCAGCCTTCTACCAGTTATTTTGATGCAAAAGCGATTTCATCGGTATTCTTAAGGGCAAATTATAATTATAAAGAAAAGTACCTGTTATCATTTATTGGCAGACGGGATGGTTCTTCTATGCTCGCCAAAGAAAACAGATTTAGAAACTATGGTTCTGTCTCCGCTGGCTGGGCAATTCATAAAGAAGAATTTTTGAAATCTGCCACCTGGTTAAATGAATTGAAATTAAGGGGCAGTTACGGCATTCTCGGTAACCTGGGCAGTTTATCAGCCTCTGCCGTAAACCCATTACTTGCCGCTACGCAGAGTTACTTCGGGCAAACGCCAACCTTGCAAAACGGTTATGTCCAAACCATTTTAGCCAATAAAAACTTAACCTGGGCAGAAAGTAAACAAACCAATATTGGTTTAGACATTACGGTGCTTGATCGATTGAGTTTAGTAGCTGATTATTTCATTAAGGAAACTGATAAAATGATCCTCACCAGGTCGCTTCCGGGTACGGCAGGATTAAATGCTCAAACCATTAATGCCGGTTTAGTAAAAGATAAAGGGATTGAGTTAGGCTTAACTTATAACAGCGCAAAAAGCACTGCCTTTACTTATTCGGTAAATGCAACGCTTACCAAATTAAATAACAAAGTAGAAGAACTGGCTCCTGGTTTAAGCAATATTGCAGTTGGAACGAATTTTAGAAATGAGCTGGCGCCACTGGCAATAACAGTAGGGCAACCCTTGTACAGCTATTATGTTTTAAAAACGGAAGGCATCTTCCAGAGTCAGGCTGAAGCGGATAATTATAAGAATGCAGCAGGAACGAAAATTCAGCCCAATGCAAAAGCCGGAGATTTCAAATTTGCAGACCTTAACGCAGACGGATCGATTGATAGCAAAGACCGTTATTTTGCCGGAAGTGCCTATCCTGATTTTTCTTACGGGTTAAGCTTTAATGCCAACTATAAAAACTTCGATTTAAACATTTTTGCGCAAGGAGTGCAGGGAAATAAACTTTTCAATGCTGTAAAAAGAACGACTTATAGCGCCAGCGGACCATCTTACAATAAGCTGGTTGGAATTCTGGATGCCTGGTCGCCGGAAAATCCAGGTGGCAAAGTGCCGATTATCTCTACCAGCGATAACAACGGAAACTTCAATGCTTCCGATTTCTACATCGAAGACGGTTCTTACCTGCGTATCCGAAACGTAACGTTAGGCTATAGCTTGCCAAAATCGCTAACCAGCAAACTTAAAACAGGCGCGGTGAGGGTTTATGCCACCGCCAATAACTTATTCACGATCACTGATTATTCTGGTTTTGATCCTGAAATCGGGATGGATAATAATGGCCTTGATGTTGGTCGTTATCCGCAGGCAAGAAGTTTCATCTTCGGTTTAAGCGTTAATCTTTAATCTACAACAACATGAGAACGAATATAAAATACCTGGCGCTGGTTGCAATCACTGTTTTTGCATCATGCACCAAACAACTTGATATTACACCGGAAGGTTCGCCATCGGCACAAAATTTCTGGAAAACAAAAGAAGATGCCATCAAGGCCGAAGCAGGAATGTATGAGAATTACAACTCAGAAGATTTCTATGGGCGCGGAATGTTCTGGTTCATTAATGCCAGCGATGATATGGTAACCGGAAGAAATAAACCGGAAGGCGATAACATCAAAAACTTTAACCGCAGTTATATTGGCGGCGGTTATACTGAATCGCAATGGAGCCTGCGTTATGCAATCATCAAAAGAGCTAATGATATTATTGCTAATGTACCTGCCATTTCGATGGATGATAATTTAAAGAAACAGATTATTGGTGATGCATACTTTAATGCTGCGCTCGTCTATTTTCAGCTGGCAGCAAATTATGGAAACGATAAAGCCGGCGTGCCGATTGTAACGCCAGATGCCGATGCGGCTGTCGCTATTCCAAGGGCAAAAAATGTAACCGAAAATTACGATTACATCATTTCATTATTTTTAAAGGCTGCGGATAATCTGACGAACTTTTCTGCAATGAAAGCAGCTGATTTTGGGAAAGCACATAAAACTGCGGCATGGGCTTATCTATCTAAAGTTTACCTGTTTAAAAAGGATTATGCAAATGCAGCTAAATACGCAGATCTTGTCATTGCTTCTGGTCAGCATGATTTGTTAACGAATTTCGCAGATGTATTCAAAGCATCGAACAACTGGTCTAAAGAATATATCTGGTCGGTAGTGTGTACGCCAAATGGTGGTGGCACAGGCTGGGGAAGTAAGCTGCCCGGCGTAATGTTAACCAATAAGGCCTGGGGGATTTACAACGGCTGGGGCTATTATTTACCTACTAAAGAGCTTTATGATTCTTTTGAAGCAGGAGATCAGCGTCGCGAGGTAACCATTTTAAAACCCGGCGACAAGTTTACTTTTTTTGGTACGGAACGTACCTTTACCAAAGATGCTGGTGCCACTTCAAATTATCAGTTTAAAAAATATATGGAGCCATTTACCTATGCCAATCCGATTCCAACGCATGTTAATCCCAATGGTGATAACGGAACCACTGATTTAAATGTGCCGCTGATGCGTTTCGCTGAAGTACTTTTAATTAAGGCAGAAGCAGCAATTAACGTGAGCGGGGCAGGTGCCGGAGATACGGAGCTGAACAGAATCAGGATACGGTCAGGTTTGCCTGCAAAAACAGGAATGTCTCTAACTGACCTTAAGCGTGAGCGTCGCAATGAATTAGCCGGAGAGTTTGCAGACCGTCACCGGGATTTGGTAAGATGGGGAGATGCGCAGGCAACTTATGCGAAACCACTGCATGATTTTGATGGCTCGGTAATCTGGCCTGCAAGAACATTCAATCCTCAGGTACATGATGTCTGGGCGGTGCCACAGCGGGAAATTGATAACAGTTCTGGCGTAATTAAACAAAATGCAGGATGGTAAAAGGATCTAAGTTTTTCTGGATATTATTGATCGGTTTCGGGGTTCATTCAGTTTCTGCGCAGCAGAAACTGAATGCTTCCAACGGGCACAGTCATAACGATTATAAACAGCAAATTCCGTTATTAGAAGCTTATTATTCAGGCTTAGGCGCCATTGAGGCGGATGTTTTCTACCGCAACGGCGAACTTTTTGTAGCGCACGACAGCACCGAAATAAAACCGGGCAGAACACTAAAGAAGATCTATATCGATCCGCTTGTAGCCTTTTTTAAAGAAAACGGAAATAAGCCTTATGCCAATGCCTCACAGAAGCTTCAACTGGTCATTGATATCAAGGAAGATTACAAAAATGTTCTGGCTACGTTATTGAAACAGCTTAAAGGTTCAGAATTTGTTTTTGACCAGTTGAAAAACCCTGCCGCCATTAAAATTGTGGTCAGTGGCGATGTTCCTCCGGCAGATGAATTTAAAAATTATCCTCCCATGATCTCCTTCGATGGCCGGCCCGGAAGAAATTACACCGCAGAACAATTGAAGCACGTTGGCATGATCAGTGATGACCTTGCTCATTATTCAGTTTGGAATGGAAAAGGTACACCAACTCCTCCCGATCTGGAGAAAATGAAAGCAGTAATCGCAGCGGCGCATCAAATGGGCAAATCTTTTAGGTTTTGGGGAACGAAAGATAGTCCGAACAGCTGGAAAGAATTGGAGCAAATGGGGGTAGACTGGGTTGGAACCGATCAGCCGAAGGCTTTAAGTGAATTCTATAAAGACAGGGGAAAATTAGAGTATGTGAATACTAAAAAGTATGAGCCTTATCTGCCAACTTATAAAAGTGATGGCTCACCAAAAAAGGTGAAAAATGTGGTCTTGTTAATTGGAGATGGAATGGGTCTCGCTCAAATCCAGGCGGGTTTAAGTGCCAATTTTGGTCAGTTGAATATGACCAACATCAGGCATATTGGCTTCTCCCGTACAGAGGCTTCCAATTCTGATTTTACCGATTCGGCGGCCGGAGCTACCGCCATGGCAACCGGAGAGAAAACGAATAACCGATACATTAGTGTGAGTGTTAATGGAAAACCGTTGCCGTCTATCCCTGAAATTTTAGCGCCACTCGGCATTAAAAGTGGTATCATTACCAGCGGCGATATTACCGATGCCACGCCGGCAGCATTTTACGCCCACCAAATTGAAAGAACCATGTCGCAGGAAATTGCAGCTGATTTCCAGAACAGCCCGGTTGAGGTGCTGGTGGGCTCCCGACGCAAAAGCTTCACAGATAACAAAAATAATGACCTGATGCCCCAATTAAAAAATAAAGGTTATCAGCTTCAGCATGATTTGAACGGTTTTCAGGCTGCCACTTCAGAAAAGCAATTGGTACTACTAGATGATTCTGCAACCAGAAGTATTTTAAAGGGGCGGGGCGAAATGCTGAAAATATCCTTATTGAAGACTATTCAGATATTGGGTAAAAATAAAAAGGGGTTTTTTATCATGGCGGAGGGCGCACAAATTGATTACGGCGGCCATGCAAATGATTTGCCTTACACCGTTGCCGAACTACATGATTTTGACCGATTGGTTGGCGAGGCCTTGCGTTTTGCCGATCAGGATGGAGAAACACTTGTGATTGTCACTGCAGACCATGAAACCGGCGGTCTCTCTTTACTCGATGCTTCTTATAAAAAAGGAACGGTGCGTGGAAGTTTCAGTACAGACGATCATACCAATATTATGGTGCCGGTTTTTGCCTATGGTCCTGGTTCGCAAAATTTTACAGGTGTTTACCCGAACACCGACTTATTTAAAAAAATGATGTCGCTTTATAACGTAAGATAAGCCTGTAAATCTTTCAATAAATTTGAAATGCCCCCAACGCATAACGCCAGGGGGCATTTTCGCGTTCTGAGTAGATTAGCTACGCACTTCATCCGGATTTCTCGAGAAACGTTAAGCTGCAATTCTGTATTTAAACAAACTATAGCGGGAGAAATACGCGAAATTATCCCATTACTTAGTTCGGAGCTCTCGGTACAAAACTGATTTTGCAATGAGACTGTTCCCACCAATACAATAATATTTACAATTAAATATGCCGAAACTTAAGTTATCTCCGGGTCGTCCATTCCCCCTTGGGTCTACCTGCGATGGAACAGGAACAAATTTTGCGCTTTTTGCTGAACACGCAGAAACAGTAGAATTGTGTTTCTACAATCAAAAGGGGGTGGAAGAGGAAAGAATTACGCTGAGTCAGAAAACCAATCATATTTTTCATGTTTATCTTGAAGGAATTTTGCCAGGTCAGCGCTATGGCTATCGGGTACATGGTCCTTATCAGCCAGGAAATGGTTTCCGCTTTAATCCTCAAAAACTATTGCTAGATCCTTATGCAAAAGCGATTAGCGGTGAGGTACGCTGGAATGAAGCGGTATTTGGCTATGATATAAATCATGCAGAAGCTGATCTGGTGCCGTCATCACACGATAGCGCTCCTTTTGTACCCCAAGCGGTGGTGGTCGCTGATGCTTATGATTGGGGAAATGATCGGCGTCCGGAAATTCCCCGGCATCAATCCATTATCTACGAATTGCATGTTAAAGGTTTTAGTCAGACAAATCATAATATCCCCGCACACTTGCGCGGAACTTATGCTGGCCTGGCACAGCCCGAAAGTATACAATATCTTCAGGAATTGGGTGTCAATACCATCGAACTGATGCCCGTTCACCAGTTTATATCTGTTGGTCACTTAGCTGATAAGGGTTTGCAAAACTACTGGGGCTACAACACCATTGGTTTTTTTGCGCCACATTCGGGCTATTCCAGTTCAGGAGATACCGGCGGTCAGATAAATGAATTCAAAAACCTGATTAAAGTCATGCATCAGGCTGGGATTGAGGTGATTCTCGACGTCGTGTACAATCACACGGCAGAGGGCAATGAGAAAGGTCCGACACTTTGCTTCCGGGGCATCGACAATCCGGCCTATTACCGCCTGGAAAAAGATCTTCAAAGGTATTACACTGATTACACTGGTACCGGAAACAGCCTGGATATGACTTTGCCTGCAGCACTGAGATTAGTGATGGATAGTTTACGTTACTGGGTCACAGAAATGCACGTAGATGGTTTTCGTTTCGACCTCAGCACTACGTTAACCCGTGGCGCAAATGGGGAGCGGATGCAGGCTGCCTTTATGGAAATTATCCAACAGGATCCGGTTATTTCGCAGGTTAAATTAATTGCAGAGCCCTGGGACGTTGGAGATAATGGTTATCAGGTAGGTGATTTCCCGCCAGGCTGGTCGGAATGGAATGATCAGTTCAGGGATACCATGCGCAAATTTTGGAAAGGCGAAGAAACCAGTTGTTATGATTTTACAAAACGATTTTTAGGAAGCCCGGATCTTTACCGCGATAAGGAACGGCAGCCTTGGGCCAGTATTAATTTTATTACGGCACATGATGGTTTTACCCTTCGGGATTTAGTAAGTTATAATGAAAAACATAACGAAGCAAACGGAGAAGAGAATAACGATGGGACAACTGAAAATTATTCCAGTAATTACGGCGCCGAGGGCGAAACGGATGATCTATCCATTAAACTCATCAGGATAAAACAAAGTAAAAATTTACTCGTTTCGCTGATCCTGGCGCAGGGTATTCCTATGATTACCTCCGGAGATGAAATTGGAAAAACACAGGCTGGCAATAATAATGTTTATTGCCAGGACAATGAACTGGCCTGGTTAAACTGGGCCAGTGTAGACCATAATCTTTTATCGTTTACTAAATCATTGCTGAAATTAAAACGTGATCATCTGGTTTTTAACAGGCCTGAATGGTTGAATAGTGCATCGATTAATGGAGAGCTGCCTGAAAACATAGCATGTTTTTTAGATACAGGTGCAGCAATTCAAAATGATCAATGGGAAAAAGTGGCCTGCTTAACTTTATTTTTCAACGGGAAAAGCTTTGACGGGCAAGATGCAAACGGCGGGCAATTGCTGGATCACGATTTCCTGATCATGATAAATCCACAAACTACTCCGCAAAGTATTCTGGTTCCGGAATCGAAACAAAACAAACGCTGGGAGATTCTGCTTAATACGGCAATAACATCTGATTTTTCTATAGAAGAGGAAGGCCTTCGTTTTGTAGAAGTTGAAGAGCGAAGCATAATCATATTTAGAGCAGATTAATCTGCTCTAAATATTAAAGGAGACCACTTATTCCGCTGCGTGGCGCAGGTACGGTGAGCATTCTGATCTCACCCTTTGGGTTTTGTAAAACCTGTCCAGCTTTCTGTCTGGACGGTAAATTTAAAATCGTTGCAGCAGTTCTGCTTCTCGATTTTAAATTTGTTTTGCGCTCGCTGTGAACCTTCAATTCAGGTTGTGCAACGTTTAAATAGCCTATGGATTGGTAATCCTTTTCTGCTAATCTTTCCATCTGTTCCATATAATCCTTGTTTTATCTTACAACACCAGGTTACGTAGCTTAGTTTGAAGAATTACCGTATTGGGTATTTTACCCGTTTTTTACCGTATAATATGCAAAGTTTTTATTGCTTCGAAAGTGCTGCATTTAATAAGTCGAGTCCAGCATCGTTGCCCTGCATCGCGGCGAGGTCTGCTGCTGTCTGCCCGCGTGCGTCGGTCATTTCGAAGTTGGCACCGGCATCTAAAAGCAGTTGAAGTACATCATTGCGGCCAAACATACTGGCAAACATTAATGCGGTACCTCCGTTTCCGTGCTGAAGATCCAGCTGTGCACCGGCCTCAATCAGAAGTTTAGCAATTGCAGCATATCCTTTAAAGCTTACGCCCATTAAGGCCGTATTGCCGCCATAATCTGCTGCATTTATATCTGCACCGGCATCCAGTAACAATTTGGCAGCATCCAGTTGATTATTGTAGCAGGCGATAATTAATGGGGTATACCCTTTTTCATCCCGGGTATTTACATCTGCCGCCCTGCGGATGAGTTCCTGCAAAACTGCCGTTTCACCTTTTCTGGCAGCGGGTATCATCAGTTGGTCTATATTTTCCATGCAATCAAAACCCCTAAACTGGCGTAAAGTTTGGGCGTCTTTATTTTATGGATAAAGTTTAAAGCCATGGATTTCATCCAGATATGCTTTTTTCGCTTCCAGTGGATTATTGTAGGCCACAGGTAGCTAAACAGGAAATGATTTTACGTATTAATACGCTTAAACTCTTAAAACCATTTGCACCCGGCAGGGGTTGTAAGTAAGTCTGATACAGCCAAATGCTTCCAATCCAGTTGCATTAAAAAAAAAAAAGCTAAGAAATTGAAAATCAAGAGCAAAGTTTTAAATGCCTGCCAGACAAATGATCAACATAAACAAAACTCACTATGAAAAAACAGGAAAGTGGTACTGAGCCAAAACTAAGTACAAAACCATCTACAACTTCAGCTCCGGCACTTAACGAACTTTTTACGGATGGGATCCGCGACTTATACTGGGCGGAAAATCACCTGGTTAAGAACTTGCCTAAAATGATTTCAGCTGCTACGGCGCCTGCGCTTGTATCTGCAATTGAGTCTCACTTAGCGGAAACGAAAACTCACGTGTCCAGACTGGAACAAATATTTGAATTGCTTGGAGAAAAGGCTACTGCAAAAAAATGCGATGCCATGGAAGGAATTACCAAAGAAGGCGAAGGAATTATAGAGGAAACAGAATCAGGTACTGCAACTAGAGATGTAGGAATTATTTTAGCCTCGCAAAAGGTAGAGCATTATGAAATTGCATCATATGGCGGTTTGGCCCAGCTGGCGACCACTTTAGGTTTAACAGATGTCGCTGCAATTCTGGAAGAAACGCTAGCAGAAGAGAAGAGTGCAGATACGAAGCTTTCTGCCATTGCAGAAAAAGAAATTAATTATAAAGCCGCCGAAGAGGCATAGAAAAACTATAATGGCTAAGAAACCAGTAGAAAATAAAAGTCAACCTCAACAGGTTGAAAACGATAAAACCAATAAGCTGGAGGAATTTGTTGCCGATAGTACCGGACAACGGTTAACCACTAATCATGGTGTAAAAATCAGCGATGATCAAAATTCACTTACCGCAGGCGATCGCGGTGCGACATTATTGGAAGATTTCATCTTAAGAGAAAAGATTACGCACTTTGATCACGAAAGAATTCCTGAACGCGTGGTACATGCAAGAGGATCTGGTGCTCATGGTGTTTTTAAAGTATATGAAGATATGTCTGACCTTACCCGGGCGGCATTTCTTTGTGATCCGGGCGCCGAAACTCCCGTTTTTGTGCGTTTTTCTACTGTCGCAGGATCAAGAGGATCAACAGATCTTGCCAGAGATGTAAGGGGATTTGCTGTTAAATTTTATACACAGGAAGGTAATTTCGACCTTGTTGGAAACAACATGCCAGTCTTCTTTATTCAGGATGCGATTAAGTTTCCGGATTTAGTACATGCGGTAAAACCCGAACCGGATAATGAAATGCCACAAGCGGCTTCCGCACACGATACTTTCTGGGATTTTATTTCGCTATTGCCAGAATCTGCACATATGATTATGTGGACGATGAGCGACCGTGCGCTGCCAAGAAGCTATCGCATGATGGAAGGATTTGGTGTACATACGTTCAGGTTTGTGAATGCTGCGGGTGTTTCACACTTTGTAAAATTCCATTGGAAACCATTGCTTGGCGTGCATGCCGTGGCATGGGATGAAGCACAAAATATTTCTGGTAAAGATCCCGATTTCCATAGAAGAGATCTTTGGGATGCCATCGAAGCCGGCGCTTTCCCGGAGTGGGAGCTGGGAGTACAGGTTGTTGCAGAAGAAGATGAATTTAAATTTGATTTTGATCTGTTGGATTCCACTAAGATCATTCCTGAAGAACTGGTTCCTGTGCAACGCATTGGTAAAATGACATTGAACCGGAATCCGGATAATTTCTTCGCAGAAACAGAACAAGTAGCTTATCACATCGGTCATGTAGTACCAGGGATTGATTTTACTAACGACCCATTGTTGCAGGGAAGACTTTTTTCTTACACCGATACGCAATTAATTAGATTAGGCGGACCAAATTTCCATGAAATTCCAATCAACAGGCCAGTAATTTCTGTTCATAACAATCAGCGCGATGGTTATATGCGCCAAACCATTAACCGTGGAAAAACGAGTTATGGTCCAAATGCAATTGCTGCGAATGATCCACAGCAAACAAAAGCTGCAGACGGTGGCTTTACCAGCTATAACGAACGCATAGATGCCAGAAAAATCCGGGCCAGAAGTAAAAGCTTTTTCGATCACTTCTCGCAGGCCAGATTATTCTTAAACAGTCAGTCTGATCCCGAAAAAAATCACATCATCGATGCCCTGAGCTTCGAACTGGGTAAGGTGAAAATGGTGGAAATCCGGGAAAGGATGCTTGGTGTTCTGGCACATATTGACAAAGGTTTGGCAGCAGCTGTCGCCTATAATTTAGGCTTGCATGTGCCTGAAATTCCGCTTAATGAATTGAACGGAAGTATTCCTGCAGATGCAGATCCGGCAGATTACACGCCAGAGCAAAAAGAAGGAGCATTAACCAGGTCGGAAGCATTGAGCATGGCTAATACCATTAAAGATTCTACTGCTACCAGAAAAGTTGCTATTCTTGCAGCAGATGGAGTAGATGGAAAATCTTTAAGCACCGTGAAGGATGCATTGGTTGCTCAGGGGGCGGTCGTTCATATTATTGCACCGAAGCTGGGAGAAATTATCTCAGCAGAAGATCAGAAAATCCAGGTTGACGAAAGCTTCCTGACGGCAGCCTCTGTATTATATGATGCCGTTTATGTACCTGGCGGAACAAATAGCGCAGCAAGTTTGGAAGCTGAGGCTAATGCGGTTCACTTCTTAAACGAAGCTTTTAAACATTGTAAAGCAATTGCTGCTGATTCAGGAGCCATCCAGGTTTTGGAAGCAGGATATTTCTTCAAAAAGCTTCCGGCAGAATATTCAGCAGAAACGGTATTGCGCGAAGGTGTGATTGTTTCTGAAGATCTTAATTCATTGACAGATTTATTTGTTCAAATGATTGCACGCCATAGATTTTGGGAGCGTGAAGTTCCAAGAAAAATTCCGGCATAATAAGCCTGGTTTCAATAATACTCAAGACCGGGCTTTAGTCCGGTTTTTTTTTATTTCAGATTTAAATTTATCTATTTCGGACAAAAGACCGTTTTATTAACTTATCTACAACATGGACAATCAAAATAAAGCTGCCCGCGCAAGCCAGGCAGATCACGAGAAATTCGAACAAGGCCTCTTAGAAACCCGCTGGACAGAAACCGGAGAACCTTTCTATGTGATAAAAGACGGAAATGATTTAAATGAATTTGCGCCATTGGCAAAATTAATTCTCGAAGATGAGCAGGCAATTGCTCATGATTTTACCTCCAAAGTGGTAAGCGAATCTGGCGATCTGGAAGTTTCTTTTAAATATCAGTCCGGATGGTTTTTGGAAGGGCTGGGCGAAGGGGAGATTGAATAACACATTTGCGATTTTACTTATGTTGCACTCCTCATCCAGCGGAGTGGTGTTGGTTAATGAACTTCAATTATTAAGTTAAACATTTACCGGCGAAAAGTGTTGAACTCTAGATGGATAAACTTCAACGCAGCATTTATATTATACTTTTTCTGGTCCTGTTTTTTGGAGGGCTTTACTTTGCCAGTTCTTTTCTTATTCCGCTTGCACTTGCAGCCGTATTTTCGATGCTTTTTATTCGCCTAAGTGGCTTTTTTGAAAGTAAAGGAATCAACAGAGGATTGGCATCGGCTTTCTGTATGCTGATTTTTGTCTTCAGTGTCGTATTGATTGTTGGTCTGTTATACTGGCAAATGGGGTCGTTTACTGAAAACCTGGGTGAAATGAAATCGCGGTTAGGCAGTATGGTCACTGATATGAGGGCATGGATTAATGAAAAGGCCGGCATTAACCAGAAACAGCAGCAAGAAATTGTTAAGGGGCAAGGCGAACAAACAGGCACAATGGTAATTGATTTCGCCAGCAACCTGATTTCTATCGGCGTCAGCACTGTTTTAGTGCTGGTTTACATGTACCTTTTTCTTTTTTACAGGTCGCATATTAAGCGTTTTATTTTAAAACTGGTACCTCAAAATGAAAAAGAGAACGCTGCCGATATTGTACACGAATGCGGGCATGTTGCGCAAAAATACTTGAGTGGCTTAGGCGCTATGATCGCGATATTGTGGGTGATGTATGGGATCGGCTTTAGTATTGTAGGTATTGAAAGTGCCATTTTTTTCGCAGTGCTCTGTGGTATTCTCGAAATCATTCCTTTTGTTGGAAACTTAACCGGAACGAGCCTTACCGTTCTATCTGTGATTGCCCAGGGTGGAGACAGCAAGATGATCATCGGCGTACTCATCGTTTATGGCCTGGTGCAATTGATTCAAACCTACGTGTTAGAACCATTAATTGTAGGCGAACAAGTCAATATCAATCCGCTATTTACCATCATGGCCATCGTTTTAGGTGAGTTTGTTTGGGGTGTGGCGGGTATGATCCTTGCGATTCCGTTGTTAGGAATTCTAAAAATTATTTGCGATAGGGTACCTGCATTAAATGCTTTTGGTTTCCTGATCGGACCAATTGCTCCACCAAAACGAAGAAAGATGTTTGGGCGTAAATAGCTTATTTATCCATTTTTTCCAGAATTGTCTTTAAGATGTTCCAAACATTTCCGGCAATAATTTCATAGCCTTCAGCTAGGGGATGGACGCCGTCGAACATATTAAGATGCGGGATGCCTGCCACACCATCCAGCAGAAACGGAACCAAATCGATGTTGTTTTTTGCTGCCAGGCGCGTATAAATATTCCGGTATCCGGCAGCTTTAGTACCCGGAATCCATCCGGGCAATTCCATACCAAGGAGCAAGATCGGTGCAACAGGATGATGTTGCTTCACCTGATCGATTATGTGTTGAAGGTTCGCTTCCACATCTGTAGCAGAATGACCTCTGATTAAATCGTTTGCACCCAGCTCCAATACGAAAATATCAGTTTGCATGGCCAGTATTGGCTTCAGTCGGCTCAGTGCCGAAAATGTCGTATCGCCACTTAATCCTCCATTAACCACATTAAAACCTCCGCCGCTTTCATTAATCATCTTTTGAATTAATGCCGGGAACGATGCCGTTGCAGGATTTCTCAGGCCGTAGCCCTGCGTAAGACTATCGCCAAAGAAAATAATCTGTTTCATAGAGGTACGAACAGATTTTTATTTAAGATTGTTTAAGGCATAGAGAAAGAACATCTATTTCGTATCAGCGTGCATCAAAATTAATGGAGAATGCTGAGGAAGTTGTAAGTCTAACGGTTTGTTTATCAATTACATATAGATTCTATAAAACAAATGATACAAAAAATGAATTATAGACGCATGTATATAGTGAATTTTAGAAAGTTATTCTTAACAGGTGTATTATTAGTGATGCTGGTCGGATTGGCTTTTTTGCAAAGTTGTAAGAAAAATCATTCAAAAGTTGGTGCTCACCTGGTAGAAGCCACAGGCAATAAAGTGTTTGGAAAGATCGATATGGATGAGTTCGGAATACGAATGAAAGCTGCCATTTCAGCGCGTTCTAAAACCTTAAAAAATCCAAAATTTACGGATGCACTTTATGCAGCGAATAACTATGAACCGGTTTTAGTTGAAAAATTTCTCCCGGATAGTGGGCTGATCAGAGCGGCCAACACCATCGCATTGGCTGAAGATCATGGTTTATCACCAGAAGCCTTTAAGCTTTCTAAATTTAAGTCAGTGCTACAAAAAACCTATGATAAAGCAGCGGTTAAAGACCTTGATCTTGCTTATCAAACAATTATTGATCTCGAATTGGCAGCAAGCAATTCAATCACAACATATAGTCAGGCAATGGAGTATGGCCGGGTAAGTCCGCGGAGAATTTATGCACAGTATTACACTAAAACTAAAAGGCCAGATTCTTTAAGTTTTAAAAAACCCTATCAAACTCCAGATCTGGCTGCATTTTTAGACAGTATTCAGCCGAAAAGTGCAGATTATAAAATGTTACAGCAGGCATTAAAACAAAATACGCTTGCCCCGGGCCACTCGGCTGAAGAAAGCAAAAGAATTATTCAGGTTAACCTGGAGCGCCTTCGCTGGCAGAACAATCCGACAGAAGAAAAATATGTTTGGGTAAACATTCCCGAATATCAGCTCCATGTAATCGAAAAAGGCAAGGCGGCACTTACAATGAAAGTGTGCGTAGGCGAGGGGCGGGAACAACCTGCCGGCCAGTCTTTAGCAGAATATGATGAAGATGATCTGGAGAAAGACCGTCCGTTTAACCGGGAAACGCCACAGCTTAAAAGTATGATCCACAGCGTTCAGGTAAATCCGGTGTGGAATATTCCGCAAAGCATTGCTACAAATGAAATTGCAACGCAAGCGGCAAAAGACCGCTATTACCTCAGCAATAATAATATTGATGTTTTTTACAAAGGCAAATTGGTAGAAGATCCGGAAACCATCGATTGGACAGCTAAGGATGTGGGCAAAACCTATGCTTTTAAACAGCGCCCGGGTGATGATAACTCTTTAGGCAAAATTAAGTTTCTGTTCAATAATCAGAGTAGTGTTTACCTGCATGATACGCCGGCAAAGGCAGCGTTTAATCAAACCGTTCGTGCCGTAAGCCATGGTTGTGTACGGGTAGAGCAGCCTTTGGAACTGGCCAGGGCACTTTTTGGTGCCGGAAAAAAGTTTGACAAAATCAGTGCCGGCATGGCAAGCACTGATCCAAAAGCAGAGAATATTTCACTTCCTAAGCAAATTCCAGTTTACCTCAGTTATTTTACCTGCTGGAGAGATCCAAACGGTATACTGAAATTTGCAAAGGATGTTTACGGATTGGATGCTGTGTTATATACGCACCTGTTTAAAGTTTAATCTCTGGCTGAAAAAGTTCCATACAAAGCTTCTTTATTAATTTCAGGCATTGCGGCAAGATAGGCACTTTTTTCATCCAGGTAAGCCGAAGCATATTTTTCTGCAGACCGGTTGATGAAAAGAACACTGCCTTCGCCAAGGGAAGAAATTAACCTATCAGAAAGCTCCGGGGAAACCGCAGGGCAACCCTGGCTTCTGCCTAATCTACCTAATGCTGCAATGGTACCCTCACTCACATAAGGTGCGCCATGAATCACGATAGAACGAAGTCTGGCATTATCATTAAACCCGGGGTCCATGCCATCAAGCCTTAATGATCGGCCATGTGCGCCATGGTATTCCTCGCCTGTAACATAAAAGCCGATGCTACTGGTAAACGAATCATTTTTATTGGAAAAAGTTACCGCCTGATCTTCGCCACTGCGTTGTCCGTGAGCCACCCAGGTATTTAGCACTACATCTTTCTCATCGAGATTAAGCACATATAATCTTTTGCGCGTGCTGGGTTGATCAAAGTCTGCAATAGTCAACAATGCATGGTCAGACAAACGACCGGCTTTTTTCAGATTATAATAACCTGTTAACGCTTTCTCGAATACCGGAAAAGACAAACCCGAATCTTTTAAGTGGGCCGATTGGTAAAGTGCTTCCGCGTGTTGGATATAAGGCGTCTTCGAAGGCTGTTCTTTTTCAATCTCCTGCGTCACGATTTCTTTATCGTTATTTTTCCACGAAGTAAAAACAGAGCAGGTAGCAATTAATAAAAGACCAGAGATTCCCAAAACATATTTTCTCATAGGATATATTGATATAATGAATGATTAGGTAGGTCTTTTTTCTATAGGCTGATTTCTTTTGTTAACATAAAGATACAAAAATGTTACAGAACAACCAAATTTTATAGCAATATTTTAAGGTTTTACAGCGAGCTAAATGCTTTTATTATAATAACTTTTGATTGAAGTTCTATCAGTTAAAATTTTCTTGCGAACCTTTTCTATCCAGTCCTGTTATTACTACAAAACGATATAAAATGATTGAAAAGAAAGAACTTTTATCTGAGAACCTGAAAGATTTTATGGATTATTCTATGGATGTATTGAAGTCTATGGATGGTACGCCGGAGCATACGCCAGCACAACAAAAATTGGTGAACGAAAAGATTCAGAATCTAAAAATTTATCTCGGGCATTTAGAAACTTCCTACAATGAAAATACGCCTCAAGGCAATATTGGCAATGCAACAGGTGAAGAACCTGTAATTTCAGATATCGTGTTGTAACGTAAGCATTGGACACATGAGATGCCAGCATAAAATACGGAACAGTAAACCTTTGGGTTGTGCTTTGGGTTCTAGATAAAAAGGAAATATCATGAAAACAATCCAGAGCCTATTATTCACTTTATTGGTAGTGATCACATCATCTTGTCAGAATCCTTCTGACCGAGCAGTTAAAGGAAATAGTAAACGCGATTATGGCGATACGCTAAATAATGATTCAGTACAAGCGCCAAAGCGTTTAGAAGCAGAAGATACAGTTGGGGGCCATTAGCATTCCTGATTGTTTAATCTGCGATAGTTAACTTTTAAATAAATAAATAAATACAATTATGAACGAGCACGAGAAAAATGAAAATCTTGGAGATACACAGGCGGAAAATTCAGCTGACAGATCCAACATGCCCGATAATCAGGTTCCGAGGCACCGCAGTAACGATAATAACGAAGAAAACAAAGTGAAAAGTGATGCTGGCTTTTTAAGCCGTGAGCCGGGAGAAGGCGATTTTGGCTCAGAAGAAGCACGGGCTGATGCTGATAAGGGAAATGAGGGTGAAGCTGGTAATATGCCGCACACCAAACCAAAATCTGAAGCCGGAGAATAGCCAATCACCATTGGTAATCTACGCGACCATCTCGCGTATTTTTACGCGTTTAAACGTTTTTATAAACCTTTAGTGAGTGAACAGGCTTCTCTTATATAATTTGCCGACAATGGTGTTGTGCACAAAAATAAGACATAAAATGAAAAAACATTTGCTAATCATGACAAGTGCGGTATTATTAATGCTGTCTGCTTGCAATTCGGAAAATAAGAACAACGCTTCAGATTCTGTTGGTTCTGATACAACCATGAGCGATATGAGCGGAACGGCTCCAATGCAGGATAGTGTAGCTACAGATACCACAAAAACGGATAGCGCTGCAACTACTACAGGTACAACTACCACACCTCAATAACAAGCACCAGCGTAACCCAAAAAAATTACGATAATGGCCGCTGAATAACAAATTCAGCGGCCATTACTATTTTAAAGGATCATGTGAGTAGCCCGGTGTGTAGGGGAAGCTTTTTCCCCTTATGCTTAATTGAGGTACCCATTAGTGACGGCGAACCGAATAAGCGCAGCGGTATTTTTCGAACCGGTTTTATCAATCAACGATTGGCGGTGGCCTTCTACTGTTCGTTTGCTAAGGAAAATTTTATCGGCCATTTCCTGGTTGGTATAACCTTCAGCAATCAGGTGTAACACCTCAATTTCGCGCATTGAAAGTTCAATCTGCGTATGAGTTTGTTCTGTCTGCGCTGCTACATTGTGTAAAAGCCTGTCTAGCAAGCCTTGCGCTAGTTCGCAGCAGAGATATTTTGTGCCGGAGTGAACTGTCTTCAAGGCGAACATCATTTCATCTTCATTTACATTTTTCATCAGGTAACCTTGGCTACCTTCCAGAAAGGCTTGTGCAACGTATTTTTCGTTATCGAGCATCGATAGCACAATCGTTTTAATTTCCGGCCATTTTTCTTTCAGTTCGCGAATAAGGCTTATGCCATCCATTTCAGGCATGTTGATATCGGTAAGTACGATGTCCGGTATGGTGCCTGAAGCAATCAGGTCTAACACTTCCTTTCCATTATCTGCTTCGCCAATTACCTGGACACCAGGTTGTGAATCCAGAATGAGTTTGATGCCGTTCCGCACAATAATATGATCTTCTGCCAGTATAATCTTTAACATCGTTATAATTTTATTATTCTTGAGTCTCCTACATCTTTGAGCACGCCTTTCAATCTGTCTATATGAACTTTAAGCTCATCTGCTCTTTTTTTACGGTCTTGAATTAAATAAGAATTGCTTTGTATACGCTCTTCCAGTCCGGAAATGAAATTGCGGCGCTCTTCCATCATCCTGATGGCTACCCATAAGGCTTCTTCTACCTTATCTATATACTCGCCGCCCAATACTTCTTCAGAATAAACATGACCGGTAAAGCAGCGGTAACGGGTATTTCCATTTTCAGTTATTTTGGTGAGTACACCGCCGCAATCAGGACAGGTGAGCCCTGTTGGCTCGCCAAGTTTGCTTGTCTCTTCGTAGCTGCTGCTCATCCTCAACGTAATTTCCGATTCGAGTTTAAGTGCTGCAGGCACTTCACCCTTTACGCAGTCTGCCCTGCTGTATAAATCGGCAAGGATATAAGACATATCAACCAGAGATACGCGATAATCTACATCAATGTTGTTGATTACGCTTTGCGGCATATCTGCATATTCTGCTTCCTCAGGCTCCTGCACAATACAAGTTCCGCCAGCACTTTTAATGGCGATCATGCCAGATGTACCATCATCCAGCAGCCCGGTTAAAATAATGCCGGTTACACAAGAGCTATAGGCCGCTGCAGCCGTTCTGAACAGCACGTCTATAGATGGGCGCCAGTGGTTTTCCTTTGCTCCGCGGCTGATAATAATGGTATCCTCGCTGAGCATCATATGATGGTCTACCGGTGCCAGGTAGACTTTTCCATTTTCTATTTTTGTTCCGTTTTTTGGGATGGAGACTTTGAGTTTCGATTTTTTATTTAACAGGCTGATGATGTTTTCTTCAATAGCCGCCTTGCTGATGTGAATGACAATAAAAACGGCCGCATCTAAATCTTCAGGCAGCGACGTAAGTAATGCAGATACCGCCGATAATCCACCTGCAGATGCTCCTATTGTAATTACATTTTTTACTTCTTCAATTTTCATGCTTTTCTTAAATAATTATTGTTCCAGGGGGAAGGAAATGGTAAACGTTGCCCCCGGATGATTGCTGATCTCCAGATTACCCTTTAAAAGCGATACCCGGTTTTTAATTGCCCGCAATCCTGAACCGTCCTTCAGGGCCTGCTCGATATCTTTTTGAAAGCCTTTTCCTTCATCCTTCACCACAATGAGAACTTGTTTTTCATCTAATCTGACGACTACGCTTGCCTGGTCTGTTCCCGAATGTTTTATGCTGTTGTTTAAAAGTTCCTGAATGATTCTGAAAACATAAAGCTGAGTTTCGGCCGACAATTTATCTGCCTGGCAATCTATTTTAGAATGGACTTTGAAACCAGCGTTTTCTAAATGCTGAATCATATCCTTCATTCCTGAAACAAAACCAAAATCTTTCAGAATAGAAGGGCTTAATTCGCCTGAAATGGTTCTTAACTCTTTGATCGCCAGATCCAGCAATTCATTTATGTTTGAAAATGATGTTTCGGTAGGTTCGTTTTTCTGCAAATGGTTAAGTTTGAAACGAATGCCATAAAGGATCTGGCAAACACTATCATGCAAGGAAGCACTGATTTTATAACGTTCTTTCTCTTGCGCATCTATCGCTGCACGCCGCAGCAGGCGCTGCTGGTTTCGCTCATGTTCTTCTTCTTTTTCCAGAAGTCGTTTACGCTCAGAAATGTCAGAAATTATTCCTGTAAACAAGGTAGAGCCATCAAGCTGGTCAATTGCTTTACCTCTAATTAAAATTATTTTGCTGGTTACCCTGGTTCGTACACCTAGCTCTATGTCAATCGCTTGTGTACTAGGGAATTTGTTTGCAATATTAAGGAGTTTTTTTCTGTCAGATTCCTTCACCAAGGCATAAAGTTCTCTTAATGTTGGTTGGCCTTTGCCCGAATCGAGATCCAGAATTTGTTTACTGTAATCATCCAGGAAAACGGTTTCATCGTTCAGTGTTACCCGCCAGGTACCCGTATGTGATGCCTGCAAAGTTTGATTCAGCCTTTCTGAAGCTTCCAGTAATTTCTGCTCCGAACTTTTAATTTTTGTAATATCAGTAATGGTGATATAAAAATTCTCATTGCCGGAACCCGGATCTTTTACAATAGATCCATCCAGCTGGGCAAAAAACACAGGCGCTCCTTTTGGATGGATCCGGATCTCGCAATGTGCCTTTAAATGTAGTTTTTGTACGCGATTGATAAAAGCATAAAACTCATTCCTATTATACGGGGAGATGAAAGAGGATAGGTTTTTACCAACCACTCCACCCATGCCCGGCACCAGCATTTTATTTCCAATCTCATTAATCTCGGAGATTTGGCCATTAGGGGAAAGAATTAAGTAACCAATAGGGGCAGCATTAAAAAGGCCTACGAATTTCAGTCGTTCTAATTCGAGTGCATGGTGCGAACTTTCGAGTTCATCATTCTGCATCTCCAGTTCCAGTTCATATACTTCCAGCTCATTCAGTAAGATAGCCACCTCGTTCTCTTGCCGAATGCGATGATCTGCATTTTCACGGCCAAGAAGCAACTCTGCTTTTTTTCTTAACGCGCTGAAAATAAAATCTTTGGTAACTGCTCCCCGTTTTTTCACTGTGCCCTTTTAAATTTTAAAATTAATAATGATGGTAAACTTGCCTCTAACTGAATGTGTTCGATGGAGATATATAGTGCAATCATACCAATTCCGTTAAAGTGGTGTTGTATGTAAAATTCTTCTTCAACGGGAATGTCTACCATCAGTTTGTCCGCCAGAAGTTTAACATTCCACTTATTATTAACAATATCTAAAAAAGAAAGTTCAGTAATTTCTGACTCTGTAAAATTAAACAGGTCTAAAAAATGGCGATTGAATACCACGACCTTTTTCTCCGAATCAATAACAATTGTAGCCTCAGGTAATTTGTTAATCACAGCCTGGGTATATTTAAGCAGTCCCTGTACCTGTGCCGTCATTGATTTAATTGGAGTGATTTTGGTAAAGGTGAGCACTGCACCATTAATAAAGTTATCCATTGTACGATAAGGCATCATGCGTAAATTATACCATTCGTTCATTTTGGTTTTCACTTCCAGTTCTTTGCCAACCAGCGTTTCAATTACCTGTTTAATCGTGTTTTCGATAGATGGATAATCGAAATTAGATACAATGTGCGTGATTGATCTGCCCACATCTGTGGCAATTACATTAAAAAGTTTGGTTACCTGTGGCGTAAAACGTAAAATATTCAGTTGATTATCTAAGAAAATGGTTCCAATCTCAATATTATCCAGCAGGTTCTTCATGTCGTTGTTTAGCTGGGTTAATTCTTCCGCTTTGGTTTGGTATTGAAGGTTAATGGTCATCAGCTCCTCGTTAAGCGATTGCATTTCTTCTTTTGTGGTTAAGGCCTCCTCATTTGTGCTTTGCAACTCCTCGTTTGTGCTTTGTAATTCTTCATTGGTCGATTTCAACTCTTCCAGTGAAGTTTCCATTTGCTCTATTGTAGTATGTAGCTGTTGTTTGGTATAGGTGAGTTCCTTTTCCAGTTCCTCTACGGCGCCTTCTGTAACCGTACTATTGGCCCTTCTGCTGCTCTTCTTCGTAGCGGTTTTCTCATAAAAGGTGACCAGCATCATGCCTTGTAAAGATGGGTCGTGCAAATATTCTACGCTAAAACCCACAAGGAAATTTTTATCCTGTTCCTTTATTTTAATTTCAGAAATTTCTACTTTGCTCCGGTTAGAATGTGCCTGGTGAATGGCATTTCCCAAGACATATTTCAGCTCCTCACGTATCATGCGGTGGATGTTCATTACCGCTTCGCCCGGATGCAACTGAATGAACCGGCTCGTGTTTCCATTAATGTAAAGGATTTCGCCCTTATCATTCAGCAAGAGTGACGGCGGGGTATGGTTATCTAACAGAACCTTATTAAAATGCTCTGCAAGCGGGTTTTTTTGTCCGCTTTTAACCGCAACATCTGTTTTGGAGAGTTTATCCTGGTTTGCGATATGAAACGGAAAATCGAGTAGTTTCCCCAGTGATGACACGCCCTCCTTCCGTTGGAAGAGTTTCCATTTCGAATCCAGGCTGTTGAAGATATCATGGAAACTACCCACGGATTCTGCAGGGCCTAGAAAGAGTAAGCCATTCACATTTAATGAATAATGGAATATCGGAATGATTTTCTTTTGCAGGTCTGTTGTTAAATAGATCATCACATTGCGGCAACAAAGCAAATCTAAACGCGTAAAAGGTGCATCTTTAATCAGGTTGTGTTGTGCAAACACAATCATTTCCCTGATTTCCTTTTTCACCGTGAAGCCATTGTTTTTCTTGATGAAGAAACGTTCTATTTGCTGCGGACTCAGCTCTGCGACAATATTGGAGAAGTAAAAACCGGTTCGGGCGAGTTCAATAGCATTGGCATCCAGATCAGTCGCAAAAATCTGCGCCTTTGGTTTACGCTTCATGGGCAAGTTGTCCAGGTATTCTGTAATCAGAATGGCGATGGAGTAGGCCTCTTCTCCGGTAGAGCAACCCGCAATCCAAATGCGGATGGGTTCCTGAGGATCTTTATTTTTTAATAACTGATAGATGTGCTCCTTTAAGACTTCAAAGGCCTGTTTATCTCTGAAAAACTTAGTTACCCCAATTAAAAGTTCATTAAATAAAAGTTCTATTTCTGATGGGTTTTCACGGAGATAGTTTACATAGCTCTCATAATCCGGAAGCTGATGAAACGCAATGCGGCGTTCAATTCTCCTGGAGATAGTATTTTTTTTATAAAGCGTAAAATCGTGTCCGGTATGCGAAC
>Ga0265798_10001131_pt1 | contig 42341 bp, 38 predicted proteins | sample P3T30metagenome_FD_192430 | JGI IMG/M metagenome (GOLD analysis project Ga0265798, IMG submission 192430) | Plant litter microbial communities from East Loma Ridge, Irvine, California - P3 T30 | ecosystem: Environmental > Terrestrial > Plant litter > Unclassified | place: USA: California... | reverse complement strand
AGCACCGAGAGCTGCCGCGGACCGACGTCGTTCCCGAGCACCTGCCCCGACCGACATCGATCCACCGAAGGAACCGCGCCATGTCCTCCCTCCTGCCCCGCGACTCCTCGCGCCTGGGCGAGCTCCGCGCCCTGCTGTTCGACCTCGACGGCGTGCTCACGCCGACGGCCGAGGTGCACATGCGCGCCTGGTCGCGCCTGTTCAGCGACTGGTTCGCGGCGCACGACCTCGGGCCCTACACCGACGCCGACTACTTCGAGCACGTCGACGGACGGCCCCGCTTCGACGGCGTGCGGGCGATGCTCGCCGCCCGCGGCGTCACGCTGCCCGAGGGGCACGACGACGACAGCCCCGACGCCGAGACCGTGCGCGGCCTCGGCAACCGCAAGAACGCCGTCTTCGCGGCGGAGCTCGCCGAGAACGGCGTCGAGCCGTACCCGGGCAGCGTCGCCTTCCTCGACCGTGCGATCGCCCTCGGCGTGCACGTCGCCGTGGTGTCGAGCTCGCGCAACGCGGTCCCCGTCCTCGAGGCCGCCGGCCTCCGCGACCGCTTCGAGGTGGTCGTCGACGGCGCCGTCGCGGCCGCCGAGGGCATCGAGGGCAAGCCCGCCCCCGACACGTACCTCGAGGGCGCCCGCCGCCTCGGGCTCACGGCCGCCGACTGCGTCGTCGTCGAGGACGCCACCTCCGGCGTCGAGGCCGGGAGGCGCGGGTCGTTCGGCCTCGTGCTGGGCGTCGACCGGGGAGCCGGCCACGACGCCCTGCTCGCTTCCGGCGCCGACGTGGTCGTCGACGACCTCGGCGACGTGGTCGACGCGCTCGGCCAGGCCCGCGCCTCCGGCCCGACCGCCCCCGGCAGCACCAGCACCAGCACCAGCACCAGCACCAGCACCAGCAGCGACGCAGAGGACCCTTCGTGAACACCATCACCACCGACCCGCTCGACCGGCACCGCTTCCCGGTCGACGAGTGGGCCCTCGTCGAGGACGAGTACGTGCAGGGCGACGAGGGCGTCACCGAGACCATCTTCGCGGTCGGCAACGGCTACCTCGGCCTCCGGGGCAACCCCGACGAGGGCCGCGGCGGCCAGTCGTTCGGCACGTACGTCAACGGCTTCCACGAGACCTGGCCCATCCGTCACGCCGAGGAGGCCTTCGGCTTCGCGCGCGTCGGCCAGACCATCGTCAACGTGCCCGACGCCAAGGTGATCCGCCTCTACGTCGACGACGAGCCCTTCGTGCTGTTCGAGGCCGACATCCTCGACCACACGCGACGCCTCGACTTCCGCGACGGCGTGCTCGTGCGCGAGGTCGAGTGGCGCACCCCCTCGGGCAAGCGGGTGCTCGTCACGAGCCGCCGCCTGGTCAGCCTCGAAGACCGCCACCTCGTCGTCATCGAGTACGAGGTGACGGTGCTCGACGCCGACGCGTCGCTGCTGATCTCGAGCCAGATCCTCAACCGCCAGGACATGGGCGACGAGTACCACGCGGGCATGCGCGCCGCCGCGGGGGCCTTCGACCCGCGCCGTGCCGAGGCCTTCGACTCGCGCGTGCTGCAGCCGGTGCTCAAGCGCAACGGCGGCTCGCGCGCCGTGCTCGGCTACCGCACCACCAACTCCGGCATGACGATCGCCGTCGGCGCCGACCACGTGATGGAGACCCAGAACGAGTGGGACGAGTCGTCGTCGATCGACGACGACCTCGCGAAGCACGTCTACCGGGTGCGGGCGAAGGCCGGGGTGTCGGTCCGCGTGCTCAAGACCGTCACGTACCACACGAGCCGCGGCGTGCCTCCTCGCGAGCTCGCCGACCGCTGCGACCGCACGCTCGACCGCGCGGCGGAGGAGCCGCCGGAGGCGATGTTCGACAAGCAGCGCGCCTGGCTCGACGACTACTGGGCCCGCACCGACGTGGTCGTCGCGGGCCAGCCCGAGATCCAGCAGGCCGTCCGCTGGAACCTCTTCCAGCTCGCCCAGGCGACGGCCCGCACCGACGGCCAGGGCATCGCCGCCAAGGGCGTCACCGGCTCGGGCTACGGCGGGCACTACTTCTGGGACACCGAGATCTACGTGCTGCCGTTCCTCACGTACACGGCGCCCAACGTCGCCCGCAACGCGCTGCGGTTCCGGCTCGGCATGCTCGACGCCGCCCGCGACCGCGCGGTGGAGCTGAACCAGCACGGCGCGCTCTTCCCGTGGCGCACGATCAACGGGCTCGAGTCGTCGGCGTACTACGCCGCCGGCACCGCCCAGTACCACATCGACGCCGACATCAGCCACGCCCTCAGCCAGTACGTGCAGGCCAGCGGCGACCTCGACTTCATGGAGCGCGGCGCCGTCGACATCCTCGTCGAGACCGCCCGGCTCTGGGCCGACCTCGGCTTCTGGCGGTCGAACGGCGACCAGCGGTTCCACATCGACGGCGTCACCGGGCCCGACGAGTACACGACCGTCGTCGACGACAACCTGTACACGAACGTCATGGCGCGGGCGAACCTCCGGGCCGCGGTGCGCTACGTCACCCGCCTGGCCGAGGAGTCGCCCGCCGCGTACACGCGCATGGTCACCCGCCTGGGCCTCGAGGACCACGAGGTCGCCGGGTGGCAGGTCGCCGCCGAGGCGATGGAGATCCCCTACGACGAGCACCGCGGCATCCACCCGCAGGACGCGCAGTTCCTCGACAAGGAGCTGTGGGACCTCGACTCGACCCCGGCGAACAAGCGTCCGCTGCTGCTGCACTACCACCCGCTGGTGATCTACCGCTTCCAGGTGCTGAAGCAGGCCGACGTCGTGCTCGCGCTGTTCCTGCAGGGCGACGAGTTCACGGCCGAGCAGAAGCTCCGCGACTTCGAGTACTACGACGCGCTGACGACCGGCGACTCGACGCTGTCGGGCGTCGTGCAGTCGATCATCGCCGCCGAGGTGGGCCACCACCAGCTGTCGCAGCAGTACTTCCTGTCGTCGCTCTACGTCGACCTGGCCGACCTGCACCGCAACACGGCCGACGGCGTGCACGTCGCCTCCACCGGCGGCATCTGGAGCGCGCTCGTCAACGGCTACGGCGGCATGCGCGACTACCTGGGCGAGATCACGTTCGACCCGCGCCTGCCGGCCGACTGGGACGAGCTCTCGTTCCGCCTGACGATCCACGGCACGCGGGTGCGCGTCGACCTCGCCCAGCACGAGATCGTGTTCACGGTCGAGGACGGCCCGGGCGCCGTCGTCGGCGTGCGGGGCGAGCGCGTCGAGGTCGGGCCGGAGCACCCCGTGCGCGTCGCCCTCGACGACCAGGGGCCGCGCATCACCACCAAGGTGCCGACCACGAGCGACCTGCGCGGCCTGATGCGCGCCGACGGGTCGGTCATCACGGCGTCGATCCCGACGATCAGCATCGACCGCTACGAGGACGACGACGCCGCGTCGTAGCCCTCGAAGCCCGCGGGTCGCGCGGGGGCGTCGCCGCTCGGCCTAGAAGGGGCCGGCGGCCGAGGCGATCGCCTGGAAGAGCGCGGTGGTGTCGGCGTCGCGCTTCTTGACGCTCGCGCCGATCGTGCCGGCGGGGGAGTGCACCTCGCCGGTCACGCGGATGCCCTGGTCGGTCGGCGTGAACGCCAGGCGCACGACGTCGCGGTCGCTCGCCGTCGCGCTGCGGCGCAGCAGCTCGGCGCCCTCCTCGTCGGCCGAGGTGACGCTGAAGCCGGGCGTCGCCTGGACGGCCCGGCGGACGAGCCCCGGCAGCAGCGCGGCCGGGAGCTTGAGGTCCAGGGAGGCGCGGGTCACGTCGGGGTCGCCGGTCACGATCTGCGGTGCACGTTCGTCAGCCATGCGGCCGAGGCTACGGCACGGCCCCGGGCCTCGCACCGCGTTCCCCGTCGCGCCCGACCCGGTCAGCCTCCGACGTCGTCCTCGCAGTCGAGCCCGCGGGCGATGAGCCCGCGGTAGTCGTCGCACTTCGCCGCGAGGACGCCGAGGTCGGCCTGCAGCTGCCGCATCTGCTGCTCGATCGCCGTCACCTGGGCCTCGAGCAGGGCCAGCCGCACGGGGTGCGTCGCGAGCTCGCCCCGTCCCGCCTGGACGAAGGCGCGCACGTCGGCCACGGGCATGCCCGTGCGGCGGAGCGCCTGCACGAGCCGCACGAACCGCACGGCGGCCGGTCCGTAGCGGCGCCGGCCGTCGCTGCCCCGGCCGACGAGGGGGAGCAGGCCCTCCCGTTCGTACCAGCGCAGGGCGTCGACGCTCAGGCCGGTCGCCTCGGCGACGCGACCGATGCCGACCGGGGCGGCCCGCGCCTCCTCGAGGACGTCGTCGAGGCGAGGCCCGTCGTCGGCCCGGCCCCCTCCGTCGTCGACGGGGCGGAGCGGGGGAGGCGTCGCGAGCGTCATCGTCACAGGGTACGTCGGCCCTCCCGGTCGTCCGCGGCCGCCGCGGACGCGGTCGCGGAGTCGGCCCCGGGACGGAGGTCGAGGACGAACCGGTGGCGGACGTCGTTGCGGGCCAGCCGGTCCAGGGCCTCGCCGAGACGCGAGGCCGGGACCACCTCGACGTCGGCGGCGACGCCGTGCTCGGCCGCGAAGTCGAGCATGGCCTGCGTGTCGGCCCGGCCGGCGCTGCCCGACGCGGTCAACGAGCGCTGGGGCAGGAGGCTCATCGCCGAGACGCTGTAGCGGGGCGGGATCCCGAGCATGCAGAGGGTTCCTCCGCGGCGCAGCGTCTCGAGGTACGGCGACGGGTCGTGGTCGCCCGAGGCGGTGTCGACGACGAGGTCGAGTCGTCGCGCGACGGCCGCCATGGCCGCCACGTCGGTGGAGACGACCACCTCGACGGCACCGAGGGCCAGGGCGTCGGCCCGCTTGCGGGGCGAGGTCGTGAAGACGGTGACCTCGGCGCCCCGGGCGACGGCGAACTTCACGGCGAGGTGGCCGAGGCCGCCCAGGCCGACGACGCCGACGCGGTCGCCGGGCCCCACGCCCGCCCGGGCGAGCGGGGCCCAGGTCGTCGCTCCCGCGCACATCAGCGGGGCGACGGCCGCCGGGTCGAGGCCCGCGGGCAGGTGGTAGGCGAACGACTCCCGGACGACGAGCTCGCCCGACCAGGCGCCCTGCGTGCGGCTGCCGTCGTGGCGGTCCCGCCCGCCGTAGGTCAGGGTCGGGAACTCGACGCAGAGCGACTGCTCGTCGGCGAGGCAGTTCTCGCAGGTGCCGCAGGAGTCGACGATGTTGCCGACGGCGACGGGGTCGCCGACGGCGAAGCCGGTGACGGCGGGCCCGACGGCGACGACCTCGCCGACGGACTCGTGGCCCGGCACGAGGGGCAGCTGACCGGGACGGGCCTGGTCGAGGGCGTGCAGGTCGCTGTGGCAGACCCCGCAGAAGTCGACCCGCACGGCGAGGTCGTCGGCGCGGAGGTCGCGGCGCTCGAGCGTGATCAGCTCGAGCGGGGCGCCGGGGGCGAGCAGGGCGTGGGCGGTCGTGGTCCTCATGGGTCGACGGTACGAGCTGGAGTGCGCTCCAGCGCAAGGGCCGTGGCGGGGGAGGCGCGGTGAGGGTGCCCCGACGGGAGTCGCGGAGCGGGTGCTCCGACGGCCGCACCTAGGGTGGTCGCATGAAGACTGTGTTCTACGCGGGCCAGGAGCTCATCGTGACCGACGAGCTGGCCGAGGTGCTGCTCGCCGCCGCGATGGAGCTCAGCGACGACGACCGCACGTACCGCGTGCCCGTCGCCTGCCGCCTCGGCGGCGTCGCCCACATGGCGCAGCTGCTGCTCGGCCCCGGCATCCCGCTGCTCGTCGTCGACGCGCCCGACGACGTCGAGCCCGCCGCCGGGTCGGAGTCGTCCGCCGCGTTCATCGTGGAGCTGACGGAGAGCCTCGCCGCCGACGACGAGGACTGACCCGGGCCCGGCCGCGCGCACCGTCGCCCGGTCCGGAGCACCCCGTCAGCTGGCTCCCCGTCCCCGGGCCTAGCCTCGGGGCATGTCCGTGCGCCTGGAGACCCCCGTCGAGCCCGTCTCCGCAGGGATGCCGCCCCGTGCCTCCTCGGGGTGGGCCGCCCTCGCCGGCGTGGTCTCGTTCGTCGCCTGGCTCGCCGCCGCCGAGGCCGCCGCCGTCGTCACCGGCCCCGGCGGCAGCCCTCTGCTCGCCGTCGGCTCGGCCGTCATCGACCTGGCTCCCGCCGCGGCCAAGGACGCCATGGTGGGCCTCTTCGGCACCGGCGACAAGGTCGCCCTCGGGGTGCTGATGGCCGTGGTGCTCGTCGTCGTCACGGGCCTCGCGGGCGTCGCGGAGCAGCGCCGCCCGCCGCTCGGCCGCGTGGTGTTCGGCATCGGCGGGGCCCTCGCGGTCGCCGCGGTGCTCACCCGGGCCGGCAGCGGCAGCCTCGACGCGGCCCCGGCCGTGATCGGCACGGTCGTCTCCGTCGTCGTGCTGCCCGGGCTGCTGCGGCGGCTGTGGCGCTGGCGCCTGTCGACGGCGCCGGGCTGGGCCGCCGCGACCGAGCCCAGGCCGCCCCTCGGCGGGGCCGCCGTCGAGCGTCGCAGCTTCCTCCAGGCGATGGGCCTCACGAGCGCGGTCGCGGTGGTGGTCGGTGCCGGGGCCCGGGTGATCAACGCGGGCCGCGCCGACGTCGCGGCCCTCCGCGACGGCATCACCCTGCCCCGAGCGGCCGCGCCCGCCGATCCGGTGCCCGCCGGCGCCTCCCTCGACGTGGCGGGCCTCACGCCGTACGTGACCCCGAACGCCGACTTCTACCGCATCGACACGGCCCTGCGGGTGCCGTCGATCGACCCGGCGGAGTGGAGCCTGCGCGTCCACGGGCTCGTCGAGAACGAGGTCGTGATCTCCTTCGACGAGCTGCTCGCCCTGCCCCTCGAGGAGCACGTGGCCACCCTCAGCTGCGTGTCGAACGACGTCGGCGGCGACCTCATCGGCACGGCCCTCTGGCTCGGGTGGCCGATCCGCGAGCTGCTCGCCCGCGCGGTGCCGACGTCGGGCGCCGACATGGTCCTGTCGACCAGCGAGGACGGCTTCACCGCGGGCACGCCGCTCGACGTCCTCACCGACGAGGCCACCGACGCGCTGCTCGCCGTCGGCATGAACGGGCAGCCCCTGCCGCAGGAGCACGGCTTCCCGGTGCGCATGGTCGTGCCGGGCCTCTTCGGCTACGTCTCGGCGACGAAGTGGGTGGTCGACCTCGAGGTGACCCGGTTCGCCGACGCCGAGGGGTACTGGACGCCGCGCGGCTGGGACGCCCTCGGCCCGGTCAAGCTGGAGTCGCGCATCGACGTGCCCGCCTCGGGCGCCTCCGTCGACGCCGGCACCGTGGCGGTGGCGGGCGTCGCGTGGCACCCGCACACCGGCGTCGCGGGCGTCGAGGTGCAGGTGGACGACGATCCGTGGGTCGCCGCCGAGCTCGCCGAGTCCGTCTCGGCCGACACCTGGGTGCAGTGGGTGCACCGCTGGGAGGCGACCTCGGGTCGCCACACGCTGCGCGTGCGAGCGACGGGCGCCGACGGCGAGGTGCAGCGCGAGGCGCGCCTGGCACCCGCCCCGAACGGCGCCGAGGGCTGGGACGAGCACGAGGTGACGGTGCGCTGACGGCGGGCTGTCGCGTCTCGCCAGGCGTGCCGCGGTGCGGCGCGGCGTGGCGAGTGCGGGGTCCGCCCCGACGACCGGCTGGCCGCCTCAGGCCACGGTGCCGAGCGCGAACGGCAGCACGGCGGCGGCGCCGGCCCGGCGCAGCTCGCGGCCGGCGACCGTCATGGTCCAGCGGCTGTCGACCAGGTCGTCGACGAGCAGCACGGGGCCGGGCGTCGCCGCCAGGGCCGCGGCGAGCTCGGGGCCGACCTCCACCGAGCCCCAGACGTCGGCGAGCCGGTAGACGCTGTTGCCGCCCCCTCTCGGCCCGTCGGAGGCCCGCTGGCGCGTGGGCGTCAGCTGCCCGAGCACGGGCAGGCGCCCGACGTGGCCCAGGGCCTCGCCGAGCGACGCGACGAGCTGCGGGTGCCCCTGCGACGGCATGACGACGATCCCGACGGGCCGCTCGGCCCAGCCCCAGTCGGCGAGGACGCGCACGCAGCCGTCGACGAGGGCCCGCGTCACCGGCTGGTCGGGGGTCGAGGGCGCGAAGACCTCGCGGAGCGTCGTGCCCCAGCCGAGGTCGGTCAGCCGCGCGAGGGCCCGCCCCTGCTCGACGCGCTCGTCGGGCGCGATCTTGCCCTTGGCCGGCACGCCGGCGCGGTCGGCGCCGGTGGGCCACTGAGCCCGCGGCTCGACCTCGACGCCGACCCGGTCGAGCGAGCTCGCGGCGGAGGCCGCCGCGTCGCTGGTGACGTCGCTCGGGTACCAGGGGCCCGCGCAGACGTCGCACCGGCCGCACGGCACCGCGGCCGGGTCGTCGAGGTCGAGCTGCAGCATCTGCATGCGGCACGCGGCGCCCTCCTGGTAGCGGATCATCGACTCCTGCTCGGCGAGGCGGGCGGCCGCGATGCGGTCGTAGCGCTCGCGGTCGTAGACCCAGGGGCGGCCGGTCGAGACCCAGCCGCCCTGCACCCGGTGCACGGCCCCGTCGACGTCGAGCACCTTCAGCAGCAGCTCGAGCGGGGTCCGCTTGATGTCGACCCGCGCCTCCAGGGCGGGCGTCGACAGGGGCACGTCGCCCAGCTCGGCGAGGACGGCCGTGGCCCGCGCCTCGGACGGCATCGAGGCCGTCGCGAAGTACTGCCAGATCTCGCGGTCTTCGCGGCCGGGCAGCAGCAGCACGTCGGCGTTGTCGGTCGCACGCCCGGCACGACCGATCTGCTGGTAGTACGCGACCGGCGAGGACGGGGCGCCGAGGTGCACGACGAACCCCAGGTCGGGCTTGTCGAAGCCCATGCCCAGGGCGCTCGTCGCGACGAGCGCCTTGAGGTCGTTCGTCTTGAGGCGCTGCTCGAGCTGCTCGCGCTCTTCGGGGTCGGTGCGACCGGTGTACGAGCGCACGTCGTGCCCCGCCTCGCGCAGCAGCCGGGCGGTGTCGTCGGCCGCCGAGATGGTCAGCGTGTAGATGATGCCGCTGCCCGCGAGGTCGCCGAGGTGCGCGAGCAGCCAGCCGAGCCGGTCGCGGGAGGTCGCGAGGTCGAGCACCCCCAGCCGCAGGGAGGCGCGGGCGAGCGAGCCTCGGATGGTCAGCACCGAGGTCTCGGGCCCCTCGGTCAGCTGCTCCTCCACGTCGGCGACGACGCGCTCGTTCGCGGTGGCCGTCGTGGCGAGCACGGGCACGCCGGCCGGCAGGGTGCGGATCAGCTCCGCCAGCCGCCGGTAGTCGGGCCGGAAGTCGTGACCCCAGTCGCTGATGCAGTGGGCCTCGTCGACGACGAGCATGCCGAGCCGGTCGACCAGCAGCGGCAGCTGCTCGTCGCGGAACCGCGGGTTGTTCAGGCGCTCCGGCGACACGAGCAGCACGTCGACCTCGTCGGCGAGCAGCGCCTGCTGCACGTCGGCCCACTCGTGCGCGTTCGCCGAGTTGAGGGCCACGGCGCGGACGCCGGCCCGGGCCGCGGCGGCCACCTGGTCGCGCATCAGGGCGAGCAACGGCGAGACGAGCAGGGCGGGACCGGTGCCGCGGCGGCGCAGCAGCAGGGTGGCGATGAAGTAGACGGCCGACTTGCCCCAGCCGGTGCGCTGCACGACGAGGGCGCGGCGACGGTCGGCCACCAGGGCGCGGATCGCCTCGAGCTGGCCGTCGTGGAAGACGGCGTCGTCGCGCCCGGTCAGGCGTCGCAGGAGCTCGAGGGCCTCGGCGTCGACGTCGGTCACGGCGGGGGCGGCGGTGTCGGTCATCGGGCCATGGTGTCACGCACCACCGACCCTGCCGGCGCCGACCTCAGGAGGCGGCCGGCGCCTCCGGCAGGACCACCAGCGCGAGGTGCTCCCGCAGCTGGCCGGCCACGTCGACCTCGTCCGGCGCGAGCAGCCACTGGAGCTGGAGGCCGTCCCAGAGAGCGACGAGCGCCGACGCCGCCCGGTCGGGGTCGACGCCCGGCCGGAGGAGCCCCGCCGCCTCGACGCCCCGGAAGGCGTCGCCGAACTCGCGCCGGAGCCGGGCGAGGCGCTGCGAGACGTACTCCCGCCCCGGGTTGCCCTCCGTGACGGCCTCGCCGGAGAGCACCGTGTAGAGCTCGACCACTCCCGGCACGCTCTCGTTGGCCCGCGCCTGGCGCACGACGGCCTCGGTCAGCGAGCCCTCGTCGGGCCCCGACGGCAGGGGGCCGGTCGAGACCTCGTCGCGTCGGGCGAGCACGGCGAGGAGGAGCTGGCTCTTGGTCGGGAAGTAGTGCAGCAGGCTCGTCTGGCTCATGCCCACCACGTCGGCGACCTTCTGCAGCGACCCGCCCGCGTAGCCGTGGGCGGCGAAGACCTCGAAGGCCGCGGCGACGATCGACTCCCGACGCTCGGCCGACTTCGCGTAGGGACCGCGGCGGCCGCGGGAGGCGGCGGGCACGTCGGCGGGGTCGGCGGTGGCGTCGGGCACGTCGGCAGCATACGACCCGTGCCCCGACCGCCGCTGAAATTCGAGCGACCACTCGAGAACGTGTTAGCGTCGGACGGACCGACACGCCGTCGTGCAGTCGCCGACCCGCTCGGCCCCCGTCGTCGGCTCCTCGCCTCGACCCGCCCGGCCGCCGCTCGCGGCCCGGCCCCGGAAGGACCGTCCCGTGACGACCACCGCCTCGTACCTCACCGACACGGGCCCCGGCACCGGGCGCCGCAGCCCCGCCCGCTCGGCGCTGCGCACCGACGCCCCGACCCTCTCGCTCGACGGCGAGTGGGCCTTCCGGCTGCTTCCCGGGGCCCCGGGCACGCCGGGCGGACGAGGGGCGCTGCCCGAGGGAGAGGGCATCACGGACCTCGCGGCCCCCGACTACGACGACTCCGGCTGGGGGACGATCGCGGTGCCGTCGCACTGGGTGCTGACCGGCGACGGCGAGCGCGGCCTGCCGATCTACACGAACGTGCAGTTCCCGTTCCCGACCGAGCCGCCCTTCGTGCCCGACGCGAACCCCACCGGCGACCACCGGCGCCGCTTCGAGCTGCCCTCGTCGTTCGAGGGCGCCGAGCGCGTGCTGCTCCGCCTCGACGGCGTCGAGTCGCGCTACGTCGTCTGGGTGAACGGCGTCGAGGTCGGCATGGGCGTCGGCAGCCGCCTCGCGCAGGAGCTCGACGTCACCGGCGTCGTGCACCCGGGCGAGAACGTCGTCGCCGTGCGCGTGCACCAGTGGTCGGCCTCGACCTACGTCGAGGACCAGGACCAGTGGTGGCTGCCCGGGATCTTCCGCAGCGTGACCCTCGAGGCGCGACCGGTCGGCGGGCTCGACGACGTCTGGCTGCAGACGCCGTGGCACGGCGCCGCAGGGGACCCCGACGGAGGCGCGTCCGTCGTCGCCGAGATCACGGCCGGCCCCGCCGCCTGGCCGGTGGTGCTCTCGGTGCCCGAGCTCGGCGTCGAGGCGACCTGGGCGTCGCCCGCCGACGTCGCGCCGGTCGAGATCGCGGCGGGCGTCGCGCCGTGGAGCGCGGAGACGCCCCGCCTGTACGACGCGACGGTGACGAGCGCCGGGGGAGCGGAGACGGTCTCGCTCCGCCTCGGCTTCCGCACCGTGCGCATCGACGGCGACCTCTTCACCGTCAACGGGCGCCGCGTGGTGTTCCACGGCGTGAACCGGCACGAGACGCACCCCGACCGCGGCCGCGTGTTCGACGAGGAGTGGTCGCGCCGCGACCTCGAGCAGATGAAGCGGCACAACGTGGACGCGATCCGCACGTCGCACTACCCGCCGCACCCGCGCCTCCTCGACCTCGCCGACGAGTACGGCTTCTGGGTCGTGCTCGAGAACGACCTCGAGACCCACGGCTTCGAGCGCGGCGCCTGGGTCGGCAACCCCAGCGACGACCCGGCCTGGCACGACGCCCTCGTCGACCGGATGGTGCGCACGGTCGAGCGCGACAAGAACCACCCGTCGATCGTGATGTGGTCGCTCGGCAACGAGGCCGGCACGGGCCAGAACCTCGCCGCCATGGCTGCCTGGACCCACGCCCGCGACGCGGGCCGCCCGGTGCACTACGAGGGCGACTACACGGGCGCCTACGCGGACGTCTACTCGCGCATGTACTCGTTCGTCGACGAGACGCGCGCGATCGGCGCGGGCGACGAGAGCGTGCCCCTGCTCGGCACGACGGCGGCCGAGGCGGCTCGCCAGCGCTCGAAGCCGTTCCTCCTCTGCGAGTACGTCCACGCGATGGGCAACGGCCCGGGCGCGATCGACGAGTACGAGGACCTCGTCGACGAGTTCCCCCGCCTGCACGGCGGCTTCGTCTGGGAGTGGCGCGACCACGGCATCCGCACCCGCACCGCCGACGGCACCGAGTTCTTCGGCTACGGCGGCGACTTCGGCGAGGTCGTGCACGACGGGAACTTCGTGATGGACGGCATGGTGCTGAGCGACGACACGCCGTCGCCGGGGCTCGCCGAGTGGGCGCAGGTCGTGGCGCCGCTGCGGGTGCGGTACGAGACGGTCGACGGCGGCGAGGCCGTGGTCGTCGTGGCGAACCGGCGGCACTCGGCCGACGCCTCCGACGTGGCCTTCCGCTGGACGGCGACGCACGACGGCGAGGAGGTCGCCTCCGGCGTGCTCGACGTCGTCGGCCTCGGGGGCGGGGCCCTCGAGGCGGGCGAGACCGCCCGCCTCGCCCTGCCGGACGTCCCGGTCGCGGCCCTCGGGGAGACCTGGCTGACGGTCCGGGTCGTCACCGTGTCCGACGCGGCCTGGGCCCCGGCCGGGCACGTCGTCTCGACGGCCCAGCTCGACCTCACGCTGCCGGGCTCGGCGCCGACCGCGGCGGCCGCGCCCCGCCCCACGGTCGCCACGGCCCAGGGCACCGAGGCGGGCATCGCCTCGGGCCGCCTCGACCTCGGCCCCGCGAGCTTCGTCGACGGCCGCCTGGTGGCCCTCGCCGGCCGGCCGGTCGACGGGCCCCGCCTCGAGCTGTGGCGAGCCCCGACCGACAACGACCGCGGGCACTGGTGGGCGCCGCGCGACCGCGACGTCGACGTGATGCGCGACCGCCACCGGTCCGACCGCTACCTCGAGAGCCTGGAGCCGAGCGCCGAGACGGCCTGGCGCCGGGCCGGCCTCGACCGCCTGACGGGTCGCGTGCTCGCGGTCTCGACGACGGCCACCTCGGTGCAGGTGCGCACGCGCTGGGCCGCGGCCGACGCCTCCCAGTCCGTCACGGTCGACGAGCGCTGGACCCTCGACGGAGACGACGTGTGGCTCGCCCTCGACCTCGTGCCGAGCGCGGGCTGGGACGTCACCTGGCCCCGGGTCGGCGTGCGGCTCGACCTGCCCCTCGACGTCGAGCGGGCGTCGTGGTTCGGCACCGGCCCGGCCGAGTCGTACCCCGACTCGCGGCACGCCGCGGTCGTCGGGCGCTACGAGTCCGCCGTCGACGACCTCGTCGTCGACTACGCCCGCCCGCAGGAGAGCGGCCACCGCAGCGACCTGCGCCAGCTCGACCTCGCCACCGCCGGGGGAGGCGCGTGGCTGCGCGTCGAGGCCCTGCCCGACACGGCGGGCCGTCGCCCCGGCTTCACGCTGCGTCGCCACACCGCTCAGCAGGTCGACGCGGCGGCGCACCCGCACGAGCTGCCGGAGCCGACCGCGACGCACCTGTGGCTGGACGCCGCGCAGCACGGGCTGGGCTCGCGAGCGTGCGGGCCCGACGTGTCGGCGCCGCACGTGCTGCGCCCCGGCGCGCACGCGCTGCGCCTGCGCCTCAGCGCGCGGGGCTAGGGCCGGTCCGGCGGGCGCCTCGGGCCACGCGAGGCCCGACCGACGGGTGCGGCGGGTCGCCGTCCTCAGCGGCGGGTCGGCGCCCACCCGCCGGCGAGGACGGGAACCCGCCGCACCTGAGACGGTGCAGCGCGACCACTCGACCCGCGGCGCGGCGGACGGCGACGCGGCGACGCGGCGGCGGACGCTAGGAGGCGCGGCGTGCGCGGACGACCACGTCGCGCATCGGCCCGGTCCCGTGGTGCGCCGAGGTGGCGGCTCTCTCGCGCGACTCGGCCACCTCGACCACGAGCCCCTCGCCCTCGATCGCGGCGAGGACGTCGTCGACGGTGAACATCAGGTCGCGCCGGTGGGACAGGCGCTCGGGGTCGTCGGTGAGGTCGTGCCCGACGACGAGCAGGGTGCCGCCGGGGGCGACCGCCGCGGCGAGGGCCCGGAAGAGCACGGCTCGCTCGGGGTCGGCGAGGTGCATGAACTGCGCCGAGACGAGGTCGAACGTGGCCGGGGCGGGTGCCCAGGTCGTGACGTCGTGCTGCTCCCAGGCGATGCGGGCGGCGGCGTCGGGGTCGACGGCCTCCGCCCGCCGGGCGGCCTTGGCCAGCGCCGCCTCGGCGATGTCGGTGCCGGTCACGGTCCAGCCCCGCCGGGCGAGCCAGATCGCGTCGCCGCCCTCCCCGCTGCCGACGTCGAGTGCCCGCCCGGGGGCCAGGCCCGACACCTCGGCGACGAGCTGCGCGTTCGGCTCTCCGCTCCAGGTGAACCCGTCCGAGCCGTAGCGGTCCTCCCAGTACGCACGGTCGAAGACCTCGGCGTGCCCGGGTTCGGCGTGCTCGGGCTCGGCGTGCCCGCGGCGGCCGGGCGCGGGCAGCACCCCGTGCCGCCGCTCGCCGAGCAGGCGGGTGGTGCCCGCCGACTCGGCGGCGGCGCTGAAGGGAGCCCGCCGGGCCGCGACGGCGACGGCGGTGTCCTCCGCCACGAGGTCGGCGTTCGCGAGCGCGGCCGCCCTCACGCCCGAGGCCGCCGCCGCGACCACCTGCATCATCGGGTCGGCGACGTTGCCCGCCAGCCAGAGGCCCGGCACGCTCGTCGCGCCGGTGGCGGGGTCGGACGGCACGACCAGCCCCACGCCCAGCGGGTGGGGCTCCTGCTCGATGCCGAGCCCGGTCAGCAGGTCCGACTGCACGCGCAGGGCCGCGCCCAGCGCCAGGGCCTCCACCGGGCGGGTGCGCCCCGACGCGAGCTCGACCCCGCTCATCCGGTCGTCGGCGACGAGCACGCGCACGACGGCGCCGGCGACGACGCCGATCCCGCGCGCCGCGAGCTGCTCCCACTCGTCGTCGGTGGGCTCCACCGTGTCGTTCAGGAAGAGCACGACCCGGTCGCTCCACTGCCGGAAGAGCAGCGCCTGGTGCACCGACAGCGGTCCGCCGCCGAGCACGCCGATCAGCCGGTCGCGCACCTCCCACCCGTGGCAGTACGGGCAGTGCACCGCGTCGCGGCCCCAGCGCTCGGCCAGGCCCGCGACGGGCGGCAGCTGGTCGGACACGCCGGTCGTCACGACGACGCGGCGGGCGAGGACGGTCTCGACGCGGCCCTGGTCGTCGGCGACGGCGGCCCGGAAGCGGGCCGCGCCTCCTCCGCGCGAGCCTCCGTCGGCCTCGACGAGCTCGAGGGCGGTGACTCGACCGGCACGGACGTCGCCGCCGAACCGCTCGACCTCGGCCCGGCCGAGGCGGGTCAGCTCGGCGGGGGAGACACCGTCGCGCGTGAGGAAGCCGTGCACGCCGGCGGCGGGCGCGTTGCGGGGCTCCCCGGCGTCGACGACGACGACGTCGCGGCGGGCGCGGGCGAGCGTGAGGCCCGCGCTGAGCCCGGCCGCGCCGCCGCCGACGACCAGCACGTCGCGAACGACGTCGGGGGCGCCGGGGGCCTTGCGGGCCTCGCGGGCAGGGTCGGGGGAGCCGCTCGGGGCGGGGGTGCTGTGGTCGTTCGTCATGGTGGTGACCTCCTGCCTCGAGGGTCTCCCCGCGCCTCCTCTCGTGACAAGTCCTGTTGCTGAAGTGGCAAGATGCGGGCATGGACCCGCACCGACACGACTCGACCGCCCCCGCCCCGGCCGACGACACCGACGCCGTCCTCGCGGGGGTCGGCCCGCGCCTCCGGGCGCTCCGCACCGCCCGGGGCGCCACCCTCGACCAGCTGTCCGCCGAGACGGGCATCTCCGTGAGCACGCTGTCGCGCCTCGAGTCGGGCCAGCGCCGCCCGGCGCTCGAGCTGCTGCTGCCGCTGGCGCGGGTGCACGGCGTGCCCCTCGACGAGCTCGTCGGGGCCCCCGACACGGGCGACCCGCGGGTCCACCTCAAGGCCCAGGCGTGGCGCGGCGGGTCGATCCTCCCGCTCTCCCGAGGCGGAGGGGGGCTGCAGGCGTTCAAGCACGTCATCCCGGCGTCGGTGCCCGAGGGCGTTCCCGAGCTGCGGGTGCACGACGGCTGGGACTGGCTCTACGTGCTGCGGGGGCGCCTCCGCGTGGTGCTCGGCGAGCACGACCTCGTGCTGCCCGCCGGCGAGGCGGCCGAGTTCGACACCCGCACGCCGCACTGGTTCGGGCGGGTGGGGCCCGGCGACGTCGAGTTCCTCAGCCTGTTCGGGCGGCAGGGCGAGCGCATGCACGTGCGGGCCGCGCCGCCCGGGCGCTTCGAGTAGCGTCCTGCCGTGACCGAGAAGAGCCCCGCCGCCTCCGCCGACCGCCCCCTGCACGTGCTCGTCCTGCCCGGAGGGGGCTACCAGCACCTCGCCGACCACGAGGGCGAGCCCGTCGTCGACTGGCTGCGCTCGCTCGGCCACACCGCCGAGGTCGTCCGCTACCCCCTCGACACGCGCCACCCGGGGCCGCTCGAGCACGTGCGCGCCGCGGTCCGCGCCGCCCGGGCCGCGGGCCACGAGCGCGTCGGCCTGCTCGGCTTCTCGGCCGGCGGCCACGCGGCCGGGCTGGCCGCCCTCGCGCCCGGGGCCACGGGGGAGGCGCGGGTCGACCTGGTCGTGCTCGCCTACCCCGTCGTCTCCATGCGCACCCCCACGCACGGCGGCTCGCGGGCGGCGCTCATCGGCCTCGACGCCCCGGACGCCCTCCGGGCGGAGACCTCGCTCGACGCCCTCGTCGCGCCGGGCTCGCCGCCGTTCTTCGTCTGGCACACCGCCGACGACGAGACCGTGCCGGTCGAGCACGCCTACCTGCTCGGCGCGGCGCTCGCCGAGGCGGGCGTGCCCCACGCGCTGCACGTCTACGCCTCGGGCCGGCACGGCCTGGGGCTCGCGGACGGGGCCGGGCCGGCCGCCGCGTGGACGCGCGACTGCGCCGAGTGGCTGGACGCCCTGCCGGGGCGGTGAGCCCCGCCCGCCGGCCGGGACGGTGAGCGCTGGCCCGGCCTGCAGAACCCGGCTGGGCCCGGCCGGGCCCGGCTGCCGCTACGGGACGATGACCGCCCGGCCGCGCACCGTGCCCGCCGCGAGCGCCTCGTAGGCGGACGGCGCGTCGTCGAGCGAGTACCGCTGCGTCTCGACGCTGACCCGGCCGGCCCGGGCCAGGTCGAGAACCTCGATGAGCTCGCTGCGGCTGCCCCAGTAGGGCACCCGCACGGCGGCGTCGTAGGCGATGGAGCCGAAGCCGAGCTCGACGGTGCCGCCGCCGATGCCGACGACCGTGACGTCCGCCTCCGTGGCCGCCACCGCGACGGCCGTGGCCATCGTCGGACGGGCGCCGACGAAGTCGAACACCGCGTTCGCGCCGATGCCGCCGGTGATCTCGCGGACGGCCTCGGCGGCGTGCTCGTCGCTGATCACGACGTGGTCGGCGCCGACGTGGGTCGCCAGCTCGAGCTTCTCGTCGGAGACGTCGAGCGCGATCACCTGGGCGCCCGAGAGCGCCTTGAGGATCTGGATGCCGACGTGGCCGAGGCCGCCGGTGCCGATGACCACGGCGAAGGTGCCGGCGCCGAGCTTCGGCAGCGACGCCTTGATCGCGTGGTACGGGGTGAGCCCCGCGTCGGTCAGCGAGACGTTCTGCACGGGGTCGAGGTCGCCGAGCGGCACGAGGTGGCGCGGGTCGTCGACGATCATGTACTCGGCCATGGAGCCGGGGGCGCCGAGCCCGGGGGGCTTGATGCCCTCGGCGGCGGCGTTGACGCAGTAGTTCTCCTTGCCCTGGGCGCACTGGTGGCAGCGCCCGCAGCCCCACGGGCCGTAGACGGCGACCGCGTCGCCGACGGAGACGTGCTCGACGCCCTCGCCGAGCTCCTCCACGACGCCGACGCCCTCGTGGCCGAGGGTGAGGGGCAGGGGGTAGCCCTGAGCCGTGTAGTCCTCCTCCGAGAGGCTCATCACGTACTCGTCGCTGTGGCAGACGCCGGCGGCGGTGACGCGGAGCAGGACCTGCCCCGGGCCGGGCGACGGCTTCTCGATGTCGACGACGACGGGGTGCTGACCGACCTGGGTGTACTGGAGTGCCTTCATGCGGTGCACGGTAGACCCGACCGAACCAGGCGGTCCGCCCGTTGTGCGACACGTGCAGCCCACGCCCAGGTCCCCGGGCAGGCCCCCGCCGGGCGGGTTCCGAGCCGCCGCGGGCATGATGACGGCATGAGACCGAAGCGCGAGCCCGTCCGTCGTCAGGAGCCCGGCCCCGGCCAGGAGTCGGTGTGGGACTACCCCCGACCGCCCCGGGTGGAGGCGCGCTCCGAGCGGGTCGTCGTCCGGCTCGGCGGCGAGGTCGTCGCCGACACCGCCGCCGCCTTCCGCGTGCTCGAGACGAGCCACCCGCCGGTCTGGTACCTGCCCCGCACCGCGTTCGTCGAGGGCGCCCTGCAGCCGGCCCCCGGCACGAGCATGTGCGAGTACAAGGGCCGTGCGCGGTACGTCGACGTGGTCGGCGGAGGCGGCGTCCGCGCCTCCTCGGCGGGCTGGACCTACCCGAGCCCGTGGGCCGGCTACGAGATGCTCGTCGACCACGTGGCCCTGTACCCCGGGCGCATGGAGTCGTGCGAGATCGACGGCGAGGTCGTGCAGGCGCAGGAGGGCGACTTCTACGGCGGGTGGATCACGTCGTCGGTCGTCGGGCCGTTCAAGGGCGCCCCCGGCACGATGGGCTGGTAGCCCCGGGAGGCGGCGGCCGACGGCCTAGCCGCTCGAGCGGGCGGTCAGCTCGGCGACGACGACCTCGGCCTCGGGGAACCACCGCGTGTAGTGGTCGGGGTCGGCGTTGACCTGCACCGCGTGGGCGGCCTCGGTCGGCGACAGCTCCTTCCACCCGGGGATCCTCACGAGCTTGGTGAAGAACATCGTGGCCGCCGTGTACGGGTCCATGCGCTGCTCGTAGGTGCCCCAGAGCCCGTTGTCGCGCTGCTGGAAGAGCCCTCGGCTGTCGGGCCCGACGGCGTCGCCGTAGTCGATGTTGCGGAGGCTGGACTCGCCCATGGCGGTCATCACGCCGATCGCCTGGGTGTGGGTGCCGATGCCCTGGGCCTTCGCCGCCTCCATGATCCAGGCGGCGTTGACGAGGCGGTCCTGGCAGTAGCCGGCGACGGGGCCCGCGGGCACCGAGATCGTGCCGACCGTGACGGGCGGCACGTCGGGGCAGGAGGGCTGGCTGGTGACGGCGGCGGTCGTGGGCTCGTCGCGCGGCGCGGCGAGCGACGACACGATCATGGCGACCGCGACGACGAGTCCGACCGCGCCGAGGCAGAACACCACGGAGGCGGCGATGAGCAGACGGCGCACGGTGCGTCCTCCAGGGGGTCGGGCCAGGGTCGTCGTCGATCGTAGGCGAGCCTCCTGACAGGGGCGGAGCCGAGGAGGCGCGGGTCAGCCCCGGGGCGGAGACGGGGAGGCGTGGCTCAGAGGAGGTCGGCGCGGTCGGCGAGGTAGGCGCCGAGCTCGCGCAGCTCCCCGGGGCCGCGGCCCCACCGCACGTGGACGACGTCGCCGACGAGCACCAGCGGCTCGGCGGTGCCGGCCCGCAGCGCCTCGGCGTCGGTGGCGACGGGCTGGTGGCCGTAGTTGACGACCTCGCCCTCGGCGAACTTCCGCGACGCAGCCCGGCGCGCCTCGCGTCGGGCCTCCACGGAGGCCGAGAGGTCCTGCGCCCGCTTCGGCTCGGTCGCGCGGGTGATCGAGCCCGTGGCCCAGACCTGCCCCTCGCGGCCGAGCAGCAGCACGCCGAGCCGCCACGCGCGGCCGGCCGGCAGCAGCGACGCCGAGGTGTGCACGAGCAGGAGGCGCCGCGACGGCTTCACCTCGGCCAGCGACTCCTGCCGCGCGTCGCGGGCCGCCAGCTCGTCGACGGTGCGGGCGAGCAGCCCGGCCAGGTCGGCGGCCGCGCGCGCGGCCTCGTCGTCGGTCACCGCGCCTCCTCGGGCCTCGGGGGGAGCAGGGTCAGCTGTCGTAGCCGTGGGCGAGGAAGTCCTCGACGAGCTCGACGACGAGGGCGTGGTCGTCGGCCTGGGGGAGGCCGGAGACCCCGACCGAGCCGACCGGGCCGACGCCGCGGACGATCACCGGGAAGACGCCGCCGTGCGCCGCGTAGGTGCCCGGGTCGAGCCGCGACTTCTCCTCGAAGGTCGAGCCCGCGACGCGGAAGGTCTCGCCCACGCGGAACGAGCTCTGGCCCCACCGCTCGACGACGCGGGCCTTGCGGTCGAGCCACTCGTCGTTGTCGCGCGACGTGCCGGGCAGGGCGGCGTGGAAGACGCGCTGCTGCCCCTTCATCACGGCGATCGCGACGGGCAGCTGGCGGCGGCGGGCCTCGGCGAGCACGTGGGCGCCGAGGTCGAGGGCGGTCTCGGTCGTGAAGCGGCGGAACGTCAGGCGCTCCTCCTGCTCCTCGAGGGTGCGCAGCAGCGTGTCGTCGGTCATCGTGCCTCCGGGGTCGGGCGGTGCGGGCGTCGTCGCCCGGGCCCGAGCTTAGGGGCGCGCGCTGGAGGGCGCCCGAGCAGCGGGGCGCGGGTCAGCGGCGCCCGCCGGCGGCCGCGAGCTCGGTGCACTCCTCGCGGCCGGCGACCCGGCAGTAGACGTCGGCGAGCTCGGCGGCCGACAGCGACCACGGGTGCTCGGCCGCCCGGACGCGGGAGGCGCGGGCCAGCCGCCGCCACGTGTCGCGGTCGCCGAGCAGCCGCGTCAGCGTCTCGCCCCAGCGTGCCGGGTCGCGCGAGTCGAGCACGACCCCGGTCACGCCGTCGACGACGGACTCGCGGAGCCCGCCCGACGCCGCCGCGACGACGGGCACGCCGCTCGCCGCCGCCTCGAGGGCGATGAGCCCGTACGTCTCGGAGTGCGACGGCACGAGCACGAGCTGCGCCCCGCGGAGCAGGGCGGCGAGGCCCGGCCGGGTGCGTGGGCCGAGGAAGCGGACGTCGAGGTCGTGGCGCGAGGCCAGCTCGGCGAGCTCGGCCTCGTAGCCGGCGTGCTCCGTCGACGCCCCGCCCGCGATCACGAGCTCGGGGCGGAGGGAGGCGGGCACGGCGGCGACCGCCTCGACGGCGAGGTCGGGCGCCTTGAGCGGCTCGAGGCGTCCCGCGACGACGACGTAGGGGCGCGTCGGGGAGCCGCCGGGCGCCTCCCCGGGGAGCGTCTCGTCGGCACCCGCGGCGTCGGAGTCGGCAGCGCTCGCGTCGTCGGCGGGGTGGAACAGCGCGGCGTCGACGCCGGGCAGCACCACCCACAGGCGCTCGGGGTCGCCCCCGAGGCGGGTGGCGACGGTCTCGGCCTCTGCCCGGCTGATCGCGACGACGGCGTCGCTCTCGCGGGCCAGCATCGCCTCGCCGGCCAGGCGGCCGGGCGACTCGGCCCGTTCGCCGTCGGAGAGCGGGGTGTCGTCGGCCGCGGCGATCGAGTGGAAGCTCTGCACGTGGGGAAGCCCGCGCTCGCGGGCCACCGGCAGGGCGGCCATGCCGCTGAACCAGTGGTGGGAGTGGATCACGTCGTAGGGCCCGTGCTCGGCGAGGCGGGCGCGGAACTCGTCGACGAACTCCTCGTGGCGGCCCTTCGTGACCGGCTCGGCGGGGCCGGCGGCGAGGACGCGCAGCGTCACGCCGGGCGCCAGCTCGACGGCGTCGGGCTCGTCGGGCGAGGAGCGGCGGGTGAGGATCTCGACCTCGTGGCCGGCCGCGCCGAGCGCCTCGGCCTGGTTGCGCACGACGACGTTCATGCCCCCGACGTCGCCCGAGCCGGGCTCGGCACCGGGGGAGGTGTGCAGCGAGACGAGCGCGATGCGGAGGGGGGAGGTCACCGCCCGAGCGTACCCGCCTCGCGCCGCGCGCCCCGGCCCCCGGAGCCGGCCGGGCCCCGCGATCCGCGCCGGAGCTAGGGTGAGGCATGGCGAGCGAGGCGACGATGCTGCAGGTGGGCGACCGCGAGGTCCGGATCTCGAGCCCCGGCCGGGTGCTCTGGCCCGACCTCGGCGTCACCAAGCTCGACCTCGCGCGGTACCTCGTCGACGTCGGCGACGCCTTCGTCCGGGCCAACGGCGACCGGCCGGTCTCGCTGCAGCGGTTCCCCGGCGGGGTCGACGGCGACGACTACTTCTCGAAGAACCCGCCGCGCGGCGCCCCCGACCACGTGCGGAGCGTCGTCGTGACCTACCCGAGCGCCCGCTCGCACCCGCAGCTCGTCATCGACGACCCGGCGGGGGCCGTCTGGGCGGCGCAGATGAACACCGTCGTCTTCCACCCCTGGGCGTCGCGGGCCGGGGCGAGCGACCTGCCCGACCAGCTGCGCGTCGACCTCGACCCGCAGCCCGGCACCGACTTCTCCGACGCGGTGCCCGCGGCGCACGAGCTGCGGCGCGTGCTGGCCGACGCCGGCCTGACCGCCTTCGTCAAGACGAGCGGCAACCGCGGCCTGCACGTCTTCGCCCCGATCGAGCCGACCCACGAGTTCCTCGACGTCCGGCACGCGGTGATCGCCGCCGCCCGCGAGCTCGAGCGCCGGATGCCCGAGGCCGTCACCACGAACTGGTGGAAGGAGGAGCGGGGCCGCCGCGTCTTCGTCGACTACAACCAGGCGAACCGCGACCGCACCATGGCGGGGGCCTGGTCTCCCCGGGCGCTCGCCCGCGCCTCCGTCTCGACCCCCGTGACGTGGGAGGAGCTCGACGAGACCGACCCGGCCGCGCACACCGTGCTGACGGTGCCCGCCCGGCTCCGGGCGACAGGCGACCCGTGGCAGCACATGCACGACGAGCCCGGCACGATCGACGCGCTGCTCGGCTGGTGGCAGCGCGACGTCGAGGCGGGTCTCGGCGAGCTGCCCTTCCCGCCCGACTTCCCGAAGATGCCCGGCGAGCCGCCGCGCGTGCAGCCCAGCCGGGCGAAGGCGGCGCCGCCCGCCGCCGCCGACGACGCTGCCGACCCGGCCCGGTAGGAGGCGCGCACCGGCCCCGCGAGGCCGCCCGCGCCCGCCTCACGCCCGGACGAGCACCTCGCCCAGGTCGTACGCGGCCGGCACCTCGAGCTGGTCGAAGCCGCACGAGCGCGCCTCCCGGTCGGCCCGCCAGCGCGCGACCTGCACGGTGTGGCGGAACCGCTGGCCCTCCATCTGGTCGTAGCGCACCTCGACGACCCGCTCGGGACGGAGCGGCACGTACGAGACGTCCTTCCCCGACGAGAACCGGCTGCGGTCGGTCTCGGCGTGGGCGACCCCGCCGTCGCCGTCGTGCACCACGAGGTCGGCCAGCTCGTCGACGAGCTCGAGCCGGCGGGCGTCGGAGAAGGCGGAGGCGCCTCCCACGTTCCGGAGCTCGCCGTCGGCGTCGTGGAGGCCGAGCAGCAGCGAGCCGACGCCCTGCCCGCTCTTGTGCACGCGGTAGCCGAGCACGACGACGTCGGCGGTGCGGTGGTGCTTGACCTTGAGCATCGTGCGCTTGCCGGGCTGGTAGGTGCTCGCGAGCGGCTTGGCGACGACCCCGTCGAGCCCGGCGCCCTCGAACTCGACCAGCCAGCGGCGGGCGACCTCGGCGTCGGTGGTCGTGCGGCTCAGGTGCAGCGGGGCCGCCGCGTCGGAGAGGAGGCGCTCCAGGGCGGCCCGGCGCTCGCCGAAGGGGCGTCCGGCGAGGTTCTCGTCGCCCTCGGCCAGCAGGTCGAACGCGACGAACGACGCGGGCGTCGCGACCGAGAGCGTCGCGATGCGGGACGCGGCGGGGTGGATGCGCTGCGAGAGGGCGTCCCAGTCGAGCCGCTCGCCGCCGGGCTCGCCCTGCCGCAGCACGATCTCGCCGTCGAGCACGCACGGGCCGGGCAGGGCCGCGGCGAGCGCGGCCACCAGCTCGGGGAAGTACCGGGTCAGCGGCTTCGAGCCCCGGCTGCCGAGCTCGACGCTCTCGCCGTCGAAGTAGACGAGGCCGCGGAAGCCGTCCCACTTCGGCTCGTACGAGAGGCCGCCCTCGACGCTGTCGGCGTCGGGCACGGCGGCGACGGCCTTGGCGAGCATCGGGGCGACGGGGTCGTCGATCGTCGGGACGGCGGCGGTCTCGCGGGCGGGGGAGTCGGCGGTCATGCGCCGAGTCTGGCCCGGGGCGCGGGGGCGTGCCCGCGGGCGCTCTCCGGTGCCCGTGCGCGCGGCCCGCCCGGTCCGGGCCGCGCCGGGGCGGTGCCGGGCCGTGCCGGGGCAGCCCGGCCGACAGCGCTCAGGCGCCGGGCAGCTCGTCGCCGCGCCCGGCGGCCCGGAGGTGCCACTCCGTCTGCGCCAGCGCCGAGGCCAGCACGAAGCCGGACATCGACCGCAGCCCGCCCCGCCAGCCCGACATGCGCTCGGCGACCCGCCAGGCCGTGGGGGAGGCGTCCGACGAGCCCGCGAGGACGGCGTCGAGGGCCGCCACCGCGTCGGCCGTGCGGTCGGCACGGTGGGCGACCAGCGCCTCCGCCCGCTCGGCGAGGCCGACGAAGCGGTACTCGTGCCCGGGGCAGACCTCGAGCGCGTCGGCCCCGGGGCGGTCGAGGTCGACCACGGCCCGGAGGGAGGCGAGGTGGTCGTCGAGCGGGTTCGACGCGGTGCGGCCGCCGAGGCCGATGCCGGGGTTGATCGTCGGCAGCACGTGGTCGCCGGTGAAGACGAGCCGCTGCTCGGGCTCGACGAAGCAGAGGTGTCCCGAGGTGTGACCCGGCGTGTGGACGGCGCGCACGCGGCGGCCGGCGATCGGCAGCTCGTCGCCGTGGGCGAGCAGCAGGTCGGCCTCGACCCGGGGCACGTCGCGACCGGAGCCCCAGGAGGCGACGAGCGCCTCCTGCCGGTCGGCCGGCGCTCCCCAGCGCACGACGTCGGCATCGGCCGCGGCGGCGTCGTCGGGGCGCGTGGCGAGGGCCCGCTGCTCGTCGGCGTGCATCGCGAGGCGGGCTCCGGAGGCGCGGCGCACCTCCTCGGCGGCGCCCAGGTGGTCGACGTGCAGGTGCGTGACCGCGATCAGCGTCAGGTCGCCCAGCTCGTGGTCGATCGCCCGCAGGGCCGCCTCGAGCCGGGGCACGGCGTCGGCGCTCGGCCACCCGGGGTCGACCAGGGCGAGGGAGCCGTCGGAGCCCTCGACGAGGTAGCTGAACGAGTGCCCCTCGACGCGGTCGCCCACGGTCGACGAGAGCGACCAGACGCCGTGCCGCACCTCCTCGAGGGGCGGCAGCGTGCGGGTGCGCAGGGCCTCGGCCTGCACGGGGCTGAGCGGGGCGGGAGCGGGCACCCGGCGAGCCTAGCCCTGGGTGCCCGGGCCCCCGCGGTGCCCGTGGCCCGTCCTGCGGTGCCGGGGGTCCCCGGGCGCAGGACGGGCCACATCGAGGCGGTCAGCTCACTCGGCCGGGGAGACGTCGATCAGCACCTTGCCGGTCACGCCCGCCTCGACGGCCTCGTGGGCGGCTGCCGTCTGCTCGAGCGGGAACCGGTGCAGCGGCAGCCCGGCCTCCTCGCCGACGGGCAGGGCGCCGTCGCGGACGGCCGCGGTGACGTCCTCGGCGGCCGCCTGCAGCGCCTCCTCGCCGACCGTGTAGAGCAGCACGAACTGGTAGCGCGTGTTGGTGCCCATGTTGGCGCGGAGCGGCAGCGAGACCTCGTCGCCGCCGTCGTTCGCGTAGATGGCGACGGAGGCGCGGGGCGCGACGACCGCGGCCACCAGCTCGGCGTTCTGCCGGATCGACACCTCGACGACGACCTGCACGCCGTCGGGGGCGAGGCGGCGGATCTCGGCGGCCGCGTCCTGCTCGCGGTAGTTCACGACGTGGTGGGCGCCGGCGGCGCGGGCGAGGGCCGCCTTCTCGTCGCTCGAGATCGTGGTGACCACGGTGGCGCCGGCCCAGACGGCGAGCTGGATCGCGGCGTGGCCGACGGCTCCCGCGCCTCCGGAGACCAGCACGGTCGTGCCGGCGAGGGCGCCGGGCGACAGCCGGCGGGGTCCGTCCTCGTGCACGGTGAGCGCGCGGTGTGCGGTCATGGCCGGGACGCCGAGGCTGGCGCCCAGGTCGAGGGAGGCGCCATCGGGCAGCGGGACGACGCGCTCGCGGGGGAGGACGGTGTACTGCTGGGCGGTGCCGGTGGCGTGGCCGTTCGCGGAGATGAACGACCAGACGCGGTCGCCGACGGCGAGGTCGGCGACGCCCTCGCCCACGGCGTCGACGACGCCCGCGCCGTCCTGGTTCGGCGTGACCTCGGGGTAGGGCGTGTCCTCGCCGGGGCCGGAGCCCTGACGCGACTTCCAGTCGGTGGGGTTGACGCCCGACACGACGACGCGCACGCGCACCTCGCCCGGGCCGGGCTCGGGCACCTCGCGGTCGACGAGCCGCAGCACGTCGGAGGCGGGACCGGTCTCGGTGTAGATGATCGACTTCATGCGCCCAGTCAACGACTCCGGGCCCGGTGCTGTTCCCAGCCACGCGCCTCCGCCCGGTCGGCCCCCGGCCCGGCCCGACCTCAGGAGGCGCGGGTCGTCAGGCCGTGCGCGTCGCCGCGTGCGCCGGCGCCCACCCGAACGCGGGGGCCACGTGCTCGGCCACCGTGCGCAGAAGGCGAGCGTTGTAGTCGACGCCCAGCTGGTTCGGCACGGTGAGCAGCACGGTGTCGGCGGCCCGCACGGCCGCGTCGTCGGCGAGCTGCGCCGCGATCACGTCGGGCTCGCCGACGTAGCTCTTGCCGAAGCGCGACTGGACGCCGTCGAGCAGGCCGACCTGGTCGTGGCTGTCGTGCTGGGCGCGGACGCCGAAGTAGCGGACGTCCTCGTCGGTCGTGATCGGGATCACGCTGCGGCTGACCGAGACGCGGGGCTCACGCGCGTGGCCCGCGGCGGCCCACGCCTCGCGGTAGAGCGCGATCTGCTCGGCCTGGAGCTCGTCGAACGGCACCCCCGTGTCCTCCGTGAGGAGGGTGCTGCTCATGAGGTTCATGCCCTGCTCGGCCGTCCAGGCCGCGGTCGCCCGGCTGCCGGAGCCCCACCAGATGCGCTCGCCGAGCCCCGGGGAGCGCGGCTCGACGGCGAGCGGGCTCGACCAGCCGGTCATGCGCGGGTCGCTCGTCGCGACGGCGTCGCCCGCGATCGCGGAGCGGAACAGCTCGGTGTGCCGGCGTGCCAGGTCGGCGTCGGTCTCGCCGTCGGCGGGCACGTGGCCGAACGCCTCGTAGCCCCGCAGCGACGTCTCGGGCGACCCCCGGCTCACGCCGAGCTGCAGCCGTCCGGCGCTGATGAGGTCGGCCGCCGCGGCCTGCTCCGCCATCGAGAGCGGGTTCTCGTACCGCATGTCGATGATCCCCGTGCCGAGCTCGATGCGGCTCGTGCGCGCCGCCATCGCGGCGAGCAGCGGGAACGGGCTGGCCAGCTGCTTCGCGAAGTGGTGCACGCGCACCGACGCCTGGTCGATGCCGATCTCCTCGGCGGCGACGGCCAGCTCGAGGGACTGGACCAGCGCCTCCCGGGCGGTCGGGGTCTGCGACCCGGGCACGTCCTGGTAGTGCCCGAACGACAGGAACCCGATGCTCTTCTTCATGTCGGGCAGCAACGCGGGGAGGCGCGTGGCCATTCCGCCGGACACGCGGCGTCCCCGGGCGTGACGCGCCGCGCCCCCGCCGCTAGCGTGGGCGAGGTGGAGAACCGATTCCGTGTCGACGGCGACGACCTCGGCATCGACCTGCGCGCCTCCCGGGTGACGCTCGGCAGCGACGGCGTGGTCGACGCCCTCGTCGTGGCCGAGCGGCTGCCGGCCGGCGTCGACTGGTCGGACGCCCCGCCCCGGCTGCACTTCGCCGAGGTGCCCCTGACGTTCGACGGCGCGACCTTCGGCGCCACGGTCGACGACGAGCTGCTCGACGAGCACGACATCGCCTTCTGGCTCGAGGGCCGCGAGGACGTGCACGGCGTGCTGAGCCTCGGCGCGGGCGACCGCCTGCGGTTCGTCGGCACGACGCACCTGACGGGTGAGCCGAAGGCGTGGCGCCTCGACGTCTCGGTGACCTTCGGCGGCTCGGGGCGCAGGCCGGCGATCTGAGCGCTACCGGGGGGCGATCTGCACCATCGGCAGGTGGCCCCGCACGCGCACCTGGAGCGTGAGCTGCCCCCGACGGGCGAGGACGACGGCGGTGGCGGCCGCGGCGAGAGCCGGCACCCCGCCCGACACGACCATGGCGACGTGCGTGCCGGCGGCCTCGACGATGCCGCCCATCAGGGGACCGCCGATGGCCTGGCCGCCGAGCAGCACCAGCACGTAGACCGACATGACCCGGCCGCGCACGCCGAGGTTGCTCGACAGCTGCACGAGCGAGTTCGCCGCGGTGAGGAAGAGCAGCGACGCGAGGCCGACCGCGACGAGCAGCAGCGAGAAGGGGACGACGCCGGGCATGGTGCCGGCCACGGCCTGCAGGAGGCCCGTGACGAGCATGCCCACGACGATCGTGCGGAGGCGGATCGTCGCGCGGCGGGTCGACAGCAGCGCCCCGGTCAGCGCGCCGACGGCGATCATCGAGTTGAACAGGCCGTAGCCGCCGGCCCCCACGTCGAAGACGTCGGAGGCGAACGACGCGAGCAGCACCGGCATGGTGAGCCCGAAGACCGCGTAGACGCCGAGCAGCACGACGGGCACGAGGATGGTCGGCTTGCGGCCCACGTAGGCGAGCCCCTCGCGCAGCTGGCCGCGGCCCCGGCCGGCCGAGGCGACGCGCGTCATCTGGGAGGTGCGGAGCATCACGAGCATGCCCACCACGAGCACGCAGGCCACGGCGTTCACGAGGAACGACCAGCCGGCCCCGACCGCCAGCAGCAGCACGCCGCTGAGCGCCGGCCCGACCATGCCGCCCAGCTGGAACACGCTCGAGTTGACGCTGATCGCGTTGCGGAGGTGCCGCTGCCCGACGAGCTCGGTGACGATGGCCTGGCGGGCCGGGTTGTCGACGACGGTCACGAGGCCCGTCGCGAACGCGATGGCGAACACGTGCCACGCCTCCACCGAGCCCGACAGGGTCAGGGCGGCGAGCCCGAGGCTCAGCACGGCGAACAGGCTCTGCGTGACGATCATCAGGGTGCGCTTCGGGTACCGGTCGACGACGACGCCGCCGAGGAGGCCGAGGAAGAGCATGGGCGCGAACTGCATGGCCACGGTGACGCCGACGGCGGTCGCGCTGCCGGTCAGCTCGAGCACGAGCCAGTCCTGCGCGACCCGCTGCATCCAGCCGGCCGTCATGGCCACGAGGTTGCCGGCCGTCCAGAGCCGGAAGTTCGGCACGCTGAGCGCGATGAACGTGTGGCGCCACGGCGGGCGCTCCGTCATCACGGGGACGGGCTCGGTGGGCGGCGGGAGGGGGACGGTGCGCGGGGCGGACATGACGGTTCCTGGCGCTCGAGGGCGGGCGAGGGGCACCCGGGGAGGCGCGGGTCGTCGGACCGCGGCGGCCGGCCCGGGGAGGCACCCCTCGACGCTACCGTCGACCCGCCCATTCGGACCCGCTATGGTCTGAATCAGTCCCATTCGACATCGTGATGAGCAGGGAGCTGCCGTGTACGACCCCGCCCTCCTCCGCACCTTCCTCGCCGTCGCCGAGACCCGCAGCTTCACCGCCGCGGGCGCCCGGCTGGGCATCAGCCAGCCGACCGTGAGCCAGCACGTGGGGCGCCTCGAGAAGGCCGCCGGGCGCCTCCTCGTGACCCGCGACACCCGGGAGGTGCGCCTCACCGACAACGGCGACGCGATGGCCGGCTTCGCCCGGACGATCCTCGCGGCGCACGCCGCGGCCGAGAGCTACTTCAACGGCTCCGCCATGCGGGGGCGCCTGCGGTTCGGCGCGGCGGACGACCTCGCCATCACGCAGCTGCCGCGCATCCTCCGGCACTTCCGCCAGCTGTACCCGCAGATCGACCTGGAGCTGACCGTGAACCAGAGCGCGCCCCTCCGCCGTCGCCTCGCCTCGGGCCACCTCGACCTGATCTTCGTCAAGCAGAGCGCCGGCGAGAGCGACGAGGGCACCCGGGTCGCCGGCGACACCATGGTCTGGATGGGGCAGGAGAAGCTGATCGTCGAGGCCGACGCCCCCGTGCCGCTCATCGCCTACCAGGCGCCGAGCCTCAGCCGTCAGCTCGCGATCGACGCCCTCGAGCAGGCCGGCCGCACCTGGCGCATCACCTGCAACACCCGCGACGTCAACGGGGTGCTCGCGGCCGTGCGGGCCGGGATGGGCGTCGCCGTGTTCCCGTCGTCGCTGATCCCGAGCGACCTCGTCAAGGTGTCGCAGCGGTTCTCGCTGCCGAGCCTCGGCGACGTCGACTACGTGCTGGTGGCGAACCCCGCCGCGGCCCGTCAGCCGGTCGAGGCCCTCACCTCCGCCATCATGAGCCGCGGGGTGAGCCGGGCCGTCTGACCCGGGCCGCCGCGCTCGCCGCCGGGCGCCCGAGCCGGCTCGCGCGGCTCCTCTGCCCTCGGGGAGGGGGACGAGGAGGCGCGGACGAGGATGATGGACCGCATGAGATCCCGCCCCGCCCGCACCCGCCGCGCCTCCTCCCGTGCCGAGCACGCCTCCGCCGTCCGCACGGCCCGCGTGCTCGCCGCCGTCCTCGGCGGCAGCGGCGTGCTGCACCTCGTGGCCCCCGCCGCCTACGACGCCGTCGTGCCCCGCAGCATGCCCGGCCCCGCCCGCCTCTGGACGACCTCCTCGGGCATCGCCGAGGTCGTCGTCGCCGCGGCGCTCGCCTCCCGCCCCACCCGACGGGTCGGCGGCGCGCTCGCCGCGGCCCTGTTCGTCGCCGTGTTCCCCGCCAACGTGTCGATGGCGACCCGCTCGCTCCGCAGCAGCCGCGCCTCCGGGGTCCGTCGCGTCGTGACCCTGGTGCGCCTGCCGCTGCAGCTGCCGCTCGTCACCCGCGCGCTGCTCGTGCGTCGCGCCGGCTGAGCGTCCCCCCGACGGGCCGAGCCGGGGCTGCCGGTACGGTGGACGGCGACCGACAGCGACCTGCACCGCCCCGAACCAGCACCGCGGCCCCGCCGCACGGAAGGCTCCGCCATGCAGACCATCGACCTCGACGCCCCCCTCGGCGAGGGCGGCGTCCCGCGGACCCCCGACGACGACGCCCGGCCCGACCGGGCCCGGGCGGCCGCGTGAGCGACGAGCCCCGCGGGGAGGCGGCAGGGTCCGACCCCCACGACGCGGCCGGGGGCTCCTGGGGGCCCGACGCCCGACCCGACGCCCGGCACGACGAGTCCGCCGACGACGAGCCCGTCCTCGACGAGCCCGAGCTCGCCGACGAGCCCGACGACGAGCCCGTCGTCGAGGAGCTCGTCCCCGACGAGGAGCCCGTCGACCTCGGCGCCGCCGTGGCCCGCCTGCGCGTGCTGCCCCTCGGCACCGACGGCGTCCTGATCGAGACCGGGGGCCTGCAGGAGTCGCTCGCCCTCTTCGGCGCGCTGCTCGCGCAGCCCGTCGCCGGCATCCTCGACGTCGTCCCCGCACCGCGCACGGTGGCGGTCCGCTTCCTCCCCGCCCTGCTGCCCGTCGCCTCCCTCCTGTCCGTCGTGCGGTCGCTGCCGAGCTCCCGCGACGCCGCGACCGAGGGGCGGCTCGTCGAGATCCCCGTGCACTACGACGGCGACGACCTCGCGGAGGTCGCCCGGCTCGCCGGCCTCACCGTCGAGGAGGTCGTCGAGCGACACGCCGCCGCCGTCCACACCGTCGCGTTCACCGGCTTCGCTCCCGGCTTCGCCTACCTCAGCGGGGGCGACCCGGCGCTCGCCGTGCCGGGTCGCGCGGAGCCCCGCCGACACGTGCCCGCCGGGGCCGTCGCGCTCGCGGGCGAGTTCTGCGGCGTCTACCCGCGGGAGAGCCCGGGGGCCTGGCAGATCGTGGGCCGCACGGACGTCGCCCTGTGGGACCTCTCCGAGCGGGTGCCCGCCCTGCTGCAGCCCGGCATGCGGGTGCGCTTCGTCGACGCCTCCCTGGCCGAGCCCGAGGCGGACCCCGCCGACGGCAGCGGAGCCACAGCGCCCGCCGCGAAGCCCGCCGCCGTCGTGGCGCCCGAGCCGTGGCGCCCCGACGACGACCGGCCCGAGCGCGCGCTCGTCGTCGACCGGCCCGGCCCGCACACGATCCTGGAGGACCTCGGCCGGCCCGGCCGCTCCGGCCTCGGCGTCTCGCGCTCGGGCGCCATGGACCACCGCGCCCTGCGCGAGGCGAACCGGCTGGTCGGCGCGGCGACCGGGTCGGCGGCGCTGGAGCTCGCCCACGGGGGCCTCGAGGCGACCGCCCGCGGCGACCTCGTCCTCGCCGTCGCCGGGGCTCCCGTGCCGCTCACGGTCACCGGTCGTGCCGGCTCGCGCCCCGCGGTGGTGGGCGCGGCCTTCGCGCTCGACGACGGCGAGGTGCTGACCGTCGGCGCGCCTCCCCGGGGCGTCTACTCGTACCTGGCGGTGCGGGGCGGCTGGGACGCCGAGCCCGTGCTCGACAGCGTCTCCGGCGACGTGCTCGCGGGGCTCGGCCCCGCCCCCGTCGCTGCCGGCGACGTGCTGCCCGTCGGCCGGGCCTGGGCCGAGAGCGTCGCGGCGGCGGCCCCCGACGTGCAGCGGACGGTGTCGGCGCCCGACGAGGTCACCTTCCTCGACGTCGTGCTCGGGCCCCGCGACGACTGGTTCACGCCGGAGTCGCTCGAGCGGCTCACCGAGCAGCAGTTCACCGTCACGGCGGGGTCGACCCGCATCGGGCTCCGGCTCGAGGGCGAGCACCCGCTCGAGCGCCTCGACGCGAGCGAGCTGCCCAGCGAGGCGACCGTGTCGGGGGCCCTGCAGGTGCCGCCCTCCGGGCAGCCCGTGCTCTTCATGGCCGACCACCCCGTCACCGGCGACCACCCCGTCGTCGCCTGCGTGGTGGGCGACCAGCTCGACCGGGCCGCGCAGGTTCCGGTCGGCGCCCGCGTGCGCTTCCGGGTCGTGCCCGGCCCCGACCTCGGCGCGGGGCGCCGCGGCGGTCGGCAGGACGACCACCTCGACGAGCGCCTCGCCGCCGAGCGGGGGGCCGAGCGATGATCAAGCTCCTCATCGCCGAGCGCGGCGAGGTCGCGGTGCGCGTGGCGCGCGCCTGCGCCGACCTCCAGCTGCCCTCGGTCGCGGTCTACGCGGCCGACGACGCCGACGCGCTGCACGTGCGGGCCGCCGACGAGGCGTGGGCCCTCGAGCCCGTCGACCTCGAGCCGGGGCCGGGCGTCGACGCCTACCGCGACATGCAGGCCATGCTCGACGTCGCCGCGAGGAGCGGCGCCGACGCCGTCCACCCCGGCGCCGGCCCGCTCTCCGAGAGCGCCGAGTTCGCCCGGCGCGTGGTGGCGGCCGGGCTCACGTGGGTGGGCCCCGACCCCGAGACCATGGAGGTGCTGGGCGACAAGATCGCCGCGCGGGCCCTCGCCGACTCGGTCGGCGCCCCGCTGGTCGTCGGCACCTCCGGCCCGGTGCGCCGGGCCGACCAGGCGGTCGCCTTCGCGCAGCGGCACGGCCTGCCGATCGCCATCAAGGCGGCGAACGGAGGAGGCGGCCTGGGCTTCCGCGTGGCGCGTCGCCTCGACGAGGTGGCCGACCTCCAGGACAGCGCGGTGCGCGAGGCCGTGGCCGTCTTCGGCCGCGGGGAGTGCTTCGTGGAGCAGTACCTCGACCGGCCGCGCCAGGTCGAGGCGCAGGTGCTCGGCGACGGCCTCGGCGGGGTCGTCGTCGTCGGCACGCGCGACTCGTCGGTGCAGCGCCGTCACCAGAAGGTCGTCGCGGAGGCGCCGGCCCCGTCGCTCACCGCCGAGCAGCTCGCGGTCGTCGTCGACGTGAGCGTCGCCGTCTGCTCCGCGGTCGCCTACCGGGGCGCGGGCACCGTCGAGTTCCTCGTGTCCCAGGCCGGGCAGGTGTCGTTCCTCGAGGTCGGCACCGCGCTGTCGGTGGAGCACGCCGTGACCGAGCTGACCACCGGCGTCGACCTCGTGCGCCAGCAGATCCTGCTCGCCGACGGCCAGCCGCCCGAGGTGCTGCAGGCGCCGCCGGTCGTGGGGCACGCGGTCTCCTACCGCGTGACCGCCGAGGACGCCGGCCGCGGCTTCCTGCCGGCTCCGGCCCCGGTCGCGCGGCTGGAGTTCCCCGGGGGCCCCGGCGTCCGCGTCGACTCCGGCGTCGCTCCCGGCTCGGACGTCCCGCCGGGCCGCGACTCCCTCCTCATGACGGTCTCCGTGTGGGGCCGCGACCGGGACGAGGCCCTGCGGCGCTCCCGGCGTGCGCTCGACGACCTCGTCGTCGAGGGGCCGGTCACCACGGCGGCGTTCCACCGCCGCCTGGTCGACGACCCGGCCTTCTCGGCGCCCGGCGAGGCCGCCTCCACCGTGCACACGCGCTGGATCGAGACGGAGTGCACCTGGCTCGACGGCCTCGCGGCGCCGACGCCGGAGGCGCGGGGCGGGCCGGCCGCGCTGCGCACCTGGATCGAGGTGGCCGGCCGCCGCGTGCCCGTGGTGCTCCCGGCCGACCTGCTCGCCGTCGACGCGGTGGCGGAGTGGGTCGCGGCGGCGGGCGAGGCCGGCGACGGGGGACAGGCCCCCGCCCCGTAAGCTGGGAGAGCGCCCAGAGCCGAGCGCGTGCCCGCACCGTCCCCCCGCCACACCGGAGCCGCAGCCATGTCCTCTCCCGCCTCGCCGTCGTCCGCGCCCACGGGCGCCCCCGCACCCCGTCCCGGCGTCGCCGGGCGCCTCGACTCCTGGTTCGAGGTCAGCGCCCGCGGGTCGAGCTGGGCCCGCGAGATCCGCGGCGGCGTCGTCACCTTCGTGACGATGGCCTACATCGTCATCCTGAACCCGCTCATCCTCGGCGGCTTCAGCGCCGACCAGGCCGCGAAGGACGTCGCGGGCAACTGGCTGCAGAACGACCAGGTGGGCGCGGTCACCGCCCTCACCGCCGGCGTCATGACGATCCTCTTCGGAGCCGTCGCGCGCCTCCCGTTCGCCTTCGCTGCCGGTCTCGGCATCAACTCGTTCCTCGCGGTCACCGTCGTGCAGGACGTCACGTGGCCCGAGGCGATGGGCCTCGTCGTCATCAACGGCCTCGTCATCACGATCCTCGCGGTCACGGGGCTCCGCGGCCTGATCTTCAACGCCGTGCCGGCCGCGCTCAAGACGGCCATCACCGTGGGCATCGGCCTCTTCATCGCGTTCATCGGCCTCGTCGACTCCGGCTTCGTCCGCACCAGCGGCTCGGCCTCGCCGCCGCTGCAGCTCGGCTCCGCCGGCTCGGTGGCGACGCTGCCGACGATCACCTTCGTCATCGGCCTCGTCGTCATCGGCGTGCTCATGGCCCGTCGGGTGCGCGGCGCCATCTTCATCGGCATCGTGGCCACGACCGTGATCGCGATCGTGCTGCAGGCCGTCTTCCAGGTGCCGCCGTCGAACGGGCAGAACCTCGACGACTGGAACCTCAACGCCCCCGTCATGCCGACGCAGATCGTGGCCCTGCCCGACCTGTCGCTCATCGGCGACATCAGCTTCGGCGCCTTCGCCCGCATCGGCGTGCTCTCGGCCGTGATGCTCGTCTTCACCCTCGTCTTCACGAACTTCTTCGACGCCATGGGCACCATGACCGGCCTCGCGAAGGCCAGCGACGTGGCCCACGCCGACGGCACCTTCCCGCGCCTGAAGAGCGCGCTGGTCATCGAGGGCGTCGGCGCGATCGCGGGCGGCGCCACCAGCTCCTCGTCGAACACGGTCTTCGTCGAGTCGGCGTCGGGCATCGGCGAGGGCGCCCGCACCGGCGCCGCCTCCGTCGTGACGGGCCTGCTCTTCGTGCTCGCGATGTTCTTCACGCCGCTCACGCAGGTCGTGCCGCTCGAGGTCGCCGCCTCGGCGCTCGTCATCGTGGGAGCGCTCATGGTGTCGCAGATCAAGGACGTCGACTGGACCGACTTCTCCGTCGCGCTGCCGGTCTTCCTCACCATCATCACGATGCCGCTCACCTACTCGATCGCCAACGGCATCGGGGTGGGCTTCATCAGCTGGGTGATCGTCCGGGCGTTCTCCGGCAAGGCGCGCGAGATCAGCCCCCTGCTCTGGATCGTGTCGCTCGGCTTCCTGGTCTACTTCGTCCGCGGCCCGATCGAGGCCCTGGTCGGCTGAGCGGGTCGGCGGTACGGTGGGCGGCACGCGGCGGCGACGACGCGGCCGCCCCTGACCGAGGAGGCGCCCGTGCCCCGCATCACCCCCGTGCTCTGGTTCGACGGCGAGGCCGAGGCCGCCGCGACCTTCTACGTCTCGCTGTTCCCCGGCTCGAGCGTCACCGACGTCTCCCGGTACCCGGACGACTTCCCCGACCCGGCCCTCGCCGGCCAGGCGCTCGTGGTCGAGTTCGAGCTCGACGGCCAGGGCTTCCAGGGGCTGAACGGCGGGCCGGGGCACGCCCCCTCCGACGCGGTGTCGTTCTCCGTGCCGGTGGCCGACCAGCCGGAGCTCGACCGCGTCTGGGACGCCCTCGTGGCCGACGGCGGCGAGGAGGGCCGCTGCGGCTGGCTCACCGACCGCTGGGGCTTCTCCTGGCAGATCGTGCCCCGCGCCCTCGGCGAGACGCTCGGCGGCCCGGACCCCGAGGGGGCGGCCCGCGCCATGACGGCGATGCTCGGCATGGGCCGCCTGGTGGTCGACGACCTGCGGGCCGCGTACGCGGGCAGCTGACCCGACCCGCGCCTCCTCAGGTCCCCGGAGGGGTCACCAGTCGTGCACCGTCCCGTCGGCGAGGCGGTTGTACGGCAGGTACGCCTTCTCGTAGGGGTACTTCCCGGCCTCGTCGACGTCGAGCTCGACGCCGAGGCCCGGCTGCTCGCCCGGGTGCAGCATGCCGTCCTCGAAGGTGAACGACTGCCGGAAGACGCTGTCGGTGCGCGAGCCGTGCCGCATGTACTCCTGGATGCCGAAGTTGTGGATCGACAGGCCGAGGTGCATGGCCGCGGCCATGCCGACGGGCGAGATGTCGGTGGGACCGTGCATGCCCGAGCGGATCTGGTACTGCGCCGCGTACTCGAGCACGCGCTTGAGGTGCGTGATGCCGCCGGTGTGCGTGACGGCGCTCCGCACGTAGTCGATCAGCTGCTCGCGGATGATCTGCTGGTAGTCCCACACGGTGTTGAAGATCTCGCCGATCGCCAGCGGGGTGGTCGTGTGCTGACGCACGAGCCGGAGCGCCTCGGGGTTCTCGGCCGGCGTGACGTCCTCGAGCCAGAAGAGGTCGTAGGGCTCGAGGCTCTTGCCGAGGGTCGCGGCCTGGATGGGCGTCATGCGGTGGTGGCCGTCGTGCAGCAGGGGGATCTCGGGGCCGAACTCGGCGCGCACGGCCTCGAAGACGGTCGGCACGTGCCGCAGGTACGAGCGCGTGTCCCAGTCCTCCTCGGCCGGCAGGGCGCCGCGCTGGGCGGGCTCGTGGTCGTAGCGCACGCCCGCGTTGGCGTCGAAGGTGGCGTTCGAGGCGATGCCGTAGATCGACGTCAGGCCGGGCACCCCGGTCTGCACGCGGATCGCCCGGTAGCCCTGCTCCTGGTGCGCGCGCACGCTGTCGAAGAGCTCCGGCAGGTCCTTGCCGGAGGCGTGGCCGTACGCGAGCAGGCCGGTGCGGGAGGCGCCGCCGAGCAGCTGGTAGAGCGGCATGCCGGCGACCTTCGCCTTGATGTCCCAGAGCGCGACGTCGACGGCGGCGATCGCGGCCATGGTCACGGGCCCGCGACGCCAGTAGGCGCTGCGGTAGAGGAACTGCCAGGTGTCCTCGATGCGGGCGGGGTCGCGGCCGACGAGCAGCGGCACGACGTGCTCGGAGAGGTAGGCGACGACGGCGAGCTCCCGGCCGTTCAGGGTGGCGTCGCCGAGGCCGGTGACCCCGTCGTCGGTCGTGAGCTTGAGGGTCACGAAGTTGCGGTCGGGGCTGGTGACGATCACCTCGGCCTTGTCGATCTTCATGCGGGGCGACTCCTTCGTCGGCGGGCGTGGTGCCTCCGAGTCTGTCAGGCCGCCCGGCCGGGCGTCAGCCCGCCCGGCCCTTCTGCGGCACGGGCGGGGTGAGCGAAGACGGCGGCGTGGGCGGTGCGGACACCCCGGGCGTCGCACCGCGGGCGGCGGCGTCGGCCTCCCGCGCGAGCAGGGTCGCCCCCGCCACCGCGGCCGGCATCACGAGCACGGCCCCGAACGGCACGAGGAACGAGAGCCAGGTGACGGTGCCGAAGCCCAGCGTGTGCGCCCGTCGGAGGCCGAGCGCGCGCCTCCGCTCGCGGAGGGTCCGGCCCCGGGCGTCGAACGCGAACCCGGTGAGCTCGACGGTGAGGAACCACCCGCCGGTCACCGCGGCCAGCACCGGCACGACCGTCTGCCCGACGACGGGCACGAAGCCCCCGGCGAAGAGGAGGAGACCGATCGAGGCCGTCGCGAGCAGCAACCGCAGCGAGTCGCCGACGCTCTTCGCGAGACCCCGCCAGAACCCGGTGCCCAGGTCGGCCGGCGCGTCGCCCTCGTGCCGCTCGACGTGGCGCCAGATCCGCTCGTAGAACGGGTCGCCGACCAGCAGGGTCACGGCGGTGAAGGTGAAGACGGCGAGCAGCACGGCGAGGGCCGCCACGGCGAGGCCGACGACGAGGCGGACGACCTGCGCCTGCCACGCGGGCCACGCCTCGGCGAACGGGGTGAGCGCCACGGCGACGTCGTCGGCGTAGCCGTTCACCAGCACGAGCAGCCCGACGAAGACGAGGCCGACGATCACCGCGGGGACGGCGCCCAGCAGCATGAGCCGGGGCGACGTGCCCCAGAGCCGCAGCCCGCGGCCGAGCAGGGCCGCCCCCGACGCGAACTCCCGCACGACCGACATGCGCCGAGCGTACCGGGGGCCCGGCAGGCCGGTCAGAGCACCTCGAGGGGCGTCGGGCCGGTCGGGGCGGGGAACGCCCGCTCGAGCTGCACGAACGCCTGGTCGTCGATGTCCACCTCGAGCGCGGCGGCGTTCTCCCGGGTGTGGGCGACGCTGCCGGCCTTGACGGCCACGCAGAGGTCGGGCGCGAGGCGCAGCACCCACGCGAGCGCGAGCTGGGCGGGCGTGACGCCCAGCTCGCCGGCGACCGACGCGACGACGGGGTGGTCGAGCAGCTCGCCGTGGTCGACGGGGGAGTAGGCCATCAGGGGCACGCCGTCGGCGCGCAGCCGGGGCAGGAGGTCGAACTCGGGCCCGCGGCGAGCAAGGTTGTACAGCACCTGGTCGGTCTGGGGGCCGGAGGCGCGGGCGCCGTCGTCGGCACCGGTCGCCCGGGCGAGGTCGTCGAGGTCGTCGACGTCGAAGTTGCTGACGCCCCAGCCGCCGATCGCGCCCTCCTCGACCAGCGCCTCCATCGCCTCCACCGTGTCCTCCAGGGGGTGCCCGCCGCGCCAGTGCAGCAGGTAGAGGTCGAGGCGGTCGGTGCCGAGGCGACGGAGGCTCGCGTGGCAGGCCTCGACCGTGCCCCGTCGGCTGGCGTGGCCCGGCAGCACCTTGCTCACCAGGAACACCTCGTCGCGCCGGCCGGCGATCGCCTCGCCGACGAGGGTCTCGGCCGCGCCGTCGCCGTACATCTCGGCCGTGTCGACGAGCGTGAGCCCGAGGTCGAGCCCCGTGCGGAGGGCCTCCACCTCGGCGTCGCGCCGACGGGGGTCGTCGCCGAGGTACCAGGTGCCCTGGCCGAGTGCGGGAGCCGTGCGGCCGTCGGGGAAGGCCACGGCGGGCGAGGAGGAGATCGTCACCCGACCAGTCTGCGCCGGGAACACGCGGGCCGGCCGCGCGGTTGGCCTTCCCCGTGCACACGACAGAACGACCCCAGCCCGCCACCGGGAGCGTCCCCCGGCCCCGCGCCTCCGACACCGTCCCGCGCGGCGACCGTCGCGGCTCGGCCGGGCTCGTCGTCTACGCCCTGACGCTGCTGGTGCTCGTCGCCAGCGGGTCGGCTCCCTCGCCGCTCTACCCGATCTACCAGGAGGAGTGGTCGCTCTCGCCGCTCGCGCTGACCGTCGTCTTCGCGGTCTACGTCGCCGGCCTCCTCGCCACCCTGCTCACGGCGGGGCGGCTCTCCGACCACGTCGGCCGGCGGCCCCTCGTGCTGGCCGGCCTCGCCGTGTCGGTCTCGGCGATGATCGTGTTCTCGGCGGCGACGGGCGACTTCGCCCTCGTGGTCGCCCGCGTGCTCCAGGGCCTGGCGATCGGGCTCGCGACCGGGGCGCTCGGCGCGGGCATGATCGACCACCAGCCCGCCTCGCGGCCCGCGCTCGCCGCCTTCCTCAACGGGGTGACGCCGCCGGTGGCGCTGACGGTGGGCGCGCTGACGAGCGGGCTCCTGGTCGAGTTCGGGCCGCTGCCCGAGAAGCTGGTCTTCCTCGTGCTCGCCGCCGCCATGGTCGCCTGCGGCGTCGCGGTGGCGTTCGTCCCCGAGCGGGTGCCCCGCGCCTCCGGGGCGCTCCGGTCGCTCGTGCCGACCCTGGCGGTGCCGGGGGAGGCGCGGCGCGTCTTCGTCGCCGTGGTGGGCTGCATGATCGCCAGCTGGGGTCTCGGCGGCATGTTCCTGGCCTTCGCCGGCACCGTCCTGCGCACCACCTTCGACGTCTCGAGCCCGGCGCTGACCGGGGCGGCGATCGCCGTCTTCACGGGGTCGGGCGCCCTGACCGGGCTCGCCATCCAGCGGGCCGACGCCCGTCGGGCCCTCGGCGTCGGCGTCGTGGCCCTCGTCGTCGGTCCCGTCGGCATCGTCGCGGCGCTGTGGACGGCGTCAGTGCCCCTCTTCGTCGCCGCGGCCGTGGTCGGCGGCGTCGGCTTCGGCGCGGGCTTCCAGGCCGCGCTCCGCCTCGTGCTGGCCGAGGCCCCGGCCGACGCGCGCGCGGGCGTGCTGTCGAGCGTCTACGTCGCGAGCTACCTGGCGTTCGGCGTGCCCAGCGTGCTGGCGGGCGTGTTCGTGCCGGTCGACGGGCTCGACGCGGTGCTGACGGCGTACGGGGCGTTCGTCGTGCTCGCGGCCCTCGTCGCCGCCGTGCTCCAGCGCGTCGCCCGCCGCGCGCGCCTCGCCGAGCTGCGGGCCGACGCCGTCGACGCCGAGCACCGACGGGCGGGCGACGTCCGCGACTGACCTTCTCCACAGGTCGCGGGGTGCCGTCCCTCCCCAGAGACGCTCCTCGGCCTCCGCTCCACGGACGGGGCGCGCGTCGCGGCGCCGGGCACCGGCGACGCGGCAGCCTCGTCGGCATGACCACCACCGAGAGAACCGTCCCCCCTCTTCCCGACCGCGACTCCGAGACCACGCTGGAGCAGTGGGCCGCGATCGTCTGCGACGAGCCCTGCGACGTCGACCTGCTCTACGTCGTGCTCGTCGACGTCGCGCGTCGCCCGTGCCAGAGCGTCATCCGGCTGCGGGGGCAGCCGCGGCTGCCCTACGGTCGCGACGTCGGCGTGCTGGAGCGCCTGCTCCGCGACCAGGCGGCCGCGTGCCGGGCTCGCGGCGTCGTGCTCGTCTGGCAGCGTGCCGTCGAGTCCGACCTCGACGACCTGGCCGTCTCGACCTGGGCCCGGGGCGTGGCCGACCGGCTCGCCCGGGGCGGTCTCCGCCTGCACGGCCAGGTGCACCGGTCGCCGTCGGGCTTCGTGCCCGCACGGCCCCTCCTCGGCGAGCTCGCGGAGCACGTGCTGCCCGACGGCGGGGAGGACCCGCGGGTCGACCCCCGGCCGGTCCTGATGCGCAACCCGCACCACTGACGCGCCACCGACGAGCTGGCGCGGCGCCGGGCGAGACGGTGCTGCCACGCAGGGGAGGCGCGGTCCGGCGTCGTGCCGGACCGCGCCTCCCGCGGGTGCCGCTCGTCGCGGCCGGAGCCTGCCTAGCGGGCTTCCCAGGTGCCGTGCAGCACCGCGCGCGCCAACGTGTGGTCGCGGATGGTGAAGGCGAGCAGGGTGGGCGTCGCGCCCGGCTCGACGCCGGTCTGCGCCACGTCGAGGGCGTGCACCGCGACGAAGTAGCGGTGCGGTCCGTGGCCCTGGGGCGGGGC
>Ga0265798_10001130_pt1 | contig 42342 bp, 41 predicted proteins | sample P3T30metagenome_FD_192430 | JGI IMG/M metagenome (GOLD analysis project Ga0265798, IMG submission 192430) | Plant litter microbial communities from East Loma Ridge, Irvine, California - P3 T30 | ecosystem: Environmental > Terrestrial > Plant litter > Unclassified | place: USA: California... | reverse complement strand
CCGGGGCGTTGTCCCAGTCGGCCTCGGCAATGGACAGGTAACCGATACCCAGCTCATTCAACATGGCCGCTGCCTGGATGTAGGTAGCCTGCGGGTCGCTTTCTACCAGGCCCAGGTAGACGCGTTCCTCAGCGGTTGTCTCGAACAGCGGCGCAAAACGTACGCCGACACGCTCGCTGCCGAACACCGAGATCACCGCTTCGGTGACCTCGCGCAAGAAGCGCAGGCGATTGTCCAGCGAACCTCCGTATTCATCGGTGCGAAGGTTGGTGTGTTCCGAGATGAACTGATTGAGCAGGTAACCATTGGCCGAGTGCAGCTCGACGCCGTCGAATCCCGCTTCCCTGGCGTTGACTGCCGCGACCCGATACAACTCGACCAGCGCCTGGACCTCCGCAGTTTCCAAGGCCCTTGGCATGCTCGGGTCGGCCAGCGCACCGGTGTCAGGACCGGTTTCGATGAACACCTTCACCGCCGTTGCGCGAATGGCGGATGGGGCGACGGGGGGCTGGTTGTCAGGTTGCAGGCTGTCATGAGACACGCGCCCGACATGCCAGAGCTGACAGAAAATCACTCCGCCTTGTTCATGGACGGCCTGGGTGACCTGCTGCCAGCCAGCGATCTGTTCCTGGCTGTAGATGCCTGGCGTCCAGGCATAGCCCTGGCCACGCGGCTCTATCTGGGTGCCCTCGGTGATCATGAACCCGGCGCTGGCGCGTTGCCGGTAATAGTCAGTCATCAAGGCATTGGGCACGTCCCCGGGCTGGGTACTTCTGGACCGCGTGAGCGGGGGCAGGGCAATCCGGTTCTTGAGGGTCAGGCCACCGAGTGTGAGGGAGGTGAACAGGCTGGAGTCGATCATTTCAGTTCCGTAGGACAACGAGAGTAACTTCACATTAACACATTCGAATGTGTTTATGTGATGCGTATCGATATCCATGAGAAGCACGCGCTAGCTCGCCTTGGATGCAACCCCAGGCACCTGCGCGCGCGTGACCAGCGCGATACCGACACACACCAGCACCAGGGCTGCCAGGTTCTTCCATTCGAAAATGCTCTCGCCGAGGAACATCGCCGACAGCCCGGCCCCGAACACCGGCACCAGGAACGCGAACACACTGACCCTGCCGACGGGGTTGTATTTGAGGAGCAGGCTCCACAGCGTGAACGCCACCGCTGACAGCAGGGCCAGGTAGATGAGTAGCAGGGTCGACGTGGCTGTCATGTGACCCAGGGTTCCGCCGGTCGCGTACCCGCCCACAAGCAATGCCAGGCCACCAACGGCCAGCTGCCAACCCGTCATCACCATGGCATCCATACGGTGGGAGACATATTTGCCATAGATGGACGCCGCCGACAGCACGAAAGCGGCGATCACGATGAAGCCCTCGCCGTGCACGGACGGCAAGGCATCGAGCGGACCCGCGCCAGCGTTCACCGTCAATACACCGGCAAATCCGAGCAGGCAGCCCAGGCTCTTGCGCGTGGACAGTTTGTCGTTGTGGTAGACGAAGTGCGCCAGCAGCACGCTGAAGAAGGTGGTGGTGGCATTCAGAATCGACGCGCGGACGCCCGTGGTGTAGGCCAGGCCAATGTAGAAGAACACGTATTGCAGCCCCGTTTGCACCAGACCCAGCAGGGCCACCTGGCCAAATGTGCGTGGGCTCAGGCGCAAGACAGGCTTGCCCATCATGACCGCCAGCAGCAACAGGCACAGGCCGGCCAGGAGGAAACGATAACCTGCGAAAATCAGCTTGGACGGCACGTCGTTCGGGGCAATCTGCAGCAACTCGTAGCCGTTCTTGATCGCCGGGTAAGAGCTGCCCCAAAGGGCACAACACAGGGTGGCCAAAAGCAATACGGTTCTGGGGTCGGAAAGAAACTGCGACACGGGACGCGTGGCGGATGCGTTCATGGGTGGCTCGTCAAAGGGTAGAAGGAAGGGCGTCGCCGCACATGCCTGTCTGTGCGGCTGGGGAGGGTTTTGCTACTGGGGAGCCTGTAGCGAGACCAGCCCGGTTGCTACGAGGTGAACGTCGTTCCACGCGTGTTCACGAACAGCGAGTAGATCGAATGACTGCTGGCCATGAACAGTCGGTTGCCTTCCCGTCCGCCAAAGCACAGGTTTGCGCAGCGTTCTGGCAGCGAAATGTGTCCGATCGCCTTGCCTTGGGGGTTGAACACGCGCACGCCGTCCAGTTTTTCCAGGTCGGCCTTGGGATCGCCATTGCCGCCCCAGCCGCACCACAGGTTGCCTTCTTCATCACATTCGATTCCGTCGATGGCGGCGTAGTCGAGCCCCTCGATATGCTTGCGGCGCTCGCCCAGGGTGCCGTCGTCCTTGACCGCAATGGCCCAGACCAGGCGGTTGGGTTTGGCACGGCCTTCGACGACGTACAGGGTTTTTTCATCGGGGGAGAAGCACAGGCCGTTGGGGCCATCGAGGTTGTCGATGACCCGAGTGACCTTGCCACTGTCGCCGTCGATGCGGTAAACGCCATGGGGTTGAACCGGCGTGACCTTGTGGCCTTCGTAGTTGTTGTGGGTCTGAAAAGGCGGGTCGGTGAACCAGATCGAGCCGTCGCTTCTACAGACGATATCGTTGGGCGAGTTGAAGGGCTTGCCATCGTAGCTGTCGGCCAGCACGGTGAGCGTTCCGTTGTATTCGGTGCGCGTGACCCGGCGACCATCGGCAGTGGTGGTCGACCCTTCGCAGACCAGCAAACGCCCTTGGCGATCGCGGCACATGCCATTGGAAAAGTTGGCGTGCTCGCGGTACACGGAGAAGCCCTCGGTGACTTCGTCCCAGCGCATGATGCGATTATTGGGAATGTCACTGACCAGCAAATAGCGGCCATCGCCCACCCAGACCGGGCCTTCTGCCCACCGCATGCCGGTGGCGAGCTTTTCCACGCTGGCGTTGAACACACGCAACGCCATGAAGCTATCGTCGAGGGCGTGAACCAACGGGTCGGGGTAGCGCGAGCTCAGTGGTTCGGCGGCATCCGACAGTTGGGGCAGGGCGGCGGCGCCCATTGTCGCCAGCGAGGCAGAGACGGCGAGGGACTTATGCAGGAAGCTGCGGCGGGTGTTGCCTTGAGCAGGGCGTTCAGGCAAGGCGGACAAGGTTGAGTCCATGTAGCGATCTCCGTGATCTTGTTTTTTTTGGAGATGCAGTAATACCGCTTGATAAGACATCGTACAAGTTTGTATGAGCTATGCCGGTAGTGCGCCGGTGCAGCCTCGCCTCACATCCGATGCTGAGCGAGCAAAAAATCCACGAATACCCGCACCCTGCAGCATCAATCCACCCGATACCGCAACGCCTCGACCAGCAACGCAAACGCCGGCGACGCTTGCCGGCGGTTTGGGTAATACAAGTGGTACCCCGGGTGCCAGGGGCACCAGTCTTCGAGTACGACCTGCAGTTGCCCGCTGGCAATGTAGGGCGCAGCCATGTCGTCTGGAATGAAGCTCAAGCCGAACCCGTCCAGGGCGGCGTCGAGCAGTTGGTACGCGCCGTTGTAGATGACCTGTCCAGACACCCGCACGTTGAGGGTTTCATCGTCCTTTTCGAACTCCCACGCATACAGTCCGCCGTGAGTGGGCAGGCGCAGGTTGTTGCACAGATGGTTGGGCAGGCAGCGCGGTGTGACCGGGCGCTCGCGTCCGGCGAAGTAGGCCGGTGAACCCACCACGAGCATGCGCATGTCGGGACCGATGCGCGTGGCGATCATGCCATCGGCGACGGCCTCGCCCAGTCTCACGCCGGCGTCGAAGCCCTGGGCCGCGATGTCGACGAAGGTGTAGTCGCAACACACTTCTATCGAAATGTCGGGGTACTTGGGCAGGAAGGTTTTCAGCACCGGGCGCAAAACCAGTTCCAGAGCATGGTCCACGGCATTGATGCGGATGTTGCCGGCGGGACGGTCGCGCAGTTCGCTGAGTGCCGCCAGCGCAACTTCGATATCGGCGAAACTGGGGCCAACCGTGCTGATCAATCGCTGGCCAGCCTCGGTGGGGGATACGCTACGGGTCGTGCGCGTCAGCAGTCGCAAGCCCAGGCGCGCTTCCAGGGCTCGCACCGTGTGGCTGAGCGCAGACTGCGAAACGCCCAGCTTGCCGGCGGCCTTGGTAAAGCTGCGCTCCTTGGCAACCGCGAGGAAGGCAAGAAGATCGTTGGCATTGTCGCGAAGCATTCATGAGTCCATTTCATTTATCCATGCTGATTATAGTGGCTAATCAGGCGGATATCTAAAGGGTAGATTGGAGTTCTTCGGCAAAGCACAGGAAGATTCTTGGTGAAATCACTCGCAGCCGCCGCGCTCTCATTGTCCTTGTTAACGTTTGAAAGCGAAGGAGCCCAACCCATGAATGGCACTCAATCCCTCAATGTCACCGTAACGCCCGCAGGCTCGCAGCCATCCGCGGCCGGGCCTGCCGAATACTTTACCGGCAAGGTTCGGGTCGATGCCCCATTCAAAGGCACCAACGGCGCTCGCATCGGCGGCGCCACGGTCACTTTCGAGCCCGGCGCGCGTACCGCCTGGCACACCCACCCGCTGGGCCAGACGCTGATCGTGACCGCAGGTGCCGGCTACGTTCAGCAGGAGGGCCAGGGCCGCCAGCTGATTCGCCCCGGTGATACCGTGTGGATTCCTCCCCAGGTGAAACACTGGCACGGCGCACGGCCCGATACTGGCATGAGCCATATCGCCATTGCCGAGGCACTGGACGGCAAGGTGGTGGATTGGCTGGAGCAGGTCAGCGATGCGGAGTACGGCCAGGCGCAGTGAGGCCAATGTCCAGCGTGCATTGGCAACAATCGCCCGTGCACCGAACGGCTGCTGACTGCAAACCCGACTTGCTATAAAATCGATGCCAAAGTGCCATGCCGTTCGACGCTCAGTCGACCACCGGACAGCGGCACGTCTTTGCTCTGACAGGGCACATCGATAGCAAAGGCGGGGAGCCTTGGTATGCCGCTCAGTCGCCAGGAGTTGGGGAGAAGTTTCGCGCGCCGTATCTACGGGCCGCGCTCGATAGGGTGCCTGCTCAGTGCGCTCTTCATCGGTGCAGTGTTGCTGGATCAGCCCGGCACGCCCACGTGGGTATGGGCAGCGATGTTGGCCAACCTCGTGGCCTGGCCAACCGGTGCGTACCTGCTCGCACGCAATGCCTCGGATCCCTTCGCTGCCGAACAGCGCAACCTCATGCTGGACGCCCTGTTCGCCGGCGGCTGGGCAGGGCTGATGGCGTTCAACCTGCTGCCGTCGGTGCTGCTGCTTGCCATGGTCGCCATGAACGCGATGGCCGCAGGCGGTTGGCGCCTGTTACGGGCCAGCGTTGCGCTGCAGGTTGTGGGTGTGCTTATGGCGCTGAGCCTGAATAGGTTCGAGTTGTCGATGGCGACCACGGCGCTGCAGCAACTGGCCTGTCTGCCGATGCTGATCATCTACCCGCTGATCGTGGCCCGCGCCAGCTACGGCGTTTCGGTGCAACTGGCAGTGCACAAGAAGGCCTTCAAGCTCATCAGTAAACTGGACGGCATGACCCGCCTGCTCCATCACGCTTCGTGGAGGGAAAAGCTGGACGAAATCTTCCCTCGCTGCAGGAGGGGCGAGGTGATGGCGATGCTGGCCTTGATCGACATCGATAACTTCAAGCGCATCAACGATGAGCACGGTCATCTGGTGGGCGATGCAATCATCGGCCGCCTGGCCAACCTGCTGCGTTCAGGGCTGGGGACCTCTGCAGTGCCGGGACGTTACGGCGGCGACGAGTTCTGTTTGCTGCTGTTCGATGTCAGCGTCGCGGAAGCGACCCGGCAGTTGGACGACATTCGCCAACGATTCGCCTACTGGGCTGACCTGACCGTGCCCGTAGAAGTGACCCTGAGCATTGGCCTGGTGCCTTACTCCCATGAATATGCCAGCGAACGTGATTGGATAAAGGCCACGGACGAAGCACTGTACCGGGCCAAGCGCAGTGGCAAGAATCGGCTTTGTGTGCAGCCGTGGCCGGCCAGCGTTGAGGGCTGATGGCTGCTGCGGGGTCGTACCTACTCGGCCCCCACCGCAAACTCGGGAAGCACATACTCCTGCAGCTCCGCGATCACTTCCAGCGCCGGGCGACGTGTTGGCTTGAGGTTCAAGGCAACATGGTTGACGCCGGCATCGCGTTGGCGCGCGAAGAAGGCCTTGAGGGCATGACGGCCGCCGCGCAGCACTCGACCGGTCTGCAACGGTGCGTTGGCATCGGTATCCAGGTCGAACATCGCGCCATAGCCGAACGGTACGAAACCACGCGACGCGGTCACTTCACGCCAGTGCGGCACCACCTCCGACATACGCTGGGCATCGCCATGCCAGATCCAGGCGTCGACGTGTTCGCCCAGCCACTCCAGGCTCTGGCCGGCACGGCCAATGGCGATGATGGGGATGCGTGACGCCGCAGGCTTGGGCACCAGGTCGATGTCGCCGCGCAGATGGCCGAAGTGTTCGGTTTTCAAACGCGGGAAGGATACCGAGGTCAGGGTCTTGATCAAGGCCACCGCTTCGCGATAGCGCTCCACGCGCGTGGCGAAGTCGACCCCGAAGGCCGGGTACTCGGTTGGCCGGTCACCGGAAGCCATGCCTGCCAGAAAACGTCCGCCAAGCAGTTGGTCTGCAGTGGTGATCTGTTTGGCGGTGATGACAGGTTCACGCAGGGGCGTGACGAACCCGGCCGTGCCGATTGCGATCCGTTGAGTGAGCGCGGCCAGCCAGCCGGCGTACACCAGCGGGTCCAGCACCTGGCCGGTGTCGCCGAACGACGGGTCGTAGAAGGGTACATCGCGCAGCCACAAGGCTGCAGCGTCACTGCGATCCAGGCTTTGCACGATCTCGGCCTGGTCCGACAGGCCTGGAAAGGGGCTGTCGGGGTAGCCACTGGCCGGGGAAATGAAACCAATGGTCAATTGACCCTGTTGGAAGGTGCGGCTGAACGCGTCGTGGCCAGCCAGATCGTGTAGAGGTTTTTCCGGATTCATAGTGCCTGCCCAAGATCCAAGAGATATCACCAGTTTAACGCCAGGGTGGATGCCTTTTTCGGACCTTTCGGATCGACTGTGATGAATTACTTTCCCCAATCTAGGGTGGAAATCGACCCAGGATGCAATGATGCCAAAAAGACATTACCCAGCCTGAAAAGTTCAAAACCTTTACAGAAATAAAAATATGTACAAGTTTTTGTAAAGTTATTGGGGTTTCTACCGATAGGGACGTTTGACCGCAGAATGATTGCGGTCAGCCTCATGGGCCACGCAGAGCTCAGGCGTCCGAGAAATGGACCGTTCTCACCCCAAGACCCATTACGAACCGTCCCATTTCGGGCTGTGAGAACCTCATGAACATCCTTGCTCCTGCCGTAGCACTGGCCAACCGATTACGCTTTCCGACGAAATTTGCGGTACTGGCAATCATCGTTCTGATCCCCCTGGCGCTGCTGGGCACCCGTTTCATCGTTCAAATCAACGAAAGCCTTGCCGTCATCCGTTCGGAGCAGGCAGGCCAGCGTTACCTGCTGGACGTCACGCCCATCCTGCGCTTGTCCATGATGCAGCGCGCCCTGAGCAATCGCCTGCTCAGCGGTGATTCGACTGCGCAAGCCGATGTACTGACCAACCAGGCGAAGCTGGAGGACGCATTCTCGAAACTGGCCGCCACTGACCGCCAGTTCAACGAGCCGCTGGAAACCGGTGACCGCGTCCAGGATCTGCACGCAGCAGCCACGCGGTTGATGGCGCAGGCCAAGCCGGGCGCCGACCAGAGCGGCGTGTTCGACGCGTGGAACGACCAACTCACCGAGACGTTGAATTTTGTCTACTACGTGTCGGCCACGTCGGGGATGGTGCTGGATGAGGATTACGCATCGCTGTTCATGATCGACCAGAGCACCTTGCGCCTGCCCCGCCAGATCAACATCGTCGGGCAACTGCGTGGGCTCGCCAGCGGCCTGCGTGAAGGGCAGGTGTTGAGCCCGGCTACGCGCGGCGTGATCAAGTCGATGCTCAAGAACGAACTGCTGATCCACAAGGAACTGCAGCAAAGCCTGGCCTTGCTGCGTCGCCGTGAGCCCGCGCTCGCCGATCGGATCCAGGCACCGATCAACAGCGCTTTCGCAAGCCTCGAGGGCTTCCGTGCGGACCTCGACGCGGTGACGTCCTCGACCAGCGATACACTGGGCAACGTGCAGAACGTACCCGCCAAGGGCAATGCAGTGGTGGCTGAGTTGTACAAGGCCCAGGACACCCTGCAGGTGGAGTTGCTGAATCGGCTGGAACACCGTGTCGAGGAGAAGAATGCTCAACGCCAGTTCATCATTGGCATGTTCGCGCTCGTCGGCCTGCTGCTGGTGTACGTGTTCTGCGGCATCTACAGCGCCATGCGGCGTACCATTCAGGATGTGCTGTTGGCCACCCAGCTCATTGCCCAGGGCGACCTGAGCACGCGCGTCCAGGTCCGCGGCAAGGATGAAATGGCCGACGTAGGCAACAGCCTGAATCATATGGTGCAGGCCTTCAGTGGTTCGCTGGCTCAGGTCGAGCGCAGCTCGCAGTCGGTGTCTGACGCCGCCACGCGCATGGGTGTGTCCATCGACCGCGCCAAACGCTCGATGAACACCCAGCAAAGCGAAACCGAGCAGGTGGCCACGGCCATCAACGAAATGACCACCAGCGTTGCCGACGTCGCGCAGAACACCGAAGGTGCCGCCCACGCGGCCGAACAGGCCAGCCAGTCTTCCCATGCCGGGCTGGCGCAGATGCACGAAACCAAGGTCACCATCGAGGCCCTGGCCGACGAAGTGGAGCGCAGCGCGCAGAAGGTCTCGGCGCTTGCCCAGCACAGCCAGCAGATCGGTGGGGTCATCGAAGTGATCCGCAACATTGCCGACCAGACCAACCTGCTGGCCTTGAACGCCGCCATCGAAGCCGCCCGTGCGGGTGAGCAGGGCCGCGGCTTCGCGGTGGTCGCCGACGAGGTGCGGACCCTGGCATCGCGTACGCAAAACTCCACCGAAGAGATCCGCCGCATCATCCAGGAACTGCAATTGGCTACCGCTGCCGCCGTCGAGCAGATGAAGGCTGGCAAGCAGCGCGCGCAGGAATGCCTGCAGTCCGCAGATGCGGCCTCGACCAGCCTGGATGCCATCAGCGATGGCGTCGAGCAGATCGTCGGCATGAACACCCAGATCGCCAGCGCGGCCGTCCAGCAGCATGCCGTGTCGGAGGACATCAACCGCAACGTGACCGAGATTCGCAATGGCAGCCTGGCGTTGATGGAAGGTATCGAAGACAACGCCGTGACCGCCGAAGAGCTCTCGTTGCTGGCGACGGAACTGCGCACCGTGGTGGCGCGGTTCAAGCTATAGGAAGGCGCGCCGGGGAGCGCCGATCAGTGCCCAGGGGCAGATCGGCGCGCTGTGGTCTATCAGCGCTGACGGTCGCAGCGCTACAGGGATGCAGCCAGCTTGGTGGCCGCATCCAGAGCGGCATTGAAGCTGGCATCGGCCGTTGCGGCATCGCCCAGCGTCGCTTCCGACTCCACCGTGTCGATGGCTGGAATGCCCACCATCCGTGCCCAGGTCCTGAGGAATGCAACCTGATGGTCGTAATCCTCGGTGGGATAGTCCTCGCCCAGCACCACCCCGCGGGTGGCTAGCACCACCACCTTCTTGCCCTTGAGCAGGCCGCACATGCCCTGTTCATCGAAATCGAACAGCACGCCGCGTTGCGACACCGAGTCGATCAGGTGCTTGAGACGGTAGGGCACACCGAAATTCCACATCGGCACACTGAAGACAATCACATCGGCGCGATGGAAGCGCTCGCCCAACGCGTGGATCTGTTTCCACACGGCTGCCTGTTCGGGAGTCATTTCCACGCCTTCGAGGTCGGCGTACTTGGCATTCAACGCAGGACCGTCGAAAGGCAGCAGATCGGTGGTCCACACATCCAGCACGTCGACGGTGGCGTCAGGCTGATGCGAAGCGACGGTTTCGAGGTAGCGTGCGGCCAGTTTCAGCGAGGCGGAACGCTCGCCACGCGGAGAGCTGGCAATGTGAAGAATATGCATACAGGGGTTTCCTATGTGGCGCAGCTGCGCGGGGTTTCGATTTAGTCCTGTGCGCGAGCGCCGATGTTCAATTCTGCAAAGCGTACCGTCGGCAGTGCTCCAGGTACCCTTGCTCATGACTGCCCACCAGATGAACCACGCTGGACCACAGCCAGGACGGCGCGTCCAGCGTGTTCGAACGATTCGTCTGTAGCTCGCGCATCCAGTCAGCCCTGGTCGAAAGGTCCATCTGCCGTGCGTGAGCAGCACCCACGACCCTGGCCAGGTAACTCGCCGCGCGCATGGCTTGGGTTTCGCTCAACTGGTCGAGCTCAAGCTTCATGTCCTGGGGCAGCAGTTCACGAATGAAGAAGCCATGGTCGAGCATCCGCGTGGCCAGCATCCGATTGCCTAGGCCCGGAGACAGACGCCGGGCGCCTTCGACCACGCGCCGGCCGTTATCGCGCGGCATGCCTGCGCGAACCGTGCGCGGTGCTGCGGCAGCGACCGCTTCCTTGACGTCCAGGAGACACAGTTCCTGGTCATCGTCGTCGCCCACGCCGAGCAGCACGGCATAGCGCTTGAGGCCCAGGGAGCTGCAACCCTTGACCCAATAAGCCGAATCCAGCAACTCGACACTGTCACTCCCCGAGCGGCCCTTGAGGGACGTGACCAGGGCATGGATCTCGTCGGTGGCGCACAAGGTCTTGATGGCGCTGCGCTCGGTTTTGGAGAGCGCCCAGAAATGCTTGCCCAACGGAATCGTCGGACGCATGTCTTCGATGCGTTCCTGCGCCAGATGCTTCCACGTACGCTGCACAGCGCTGCGCATGCCAGCCTTGACCTGCGCGGGACGCTGCGGCTGTTCTTCCTGGTTGTTCTCGAAGGCTTGCTCGTAGCCCACCATCATCTCTTCGAGCATGCGCGCGGTGGCCACGCCGGGCAGGTCCGAGCCGCGAGCCGCGGTCGCCAGCGACAAGCCGAGCCGGACCAGGTCGTGGACAGGGTTGCCGATCACCGTCTGGTCCAGGTCGCGAATATGGATGTCGATGCGACCCTTCAAATCGCCGGTCGGCCCGAGGTTGCCGGCGTGACAGTCGCCACAGATCCACACCGGCGGTCCACTGGGCAAGCGCCGACCGGACTGGGACTGCAGCCATTCATAGAATTGCACGGTGCTGCCGCGCACATAGGCATGCGCGGATCGGGCCATCTTCAAATTGCGCAGTTGCTCGAGGGGTTCCAGGCGTGCGGCAGGACGTGGCGTTTTCATGGAATAGTCTTTGGGGGAAAGACTATGGAGTGGGTATCCGAGGTGCATGTTTCAAAATGTTTCTAGTTTTTTATCCGGGCAAAAACACGACGAGAAGTGCATATGGCTTTGGCAGGCGCTGAACTGTTCGATGCCGGCAGGTAGCGGGCCACCGGCGCAGATGGTTGCAGGGTTCATCCAATACACGTGGGCTTGGGTTCCTCGATGAATACATCTGGCTTGGTATGGAAGCGCTGTGCTAGCGCATAGGCCATCTTGTGGCTGATGGGGCGCGTCCCGGCCAGCACCTTGGACACCACATGCTTATCGCCAATTTCGGGCAAATCCGAACCGGTAAGCCCCAGCATCTCCATGAAGTCACGCAACAGCTGCACGGCAGTGCTGGTGGGTTTCAAATGGGCGTTGATGGCCTCGAACTGCTGCGAATCACGCTCGTAATTAAGAAGCGCATCCTCGAGCTCGACCAGTACCTGCTCTTCATACTTGTTCAGGGTATGGCCATCAGTCAGCTCGTCGAGCAGCGCAGACGCACGCCCGTATTCGGCGGGGCTATGGATGCCGCCAACGAACGACTCACGTAGCTGCTCAACCAATACTTGAAGGCTTTCCAAGGCAGCACGGATGCTTTGAGGATCTTGAAGTACGGTGGTCATGGTTTCGCCCCTTGGTTGTTTCTGGCATACCAGTTATTCGCAGCGTCATATTCAGCATGGGTATAGATGTGTTTGACGTACAGCTTTTGCCGCTTGTAATTGACGCCTGCGATCAATCTCAATTTGTTGCCGCCGATATCGATCACAACCCACCCCACCTGTGCCCGGGGCTTGAATAGATCCAACCGGCTCCCAAACAGGTCTGCCAGATCGTTGTAACAGCTGGGTTCCAATGCACACAGAATTCGATAGCAGGCTTTGAGGGCAGTGGCGCAGGTAGGGTGCCTACGGCATGCGTCGTCAAATCGATCCTTCTTCAGAACATCCATATGTTTTCCTGGCGTTTATCGTCATGATACGCCAGTTGTCACTTTTGGCAACCTCAAGCCGGCCGTAGCAGTGATGTGCAAGCTAGGGCCCCAAGCATTTGCATGTCAGCCATCAACCCTGTGACGAGCCAAGTCGGAACTGCTCTCAACGCGGCCCGGACGGTGGCGGCTTTCGCCCGGTACTATCCGCTTCGGGAACTGCACAACTGCCGTTCCTGCAGCGAGCACTGCTGTCCGGGTGGGGCAACCAGGCCAGATGCGGACGCCAGCGGCAGAACAGCCGATAGCCAACGTTGAACAGCGGCCTGGCCCACCGCCAGGACAACGGCGCGGCCCATAGGCCAAGGCCCGCGGCGCGCCAGCTCCAGAGTGTCGCGTCCAGGCCGGTGACCCATGTTCCATCGCTGAACCGGGCATGAAGCAACGACTCCATGTGCGCACGGGTGAAGCCCAAGGATTGAGCGTCGAACGCCGGATCGCTGATATCGATGAAATGAAGGCGTTCGGGCAAGGCACGCGCCCTCAGAACCTTGATTTCGTGGGCGCAGAGGGGGCAGTCACCGTCGAAGTAGAGGGTCAGCGGCCACTTTATGCTGTCGTGCATCGATGAGTGTCCTGGGTGGGTGTGCGAATGAAATGTCTGAAATCGAGCGAGGTGTGCTTGATTGGAATAGACACCCGGTTCTCCCTTTCACTCGTTTTTTTTCGTTAGCGCGCAGATTGTTTCGCGCAAAAGCGCGTTCGATCAGCGCCCAAGCGCCTTGCCCCACCCCTGATCCTTGGCATGCCGCCAATCGCGGTCTTCCTTGCTGTCGATGCCGACATGCCGTTGGAAGTCAGCGATGGCGCTGGCTTGGCATTGCCGGAAGCCGTCGTCCCAGCCGGTGGCGTATTGACGATCCGAAAGGTAGACAGGCACGTTCTTGCGAAATTCGCCCAAGGCTTGCGCGGCGTGCCGACCACTGCCGCAGCCGTCCTCGAAGCCGCTGGCGAAGGGGGCAGGGTAGCCCTCGGCCAATAGCCGCTCCCGGGTCGTTTGGCAGGCGCTCAACACTACTGCCGATAAGGCTAGGCTCAGCAGCATCCCAGTTCGTCTACCAGGTCTCCACAGGGCGTTCATCGCCGGTACCCGTCGGGCACCAGGGCCGCAGCCGACACAGGTGAAGGCTGTGTCGAGGGGCGGTAGAGAATCCAGCGATAACACAGCACGCAAATGACCCAATCGATCAGCAGCGTCCAGATGTTGTGCGAAAGGAAGTGCGCACCTTGCGCCATTCGCCCCAGCGAAAAGACCGATCCCAGCATCAGCGCCACCGCCAGTGCGATTCGCGCAGTGCGTGGGCGACGATCGCGGCAGAAAAAGAACAGGGCGAGCAACGAGAAGCCGCTCGACGCATGGCCGCCGGGCCAGCACAGACCAGGCTTTTCCGTTGCGGCGCGGGGGCTGAGCAACGGTGTATAGGTTTCCTGGCCGCCGAACTCTTTCAGGCTCCAGGGGCAATGCACGGCTGTCAGCACTTTGAGCGGCGTCACCACCGACGTAGTCAGCGCCATCGCCAGCACCACATACCCCAGTGGTCGACGCCATTGGCGCAGGCGCGTGGCCCACAGACTCGCCACGAAACCTGCAAGTGCAAGTACGGCAAAGGCGATCACCGCCTGCTTGGCGCGATCATGCAGAATGTTTTCCAGCCAGTAGCTCTGGCGTCCGATGAAGCCAACCCCCGGCACGTAGAAGATCTGCGCCAGGGCGAAGTCGAAGGCGGGTGGATACAGCCACAGCATCGTTGCCATCAGCACGAGCGGAATGCCCAGCGCCAATCGAAAGTCAAAATGCCGGGACGCAGCGACAGGTAATGCGATAGCCATGACAGGCTCCGATCCAATGATGAAGAACAGGTGAAAGTTACGTGGGGAAGTAACGACGGCGGCCTGTCATCAATGATCCATCGGCCGCTTGCGTTACGAGCGACGATAAGTTTGCGCCGTTCAGAACGAAGTGAACGAACTGTGAAAAATACGTGGAAAGTAGTGCTCGCCTCGGCTGAAGGAAGCGATCGCATTGCTGTGTTCCAGCGCATGCCTCGAAACGGACTCGCGACGAGCTTTTCCTCGCGAATCTTTCACGAAAATTTGAATTATCCGCGTCTAGAGTCCGCGCCATCGACAACCGTAGCACGGCGCACGGCTCGCTTCTTTGCCCGACGGCAGACTCCCATGTTCAAACTCAAACCTGTACGCCCGGAAACCGCGACGGTGCTTGCCAGTGTCTTTCTGCTGGTGGTATTCAATGTGCCCCTCTGGCAGCATCTGGCTGCAATTACCGGGGAGGGGGGCGCTGGAACACAACTTGCCTTTGCTTTTGCCATCATGCTGTTGGGCGTGTTCAATATCGTCCTGACGATAGTGGCGTTTCCAATCATATTCAAACCGGTATTGACGGTGCTGTTTCTTACCAGTGCCAGTGTCACCTACTTCATGAGTCACTACGGTGTGCTCATGGACGTTGGCATGCTTCGCAATCTGGTGGAAACCAATATCACCGAAGTACAAGGCTTGTTGTCTCCGATGCTCTGGGTCTATGTTTTGCTGTTGGGCGTATTGCCGTCGGTGCTGTTGTGGAAAACGCCCATCGCCTACCGCAAAGTGCATCGCCAGTTGGTCAGCAAGGCACTGGTCGGCGCGGGCTCTGCGGCGGTCATTGCCGTGGTCGCGCTGGTGGACTATCAGGGGCTGTCGTCACTGTTGCGCAATCATCACGAGTTGCGCCTGATGGTGGTGCCGAGCAATTACATTGGTGCCTCGATCGCCTATGTACGCGAACAAGTGTCCACGGCACGACAGCCATTCCGGGCCATCGGCGAAGACGCCGTGCGAGCCGTCAACGTGGCCAGCAATGCGCCCAAGTCACTGACGGTACTGGTGGTAGGGGAAAGTGCGCGCGCCGAGAACTTCGGCATCCTGGGTTACGAGCGCGAGACCACGCCGCAACTTGCTCAGGAACAAGGGCTGGTGGCCTTTACCGACATGCACTCCTGCGGCACCGAAACGGCTGTCTCTGTGCCATGCATGTTCTCCAACATGGGCCGCAAGCAGTACAAGGCGGACATTGCGAAAAACCAGGAAGGCTTGCTGGACGTGCTCAAACGCGCGGGGCTGGATGTGGTGTGGTGGGACAACCAGTCTGGCTGCAAGGGGACGTGCGACCGGGTCACTTTGCTGGACGTCAGCCATGACAGAGATCCCGCATTGTGCGCGGACAACGAGTGCGGGGACGAAATTCTGCTGCAAGGTCTGCAGGCCTTCATTGACCATTTGAGCAAAGATACCGTTCTGGTATTGCACCAGATGGGCAGCCACGGGCCCGAATATTTCAAGCGTTACCCCAAGGCGTTCGAGAAATTCACGCCGGTGTGCAAAAGCAATGCGCTGGATGCGTGCAGCAGAGAGAGTATCGTCAACGGCTATGACAACACCTTGCTGTACACCGATCACGTGCTGGCTCGGCTCATCGATGTACTGCGCAGCAACCAGGATCATCTGGCCACCGCAATGATCTATCTGTCGGATCATGGCGAGTCGCTGGGCGAGTACAACCTGTTCCTGCATGGCACGCCTTACATGCTTGCCCCCGATCAGCAGAAACACGTGCCGCTGCTGGTATGGCTTTCCGAAAGTTATCAGCGCGCGCTCACGGTCGACAGCCGCTGTCTGCAGCAGACGCGTCATGAACCGCTGAGCCAGGACAATCTGTTTCACTCGGTGCTAGGCTTGCTGCATGTGCAGACCCGTGTCTACGACACCGGGTTGGATATGTTCGCCAGTTGCAGGGGGATCAACGGGCATGCGGCTGACGCGGCGAAACAACTCGCGGCCGGCCGCTGAGCGGGTGACCTTTTTCCGTTGTTCCGCCTGACACCACAAAGAGGGTTCCATGCGCATACTGGTTATCGAAGATCACGCCGATATCCTCGCCAACATCTCCGAGTATTTCACGCTCAAGGGCTGTGAAGTTACCGGGGCGCTGGATGGCGTCACTGGGCTGCACCTGGCGATGACCGGCAACTTCGACGCCATCATTCTGGATGTGATGCTGCCCGGCATGGACGGCAATCGGGTCTGCCACAAGCTGCGCTCGGTCTCCAGGCAGAACACGCCCATCCTGATGCTCACTGCCCGTGACGAATTGGAAGACCGCTTGACCGGCTTCAGCGTCGGTGCCGACGACTACATCATCAAGCCCTTCGCGTTGTCCGAACTGTTTGCTCGCGTGGAGACGGTGAGTCGACGATCGACAGGCGTTCGGAAGAACGTGCTCCAGGTCTATGACCTGACCTTCGACCTGGATTCGCTGGAGGTGAAGCGGGCGGGCAAGCTGCTCAAACTCAACCCCACCACCCTCGTGCTGCTTGAGCTGCTGATGCGCAAAAGCCCCGCCATCGTGAAGCGTCGCGAGTTCGAACTGGCACTGTGGGGCCAGGAAACGCCCGATTCCGACAGCCTGCGAACGGGCATCTACATGTTGCGCAGAACCATCGACAAAACCTTCGATGTACCCCTGCTGCATACCGTGCACAGCATGGGCTACAAGCTGCAGGGCCCGTCCGGTGGCGAGGTGTCGATCAAACGGCACTGACCCCGGCCCAGGCCTCGCGGCTCCAGGCTCAGGCGAGTTCTAGCGCCTTCAGCATATGCACCAGGCGCTCTTTGGACTGCCGGTCGAGGCCCTTTAGGGGAAGAGGCAGGCAATTGGCTGCTGCCTGGCCCATGATCTCGGCTGCGGCAGCGATGACCCGGACACTGCCATATTCACGGAACATTGCCCACAGCGGTTCAAGCCCTGCCGACAGTTCGACGGCGCGGCCCGAGTGTGCACCCTCCGTTGCCTCGATGAGCGCCAGCGCAGTTCGCGGAAACAGTCCGCCCAGCACGGAGTACCACAGCTCGCACCCTGCATTGAGGCCGGTCACTGCAAAGGCATCGCCACTGATGCCTATACTGACGTGGGCAGGGATGCTCGCCCGCAGGCGCGCCACCCGGGCCGAGGCTTGCGCTGGATCCAGGTTCATGCCGGGGATCTTGATCGAGGCGACATTCGGCAGAGCTGCAATGCGCCCGTGCAGCTCGTCCGTGAACTCGAAGTGCGTGGTGCCGGGGTTGTCGTAGACCACCAACGGCACCGAAACGTGGTGGGCGAGGGTTTCGTAGAACTCGAATACTTCATCGGCACCAAGCTTCTGGTAACTCACCGGTGGCAGCAACAGCGCGCAGGCCCCAGCGGCCTGCGCATCATCCGCCAGCAGCAGCACATCTCGCGTGGCGACCGAGCCGATCCCGACGATAACGGGCACCTCACCGGCCACGCTGACGGCAAGCCGCGTCGCGAGGCGTCGTTCTTCCCGGTTCAGGTACGCGTAGCTTCCCGTCGAGCCCAGAACGCCGATGGAATCGACCTTTGCCGACGACAGGTTTTCAATCAACCCGGCGAAGGCCGTTTCGTCGACGACACCGTCACGCAGCGGGGTCAAAGGGAATGCGCTCAAACCTGTGAACATGAAAGAACTCCTCATTTTCGGACGGAATACGTGGGTTTGCATCGGCGACCGGCGTTGCTATAGGGTACCTGAGTACATTGCCAGCGACGCAACAGAGTGGGGCCCCTTTATGTCGTTCGATATTCACCATCTGCTTCTGGTGTTCGTCACCTACATTGTCGGCGCAGCCAGCCCGGGGCCCAGCAACATGCGAATCATGAGCGTCGCGATGCACCAAGGCAGACGCCCCGCGTTGGTGCTGGCCGCAGGCGTCATCAGTGGTTCGTTCTTCTGGGGTTCAATGGCTGCTACGGGTGTCTCGGCAGTGCTCGTGCAATACGCCGGCGCGCTGTTCATTCTGAAGATGGCAGGCGGCGCCTATCTGCTTTTTCTGGCCAGCAAGGCCTGCCGTTCCGCGCTGACGTCCAATCAACGCTTTGCCGATGAGTTGGCATCTTCACCGAAGGCATCCTGGCCAAGTCTGTATCGTCGGGGCTTGCTGATGCACCTTACCAATCCGAAAGCCCTGCTGAGCTGGATCGCTACGATGACCCTGGGCTTGGGCCCAGGCGCGACGAGCTCGACCGTGGCGATCATCCTGGCGGGTTGCGCCATACTTAGCGTGACCATTTTTGGCGGTTATGCACTGGTCTTCTCTACGGCCCCAATGGTGCGTGCCTATGGAAAGGCGCGCCGTTGGATCGAGGGCACCTTGGCGATGGTCTTTGCCGCAGCCGGCTTGAAACTCCTGTTCGCCAGGCCGTGATCCGCTGCAGGCCCTGATCGCGCTCGTTTCGCTATCGTCGTGAGCCATATCCGATAGCTGCCGACCTGCCCCATGCTCAAGATTCCTGCCGGCGGGCCGATGATGGTTGTCATCAACCCCCGATCGCAATGGAATCCTGCATGATCATCCGACGCCTCAATCTCGCCCCTCGGGCGATCGCTTTCTTCTCGGCCGTAGTCGCGGTCGTGATCCTTCTGGGCAGTATCTCCATCGTTCAGATGAACAAGCTCTACCAGGCCGAGCAGGACGTGGAAACCAACTGGATGCTCGGCATTCGCGATGCGGGTCAGATGAACAGCGGACTGCTCAGGTTGCGGCTCGAAAGCATGCGCGGTGCCACCACCACCGATGCCGCGCTTCGTGAACAGACGATTGCTGCGTTTCCGGGCTATCGCCGTACTTTTCAGGAAACCATCAAGCACTACGAGAGCACCGTTGCGAGCGACGATGACCGTAAACTTTACGAATCCATACGCTCAGATGCGGCAACGTATGACCAAGTGCTGGGTCAGCTGGAACCTATGCTGCGTGCTGCCGACACCACTGCGGCAACTGCCTTGATCAACACGGCCATTCGTCCGTTGACCAATGCCCTCGAAGGCAAGGTCAACCAGCTCATGGCGCTGAACGACCGCGGTGCCACGGATGCCGGCGATGCGGCGCTGGCGACGTTCGAGTCGGGACGCAACTGGGTCATCGGGCTGATGGCTGCGGCCGTGCTGGCTACCATCCTGCTCGCTGCGCTATTGATCCGCAGCATCACCCAGCCGATCAAGGAGGCCGTGCAGATTGCCCAGCGCATCGCGCGCAAGGACCTGACCGAAACGATCGTCGTGGTCGGGCAGGACGAGGCCGCCAGCATGCTCACCGCGTTGGCCCAGATGCAGGCCAACCTGCGCCAGACCATCGCGCACATTTCCGACAGTTCCAGCCAGTTGGCTGCCGCCTCGGAAGAGATGAGCGCCGTGACCGAGGAATCCAGCCGCGGTCTGACGCGCCAGAACGACGAGGTCAATCAGGCTGCCAGCGCCGTCACCCAGATGAGCTCGGCCGTCGATGAGGTGGCACGCAATGCGGCAGAGGCCGCCGACGCGTCGGCAACCACCCAGTCCCTGGCCAGGGATGGGCTGGGCAAGGTCGAGCAGACCCTCACCGCCATTCAGGCACTGGCCACCAACGTGGGCAGCACCAGCACCCAGGTCAAGCAGCTGTCGTCACGGGCGCGGGAGATCAATACGGTGGTCGAGGTGATTCGCGCCATCGCCGAACAGACCAACCTGCTGGCATTGAACGCGGCCATCGAAGCGGCCCGCGCCGGAGAGCAGGGTCGAGGCTTCGCCGTGGTGGCGGATGAAGTGCGCGCCCTCGCTCACCGTACGCAGCAGTCGACCCAGGAAATCGAAAAGATGATCGGCTCCATGCAGACCGATTCGGTGCAGGCCGTGCAAGCCATGGAGCAGAGTCAGCAGATGGCCAGCGATTCGTCGGCCGTGGCGCAGCACGCCAGCGCATCGCTCAGTCAGATATCGGCATCGATCAACCTCATCAGCGAACGTAACACCGTAATCGCCACCGCAGCCGAGGAGCAGGCACAGGTGGCACGGGAAATCGACCGCAACATCACCAGCATTCGTGACCTTTCGATCCAGAGCGCAGCCGGCGCCACGCAAACGGCCACTGCCAGCGGAGAAGTGTCGCGGCTGGCGGTCGGGCTGACCGCATTGGTCGGGGCGTTCGCGATCTGACCGTGGCCGAGTGGGAGCCGCGCAACCGTAGCGTCAGCGATTGTTGCGCAGAATCGAGAAGTTCAGCGCCGCGGCCACGCAGAGCCAGGCCAGGTAGGGGAACAGAATCAGCCCGGTGATGACGTCCAGGCGCATTGCCAGGGCAACCATGGCGGCGGTCACCAGCCACAAGACCACGATGATCACCATCCCGGCGAGCAGGCGATGGGCGCCGAAGAATACCGGCGTCCACAGGGTATTCAGGGCGATCTGCGCGGCCCACAGCGCCAGTACCGTCTCGCTGCCCGGCAGTTGGGTCAGCCGATAGCCCGCCCACGCCAGCAGCAGGTAGATGACCGTCCAGGCCACGGGAAACGCCCAGTTGGGCGGGGTGAAACGCGGCTTGACCAGCGAGGCGTACCATTCGCCGGGCTTGAAGATGACACCGGTGCTGGCGGCGGCGGCGCAGGCCAGCAGAAAGATGAAGAAAACCATGATGAGTCCTTGTGCAAGGGCAGGGGGGCGCTGCAATAGCGAGATGTGCTATCAAGCTGACGCCTGAACCACGGAAAAGTTTGCGCGAGCGTGCAGCGCGTTCAGCCTTCCTCCCGCTGTCCTGCCTGGCCAACCGCAGCGCTCAGGTGACCAATGGGACGTAGCGGCACCAATCGAACCCCAGCTGAAATTGTGCAAGGCAGCCCTGATCATTGTGGTAGGTTTCGATGATTCCCTGCTGCCAAGCTGTTCAATCGACCCTGCGTTTCAGTCCGGAGAATCACCATGTCCCAGAGCAACGTTTCCAAGGTGCCGCGTCAGACCTTGACCGAACAAGTCCTGCAGGCCAAGGCCACGCACAATCTGACCTGGGCGGCGCTGTCCGAGGGGACCGGCCTGAGTACGGTGTATGTGACGGCCGCACTGCTGGGCCAACACCCGCTGCCGCAGGCGGTTGCCGAAGTGGTGGCCGAGCGTCTGGGCCTCGACGCGCAAGCGGTCGTTCAGTTGCAGACCATACCGTTGCGCGGCAACGCCGAAGACGTGTCCAACGACCCGACCATCTATCGCTTTCACGAAATGGTCCAGGTCTACGGCACTACCTTGAAGGCTCTGGTGCATGAGCAATTCGGCGACGGCATCATCAGTGCGATCAACTTCAAACTCGACATCAAGAAAGTCGAAGATCCCGAAGGCGGATCGCGTGCTGTGATCACCCTGGACGGCAAGTTCCTGCCCTACAAGCCTTTCTAGGATCCTCGCCATGAACCAGGAAAACCGCCCACCGTTGCCACCTTTCACCGTCGAAACCGCCATTCGGAAAGTGCGTGGCGCCGAAGATGGCTGGAACACCCGGGACGCCGCCAAAGTGGCGCTGGCCTATACCCACGACACCTACTGGCGCAACCGCAGTGAGTTCATCGAAGGTCGAGCCCAGGCCCAGGCGTTTCTCGAACGCAAGTGGCGCAAGGAGTTGGACTACCGCCTGATCAAGGAGCTGTGGGCCTTCGCCGACAACCGCATTGCCGTGCGTTACGCCTACGAGTGGCATGACGATTCGGGCAACTGGTTTCGCTCCTACGGCAACGAGAACTGGGAGTTCGCCGCCAACGGACTCATGCACCGACGATTCGCCTGCATCAACGACCTGCCGATTGCCGAGTCCGAACGCAAGTACCACTGGCCCTTGGGACGGCGCCCCGACGATCACCCAGGGTTGAGTGATCTGGGGCTTTGAGGGCGCGCTGACGGCCATCGTCAGCGCAAGTGCTCAGGCCAGTTTGCCGCGCGACACGCCCGTTTGTTCCGAGGCCGCCACGCGTGCGGCGGCTTCGGCATCGACCGTGCGCAACGACTTGCCACGGGTTTCACGGGTCAGGCTGACGGCGACGATGGAGATTACCGCAGCCCCGACGAGGTACCAGGCGATGGGCGCGGAGCTGTTGTATTTGTTCAGCAGGGTGATTGCGATCAGCGGCGCCAGCGAGCCGGCGAAAATCGGCGCCACCTGATAACACAGCGACAGCGCTGTGTAGCGCACGTGGGTCGGGAACATCTCGGCCATGAGTGCCGAGTAGGGCGCATAGGTCATGGATTCGATGGCCAGGCCCAGAGTGATGGCCGCCATGATCAGCCAGTTGTTGCCGGTGTCCATCATCGGGAAGCCGACGAAACCCCAGAACGCCGTCAGTACCGCGCCGGTCAGGTACACCGGTTTGCGGCCGACCAGGTCGGAGAGGTAGCCCATCAGCGGAATCATGAAGAAGTGCAGGAAGTGCGCGCCAAACATCAGCAGCAGAATCTGCGAGGTGTCCTTGTGAACCACCAGCTTGAGGTAGGTGATGGAAAAGGTCACCACCGTGTAGTACAGAATGTTCTCGGCAAACCGCGCGCCGATTCCCACCAACACTGAACGCCAGTGATGGCGCAGTACTTCGACCACACCCAGCTGTTCGGATTGAATCGATGCCTGGCGCGCCTGGGCTTCCTTGAAGATAGGCGCATCGTCGACGCTGCTGCGGATCCAGTAGCCGATCAGCACCACAATGGCCGACAGCCAGAACGCCACGCGCCAGCCCCAGGCCAGGAACTGCTCCTCGGAAAGCCCGGTGGACAGCCCCAGCAAGGCGACGGTAGCGATCAGGTTGCCCGCCGGCACGCCTGCTTGTGGCCAGCTGGCCCAGAAGCCGCGACGGTTGTCTGGGCAGTGCTCGGACACCAGCAGGATGGCACCGCCCCATTCGCCGCCGAACGCGAAGCCCTGGATCAGCCGCAACAGCACCAGCAGCACGGGCGCAGCGTAGCCGATGGTGGCGAAACCTGGCAGGCAGCCCATCAGGAAGGTGGTGATGCCCACCACTACCAGGCTCAGTTGCAGCAGGCGCTTGCGGCCGAACTTGTCGCCGTAGTGGCCGAACACCAACCCGCCCAGTGGTCGGGCCAGAAAGCCCACTGCGTAGAGCGCGAAGGCAGCAATGATGCCGTCGATGGGGCTATCGGTCTGGCGAAAGAACAGCTGGCCGAACACCAGCGCGGAGGCCGTTCCGTACAGGAAGAATTCGTACCATTCGGCGACGGTTCCGGCCATGGCGGCCGCCACGACGCGTTTGAGTCCCGCTGGGGTGGTCGCGTTGGAAGAAGTGGACATGATCAGGCTTCCTGGAGTGGCAATGACAGGTACCCGGGCCTGGCGGATGCGCCTGGCCCGGTCGTGATTCAAAGACCGACGTCGGGCAGGGTGGGGCGGTTGGCCAGGGCCTTGGCCATGATGCGTTCGACGAACAGACGGTCTTCATCCGGCAGGGCCAGGCGCGGTGGGCGAGTGAGGGCGCTGCCGCGGCCCATGATCGCTTCGCACAGCTTGATGCACTGCACCAGGTCCGCACGGGCGTCCAGGTGGAGGATCGGCATCAGCCACCGGTAGATTTCCATGGCTTCGGCAAAGCGTCCGGCCTTGGCCAGGCGGAAGATGGTTTCGCCTTCCTGCGGGAAAACGTTGGACATGCCCGACACCCAGCCCTCGGCGCCCACCGCGATGCTTTCCAGAACGACGTCGTCGAGGCCGGCGAACAGCACGAAGCGGTCGCCCACTTCGTTGCGCACGTCGATGAAACGCCGGGTATCGCCGGAGGAGTCCTTGAAGCACACCACGTTGTCGCAGTCGGCCAGGGAAATGAGGATCTCGGCGGTGACATCGTTCTTGTAGATGGGCGGGTTGTTGTAGACCATCAACGGCACGTCGGCGTGCTTGGCCACGTAACGGAAGTGCTCGGCGGTCTCGAAAGGCTTGGAGCCGTAGACCAGCGCCGGCATCAGCATGACGCCGTCCACCCCGGCCTTGCGTACGGCATTGGCGGTTTTTGCGGCAGCGACACTGGTGAATTCCGCCACGCCGCAGATGACCGGCACGCGCCCACCGGAGGCGTCGACGGCCACTTCGGTGACAGCGATCTTCTCTTCGGCGGTCAACGAGGTGTTTTCACCTACCGAGCCGCAGACCACCAGGCCTGACACGCCGTCGCGAATCACATTGGAAATCACCTGATGAGTCTTTTCCAGGTTGATGGAAAAGTCATCGTTGAATTGAGTGGTAACAGCCGGGAATACGCCACTCCAGTTTATGCGCTTACTCATTCGATTTGCTCCGCTGATTAATGGTATTTCGTATACGCTTTGATTCGTACGTTGTTTGCAAAGGGTGATGCGGTTCCAGCCATGTTGTCGCGAGTAGGCGATGTGCCTGCTCGTGCATCGGTAGCGCCTATTTGACCGACTTCAGGAACGCGGCCGTTTCCGGCTGCAAGGGGTTGCCGATGACCTGGTCCGGGCTGCCGATCTCATGCACCAGGCCGTTGCGGAAAAACGCCACGCGATCGGACACATCGCGGGCGAAACGAATCTCGTGGGTCACCAGCACCATGGTCATGCCGTCTTCGGCGAGCATGCGCATGGTGTCGAGCACTTCGCCCACCAGTTGCGGATCGAGCGCCGAGGTGGCTTCGTCGAACAGCATGTAGTCCGGTGACATGGCCAGCGCTCGGGCAATCGCCATGCGCTGCTGCTGGCCGCCCGAGAGCTTGCCGGGAAAGGTATTGAATTTGTCGCTCAGGCCGACATGGGTCAACTGCTGCACGGCCAGCGCCTCGGCCTGCTCCTTGCTCTTGCCCAGTACCTTGCGTGGCGCCAGCATGACGTTTTCCAGCACGGTGAGGTGAGGAAAGGCGTTCCATTGCTGGAACACGATGCCGATTCGCTGGCGCAGCTGGTTGAGGTTTGTGCTGCTGCCGTGGACCTCGACCCCGTCGACTCGAATACTGCCTTTCTGGATCGGCTCCAGGCCGTTGATGCACATCAGCAAGGTGGATTTTCCCGAACCCGAGCCGCCGATGATCGACACCACCTCGCCCTTGCTCACCGTCAGGCTGACGCCCTTGATGACCTCCAGTTCGCCGAAGGATTTGTGTACGTTGTCGATCTCAATCATTTTCCTGCCACCTTCTTTCCAGACGAGCGCCCAGGCGAGCGACCACCAGGCTCATGACGTAGTAGATGAGCCCGGCGATGCACAGCACCAGCAGCGGCTCCTGTATGCGCGTGACGATGGTCTGCGACGCGCGCAGCAGTTCGACGATACCGATCCACATCACCAGCGCGGTGTCCTTCATGACGCCAAGCACCAGGTTGAGCCAGCCGGGGAAGGCGATCCGGGTGGCCATCGGCAGGACGATGTAGCGCAGGTCTTGCCAATAGCTCAGGCCGAGCGAGCGGCTGGCCCGGCGCACCGAAGGCGACACGGCAAGCACCCCGCTGCGGACGATCTCGGTGAAGTACGCCGCGGCGTAGACGCCCAGCACGATGCAGCCGACGCTGAACGCGCTGATATTCAATCCGACGATGCTCTTGAGCGAATTGAGCAGCACGAACTGGATCAGCAACGGCACGCTGCGGAACACGTCCAGCACCCACGCGAGTGGCAGGCTGGCGCGCGGCGCGAGGGCCCGCAGCAGGCCGCACAGCAAACCGCCGAAGGAGCCCGCCAGGATTGCCCAGAATGTCAGTTGCAGGGTGACCCAGGCGCCATCGAGCATGTACAGGAGGTCTGTCGCGGTGAGGCTGGTGGAAAACATGCGCCGCTCCTCAGTAGCGAAACAGACGCCAGCTCAACAGCCGGGCGAGGCCGACGATCAGCTTGGCGATCAGGTAATAGAGCACCGCGGCCATCGCGAAATATTCGAAGGTGCGGAAGGTCTTCACGTTGTAGTCCTGGGTGACCCCGGTCAGGTCGTCGTTGAGCCCGACCACCACGCCGAGGGACGTCATCAGCACCGCCCAGACCATCTGGTTGCTCAGCGGGTAGAACACCACGCGCAACAATTGCGGAACGATGATCATGCGGTAGGCCTGGAAGGCACTCATGCCCAGCGAGCGCGCGGCGCGCATCTGGGTGTCCGGCACCGCTTTGAGACCGCCGCGGAAATTTTCCGCCAGGTAGCCGGCGTTGTTGAAGGTGATGCCGGCCAGCAGTGCCAGCCAGGAGCTGACGTGCAGGCCCAGCGAGCCGAGGCCGAAGTACAGGATGTAGATCTGGAACAGCGACGGGGTATTGCGCGCAATCGACACCCAGCCGTCGCCGATGCCGCGCAGCGCCCGGCCGCGGAACGTCCGTTCGGAGCCTGCACGCATCACGGTCAGAACCAGGGCGATGAGCACACCGAAAATCATCGACAGCGCCGCGGTTTCGAACGTCACCCACGCGCCTTGCAGCATGTCGGGCAGGGCGCGCCACGCAGCCCGCCATTGGAAGGTGTAGTCAAACATACTCCGCGCCCTCCGCTGCACAGGTGGCCAGCCAGGCGGGCGGTCGAGCGCTGGTGGCGCCGCTGCACGCGCTGTCGACACAGGTGCCGAGGCTGGCGAAATGAACGCTGCGCCCGACCAGGCCGGGCGCGTAGTGGGCGTACTTGCCCGAGTTGGTCATCAGGCTGCGCACACCCACGGGAATGACCGGCTCGCCGAGCATGCACCAACAGGTGTCGGTGATCAGCGTGGCGCCGAAGGCTTCGAGCACGGCCACATGACCCGCTGCCCGTGCCTGTTCCAGCACCGCCCTGCCGCAGGTGATGGCCAGTACCACGTCCGGGTGCCTGCGCAGGCCGCGGCAGAGCTCGGCCAGGCGGGCGAATTCGGTCAGGGAGAAGTGCGGGTTGCCCAGGGATACCAACCTTACCTGCGTGTCCCGGGCGCTGTTGAGTTCCATCCAGCTGGCGTACAGGTCTTGCAGGGAAATCGAGACGCGCGGCAGCTTATCCGGCGAGTCACTCGAGAGGGCCGGGTTCAGGGCTTCCGGAGTGACGCCGGCGATATGAAACATGGGTGCAGCGCTGGTGGTGGCGAACGCGGCGCCGAATGCCTTGAGGTCGTCCAGGCTGGGCCTGAGGTGCTGCAGGCCGCTGATCAATGGAATGCGGCTGCCGCACCGGGTCCCGACGTGATAGCCGAGCAGCGGGTAGAAGCTGTCATCCAGTTCTTTCAACGCCGGTACGTCGATCAGCAGTTGGGCTCGACGTTGCTCCTGGAGATGGCAGCCGATCAGGGGCGCGCGGCCAGTCAATGCAATGCAGATGTCCAGGTAGTCCGGGTATTTGAGCGTGCGCGCACCGAGCACGCTGTTGGCGTAGACCACCGCGTTGGACTCGGCCCACACCACTTGCTCGCCGAGCGCCGGTGCACTGTCGAGCAGATAGGGCGCGCAGGTGAAACTTGCGCGCGCACCCATGGCCGTGTACGCGTCGCCCAACGCGCTGGCAGGCTCGCCGAGGGCCGGATCGATGCCCAGTGCTCGCCAGCGCCGCTGGTCCACCGAGATGGCGTTCAGGGTAGTGGGCACCCGCACCCGCGCGCCCCATTGCACCAGTTGTTCGGCAAACCGCAGGCTGGCAGGGCCGGTGTAGATGCAGCCGTCGATGTGCGCCTGAGTGATATCGACCAGTTCCCGCGCGCCCTGTAGACGGGCCATGCGCAGGACGATCTGCATCGCCACCTGCGCCGCCTTGCCGTGGCTGCCTGCGAGCAACTCATGGTCACGGCTGTCGAGTGCAAAGCCGTCATCGAACGGCTCCGGCTGGCCGACGCCTGGCTGCGGCTGCCAGTCGTCCGCCGGCGCCTGGCTGTAGAGACCGAGCGTTGCCCCATCCAACCGAGCCCATGCCACGTCGCGCAGCGTATCGAAGGCTTCCTGGCCGATGCACAGCACCGGCAGCGAGCGGGCGAAGAAGTGCTGTGCCACCAGCACGCCCAAGCTGAGGATTTCATCGGCTTCGGCCAGTACCAGCGCTGCCGGCGCGTGGCCGTTGCTGATCAGTTCCATCATGACGCTGCTGCCAGTGCAGGACCCGCGACTGCCGGGAATCGCCAGGACCCGGCCCGCCACCCGCTGACCGCTGAGCGGGTGATGGCGGTCGATCACCTCGCCACTGCTGGGGTCGACCCCGCCCCAGAAACTCAGGCCGGTGTCGGCAAACAACAGGGCGCCTTGAGCGCTGCCGTCTATCAGGCTGCGTCCACCGACGCTGCGTGGCATGGTCGTCACCTCAGTAGTAGACGTTGGGTACGGTGAGGTTGGCGGGCGCAATGTCGGTGCCGACCCATTTAACGAACAACTCGTTGTAGCGACCGCTGCGCACCTGCTGGTTGACGAACAGGTTGAGGTAGTTGAGCAGACCGTATTCGGTGCGCTTGGCGCCCAGGGAAACGTAGTCGATCACGTAGGGCGCATTGCCGGCGACCTTGAGGTTCTTGTATTTGCCGGATTTCAGAGTGGCGGCGGCCACGGTATTGGTGACCACGGTGGCCTGGATATGGCCTTGGGCGACGGCCAGGATGGTGTCGTTCTGCGACTGATACGCGCGGAAGCTGCCGCTGCCCCAGCCCTTCACGTCCTTTTCCAGCGCGATGGCCTCGTAGGTGCCGCTGGTGTTGCCCACTGCCTTGCCCTTGAGGTCGTCGAAGCTGTTGACGCCGGTGTCGTCGCGGGTCAGCACGACCATCTGGAAGGCGAAGTAGGGCACGCTGAGGCCGACGGTCTTGGCCCGTTCCAGGGTGTCGGAGGTGGAGGCCACGATTACGTCGGCACGGCCCGAGATGAGTGCCGGAATCCGGTCTGGAAACGGCGTCTCGATGACTTCGGCATCGACGCCCAACACCTTCGCCAGGTCGTTGCAGTAGTCGACGTCGAACCCCGCAGGCTTGTTGGCGCTGTCGCGCATGCCCATGGGCGGGAAGTCCAGGGTCACCGCACAGCGCAGCTTGCCGGAACCAATGATGTCGTCCAGCTTGTCGGCCTGGGCGGTCGCCATGAAAGTAGTACTGAGCACAGCGGTTAGGGCTACGGCGAAGGCGGGAGTTTTCATGGAGGCCTCGGAGTTGGGTGAGCACTGGAACTGTCATTGAGAATTTCGTATACGATATTTCAAATGCAACAGACGTGCCTGTTTTCGTTCGTATTCGCGCTGTCGTCGTAAGCCCCTGAATCAGGGCGTATTCATCATGGATCGGCGATGGTGGAAGAGTCGGGTATGACGCCGTGGGGTGTTACATAAGGGAGCACCGCCCCAATGATTGCCCGCTAACGGAACATCAGCGATGGCTTTCGCGGTACAGGCTTGGCGAAAGGTGCGTCAGCGCGCGGAACTGCCGGCTGAACGCACTGTGGTCGGTGTAGCCACAGCGCAGGGCGACATCGGTGATGGGCAGGTCTTCGTCGCGCAGCAGACGTGAGGCCTCCTCGAGGCGGGCCTTGTGAATCAGCTGGCGCGGGGTCAGGTGGAAGATCCGCTTGCAGTGACGCTCCAGTTGCGCAACCGACAGCCCGGCAATGGCGGTCAGCTCCGCGAGGCTGATCGGACGATGAAAATGGGTGCGGATGTGCGCGTCGACCGCCGCCAGTTTCGCGAAGGCCGGGTGGCTCGACTGAGGCAACTGCAGGTCGCGGGAAATGCCGGCCAGGCCGATGATCCGACCCTGTTCATCGTGCAAGGCGATCTTGTGGGTCAGGCACCACACGGGCTGGTTGCCATAATAGAGGTGCAGCTCCAGCTGATTGGCCAATTCGCGGCCGCTGCCAAGGACCTTGCGGTCCTGTTCGGTGTACAGCGTGCCAAAGCGTGCCGGGAACACTTGCTCGGCGGTCAAGCCCAGCAGCTGCTGACTGGTCTTGAAGCCGCAACGCTTGGCCAGGGTGGCATTGACGAAGGCATAGCGGGCGCCGTCGTCCTTGATGAAAAACACCACGTCGGCCAAGGCGTCGAGCAAGGGGGCCAGGGGTTGCAGGCTGCCCAGCAGGTTCGGTAGTTGGCACGGGCTGGCGCTGAGGAATGCGGCGAGCATGGGGTCGAGGTCCGGAAGTGACTCCTGCAGGATAGTGCTGCCGGGCTGCTGCGCAAAGCCCGGACAATGTGTTCAGGCGGGCGGGTGGCCGTCGAGGCGCAGCAGGGTCTCGATCCGTGCCGGGCTGAAGGGCGGTCGCGGTGCCGAGGGTTGCCAGCCGAACAGGTGCGCGGTGGCGGCGCCGCATACCCGCCCCTGGCAAGCGCCCATGCCGCAGCGGGTGGCGAGTTTGGCCTCGCGCCAATCGCAATGGGCGGCAAGCGCTGCAAACGGCACGTCTTCGCAGCGGCAGACCAGGGTGTCCGGCGCGCACAGGGCAGCGAGCGCAGGATCGAGGGCAAATGCCCGGTTCAGCACGGCGGCGAAGCCTTGCCAACGGGCCCGCTGCGGCCAAAGCCGCTGCGCCGCCGCTTGGTCGCCAGCGGCGGCGTGTCCGGCGATGCTGCCTTCCACCGAGGCCAGCTCGCTGCCGCCGAAGCCGGTGCATTCGCCTGCGGCAAAATGGTCCGCCAGGCTGCTCGCCTGCCAGGCATCGACGGCGATGGCCCGGTCCTGCAGCGCACAGCCCAAGGCCTCGCCCAGCTGCGTGTTGGGCACCAGGCCGAAGCCGCAGGCCAGCCGGTCACAGGGCACTTCCCTGATTCGGCCCTGCTGCATCAGTCGTACGCCTTCCAGGCGGTCGTCACCCAGAGCGGCCAGCACATGGCTGCCGGGGCGATAGGCCGGCGAAAACAGTTGCAACGACTGCAGCCATTTATGTGGCCAGCGTGGCAGCTGCGTGGCAAATCCTGCCACGGCGCGGGTGCTGGCCTGCTCGGCGATGCGCAGGATCCGTGCGCCGTTCTTCGCTGCACTGTGCGCGCTGGCCAGCAGCAGCGGGCCGCTGCCGGCAACCACCACGCGTTCGCCCGCAACGGGCAGGCCGCCCTTGATCAACGCTTGCAGGCCACCGGCACCGGTCACGCCAGGCAGCGTCCAGCCGGGGAAGGGCAGCAGCAACTCGCGGGCACCGGTGCACAGAATCAGCTTTGCATAGCCGATGATCCAGCCGCGCTGGTCGTTCTCCACCAGTAACTGATGGGGCGCAGGCCGGGCGATCACTCGAGTGGAACCCTGGATCTGCACGTTGGCACACGCCTGCAGGCGCTCGCGCAGCCGTGTGGCCTGGGTGGGCAGCGAGGCCTGCGGGCCATCGCGCCAGATCTGCCCGCCGGGCAACGGATTGTCGTCCAGCAACACGATGCGCAGGCCGCTGGGTGCCGCTGCCAGCGCCGCATGGATGCCTGCCGGCCCGGCACCGATGATGAGAATATCGACGTGCTCGATCATGGCAGGCTCCGTACCTGCATGCCGTCGCGGCAGGACGTCTGGCACGCCAGGCGCCGCGCGCCGTCGATGGTCACACGGCATTCCTGGCAGATACCCATGCCGCACAGCGGCGCGCGCCGTTGGCCGCTGACCGAGGTGCGCGTGCAGCCATCACCGGCCATCGCCAGTGCCGCAGCGACGCTGGTGCCGACCGCCACCTGCAGCGTGCGTCCATCGACCGTCAACTCAAGCATGGCTGGACCCTCCAAGAAAACGTTGCGGCAGGTAGGGCGTTGCCGCCAGCGGCAGTGATTCGTCGAACAGTTGCGCCACCAGCAAATCGGCGGTCGCCGGCGCAGTGGTCACCCCCAGGCCTTCATGACCCACCGCCAGCCACAGGCCCGGACGCTGGGGATGCTCGCCCACCAGGGGCAAGCCATCCGGGCTGGCGGCGCGAAAACCGGTCCAGGCACGAATCACATTCAGCGTGTTCAGCGCAGGCACGTACTCTGCCGCGCGCCGGAGCATCTTGGCGAGCATCCAGCCTTCGACGTCGGGATCCGTGGTGTTGAATTGCCGCGAGGCGCCGATGAACAGTTGTCCGGTCGGGCGCGGCTGGATGTTGCAGGCCGTGGACGGCCCACTGGCGTTGTGGGCGCTGGTGACATAGCCCAGTTCCACCAGCGTGTGAGTGATCTGCGCGGGGTAGCGGTCGGTGATCGCCAGATGGCCTTTCTTGGCCTGGATCGGCAGCTCGGGGCACAGCTCGGTGGCCTGGATGCCGTTGGCCAACAGCACCATGCCAGCACTGAGCCATTGGCCGTCGGCCAGACGCACACGGTTGCCGTCTACCTCGGTGACCGTGGCGCGTTGCTGGCGGATCAACGGATGATCAAGCATCCACTGGGCAGCCGCCGGCGCATACACAATGCCGTCCCCCTTGATCAACAGACCACCCTCCAGCCCTTCGCGAAGCAACGGTTCGCGCTCGCGCAGGGCGTTGCCAGCGAGGATTTCGCAGGCCTCGCCATGCTCGCGCAACACCTCGAACTTGTGCTCGGCAACGGCCATTTCCTCATCGTTGGCGGCCAGCCACAGGGTGCCGTTGCTGCGGTAGGCGCAACCGTTGGGCAACGACCCGGCGATGTCGCGCCAGCGCTGCAGCGAATATTGACTCAAGGCCAGTTCGGCCGCGTTGTCGTCGAGCACCAGCAGGTGGCCCATGCCGGCGGCCGTGGCACCGGGCGTGCCGGCGTCCAGCACCCGTACGCTCAGCCCGCGCTTGGCCAGGGCCTGGGCGCAGGCAGCGCCGACGATGCCTGCGCCGATGACGATGGCGTCGGCCACGGCCGTGGGGTTCACAAGCGGATACCCCAGGCGAAGGGGTCGTCGGCCGGCAGGATCAGTGTGGCTTCGGCGCTGATGTAGGCCCGGCCGCGAATGGTCGGCACAACGGGCCCGTCGCTGCCGTGTTCCAGGGTTTCATAGGAACCCTCGAACTCGCTGCCGATGACGCTGGCCTGACGCCAGATCTGCCCGGGCTGCAGTTTGCCGTCGGCGGCCAGGCACGCCAGCTTGGCGCTGGTCCCGGTTCCGCAAGGCGAGCGATCGTAGGCTTTGCCGGGGCACAGCACGAAGTTGCGGCTGTCGGCCCGTTGGTCTTCGGCGAACAACTCGATGTGGTCGATCAGCCCGCCGTCCTCGCCGCGTATGCCTTGGTCCTCCAGCGCTTGCTGCACGGCGACGGTGTAGGCCGTCAGGGCGTCGAGGTTGTCGCCGCTGACCGCCAGGCCATGCTCGGCGACCAGGAAAAACCAGTTGCCGCCCCAGGCGATGTCGCCGGTGACCGAACCGATGCCCGGCACCTGCAGGGCGACGTCCTTGCGGTAACGATAGGCCGGCACATTGCGCACGCTCACCGAACCGTCCTCGTGCAGCGTGGCCTGGACGGTGCCGACCGGCGTCTCGACGGCGTGCACGCCCGGCCCGATTCGGCCCAGGTGGGCCAGCGAGGCGATCAAGCCGATGGTGCCGTGGCCGCACATGCCCAGGTAGCCGGTGTTATTGAAGAAGATCACTCCGGCGCAGGCGTTCGGGTCTACCGGCGTGCACAGCAGTGCGCCTACCAGCACATCGCTGCCCCGCGGCTCCAGTACACAAGCGGCGCGCCAGGCATCATGCCGCTCGGCGAGCAATTGCTTGCGCTCGGCCATGCTGCCGGTGCCCAGCTCGGGAAAACCGTCGATCACCAGGCGGGTGGGTTCACCACCGGTGTGCGAGTCGATCACTTGGATGCGGGTCATGGGGCCACTCGTCGGGTCGGTAAAGTGACCCTTAGAATGGCGCAGATAGCCCTCTGCGGCTTGAGCTATTTAGCCCGTGACAATGACGAATTCGGCACAGTGCCAGGGTTCAGCGGGCGCTTGGCAGATGCTCGAACAGGGTCTGGCAGACGCCGGCGATGTGTTCGTCGAGCAGGCGCACGGCCAGCTCCACGTTGCGCTCGCGGCAGGCCTGGAGAATCTCCCGGTGTTCGTTGTCGGCGCGATCCTTGCCGGCCGACAGGCTCATCTGCATGCGCAGGTAACGCTCCAGCTTGTCGTTGACCGAACGAATCATCCCCACCAGGAACGGCCGTTGCGCGGGCTCGTAGAGGCAGGCGTGCAGCGCCCAGTTCAGCTCGGCCCAGCGGCCCACGTCGGTTTCACCGATGAACTCGCGGCAGATGCTCTCGGCGCGGGTAAAAGTGGCCTCGGTCATGTTCGGAATGGCCAGGCGCAGCACCTTGTCTTCGAGCAGCATGCGCACTTCGAACATCTGCGCCAGCTCCGACTCCGACAGGCGCGTGACCATCGCCCCGCGATTGCGCTGGAACATGACCAGACCCTCGGCTTCGAGGCGCTTGAGCGCTTCGCGAACGGGGATATTGCTGACATTGAACTGGCGGGCGATGTCGTCCTGACGGATCGGTTCGTCCTCGGCAAAATGCCCGGCAACGATCGCGTCGCGCAGGTGCCGGGTGATGATCTCCGACGTCGAGGGAGAATTGCCGAGGTCCGGCGCGTTGAGTTTGGTCTGGGCCACGATGCTGGGTCATTCGAGGGATTGAGTGCATATGGTATACAGTTTTGCGGCGGGCTGAACCGGCTTTGATCCGGCTAAGGCATCAGGCGCTGCCGCTGATGACGCTGTCGCAGCTTCATCAGCACCCCTGCCAGCAGCGCGCCGCAACCCAGCGCTACCGCTTCCACGCTTGCGCGCTGCCAGTCGCCGGCGACAGCGTAGCGCCACAGGTTCTGCCCCGTGGTCCAGTGATTGAGCAGCGGCAGGCACAGGCACAGCAGCGCCTCCAAGCCGAGCTGTTCGGCCCATGCGCGGTTGCGCGGCCGACACAATGCGTGCAGCAGGGTCGCCAGCCAGATCAGCAGGAAACAGCGTATTTCCCAGTTGGCCCGATCCTGCATCTGCAGTGGCAGCAGCCGGTTGGCATAGAAGTAGCCACAGCACGCCAGGCCAATGCCTGCACTGCACGCCACGTTGAGCGCTTCGACACAGTGATAGAAGCGTTGGGTCGCAGCACCGAATTCGTGCTGCCCCTTGATCCGCCGCTTGATCGAGAACAGCAGCGTACCGGCGACCATCATCAGTGTGCCCAGCAGGCCGCTGGCGAAGTACACCCACCTCAATGCCCAACTGCCGAAATCGGCAAAATGCAGGGAACGCATCACGCCTTCGATGCGTGCCCCCATGGACACGCTGTCCGGGTCTGGCAGCCTGACTTGCAGCACGTCGCCACTGGCCGCGTCGAACAGCACGCTGGCCTGAGGCGTGAACAGATGGGACGACGGCTGACCGGGGTCGGCACGACCGATGACGCGTACGCTGGCGCTCGCGCTACCGGGCTTGTCCACCAACAGCATCTGCGCTGGCTGCCCGGTCAGTCCGCGGGCCTGTTCAAGCAGTTGCTTCCACGCAGGAGCCCGGGTGTCGAGCGGCGCAGTGTTGCGCACAGCCGGAGCCTGTGGCGCCAGGTCGGCGCTGAAGCGTGCATGGGCACCGTCATTCGAGCCGTACACGGCGTGCACCGGCCACGGCATGTAGCTGCTGGCGAAGATGCACAGGCCGGTGTAGGCGATCATCAACTGGAACGGCAAGGTCAGCACGGCCGCCGCGTTGTGCGCATCGAGCCAGGCCCGCGGCCCGCGGCCGGGTCGGAAGGTGAAGAAGTCGGCGAAGATGCGTCGGTGAATCACGACCCCCGACACCAGTGCAACCAGAAAACCGACGGTCAGCGCGCCGACGATCCAGAAGCCCAGCACCGGCAGTTGCAGCATGTAGTGGAACGACATGAAATGCCGGCCGCCTTCGGTCTGGCGCAGTGCTTGCGACATCACCGGTGTACCGCTCGCAGGGTCGAGAGCGATCTGCCGGGTGCCGCTTGCGTCGCGCCACAGCAGGTGCACGGCCTCGCCCGCAGAGGTCGGCAGCTGCACCCGCCACAGCCGCGCACCGGCGCCGTGTGCAGCCAGGTAGCGCTGCGCTTGCCAGGCAGCAGAACTTTGATCCAGCGGCTCCCCGGCGTCGAGCGGGGCGATCGGCTGCGCCTCCATCCAGCGGGTGATGGGTTCGCGGAACACGCTCAACGAGCCGGTCAGGAAGATCACGCACAGCAGCCAGCCGCAGACCAGGCCGCACCAGGTGTGCAGCCAGCCCAGGGAGCGGCGCAGGGAGCCGTTCAGCGCACTGATCCCGAGGTCGACGCGATCAGAAATCGCCTCGCAGGGTCAGCATGTAGCTGCGCGGCTCGCCGAACACGTTCGAGCGGTCGACCGCTACCGCAGTGGTGTAGTAACGCTTGTCGAACAGGTTCTCGGCGTTGAGCTGCACCTTCCAGTGCTCGTCCAGCTTCCAGGCCACGCGCGCATCCCAGATCGCATACCCCTGACTGCCAAAGTCCAGCCCGGTGGTCGACGAGGCCTTGTAGTAGGACTGCGCCGACACGCCACCCCCGACGGTCAGCCGGTCCCAGGCACCGGGCAGATTGTAGCTGGTCTGCAGGCGCAGCATGTGCTTGGGCGTCTCGTAGGCCACCTCGACGTCTTCGGTATTGTTGCGCAGCAGGTTGAAGGTGTAGCCACCGAACACCTGCCAGCCTGGCAGGATCTCGCCGCTGGCTTCCAGGTCGACGCCCTTGCTGCGCTTGATGGTGCCGTTGACGTAGCAGGTGCCCTCGGAGTCGTTGCTGGTGCAGTTGGTATTGGCCAGGTCGACCAGAGCGACGTTGGTCTGCTTGATGTAGAACAGCGCCATCGACAGGTTCAGGCGGTCATCGAACAGCGCGCCCTTGATGCCGGTTTCGTAGTTGTCGCCTTCGGAGGGTGAAAGCGGCGTACCGCTGGTATCGACGTAGTTGCCTCGGGCATTGAAGATTTCAGCATAGCTGGCATACCACGCCCAGTCGTCGCTGATGTCGTAGATCACGCCGGCGTAGGGGGTGACCTTGCGTGTCACCTTGGACTCGTAGGGCAGGGCGGCGCCGCGCTTGATGTCGTAGGTGTAGTCGTACCAGCTGGTGCGACCACCCAGTACCAGGCTCAGCGGCTCGCTCAGGCGCAGCCGTGAGTTGGCGTACAGGCCCGCGCGCTCCTCGGTCATGTCGATATCGGTGCTCCATGCCGGCCTGGCAGGCTTGGCGATGGCATGGTGGTCGACATTGAAAATGTTCAGTGGCCGGTTGCCCAGGCTGGCGGTGGCCTGCTGGGTGTTGGCCTCCTGGCGCGACCAGGTGCCGCCCACGGTGATGTCATGGGTCAGGCCGAAGGCATCGAAATTGCCGCTGACATGGCTGTCCACCCCGGTGCTGGTGACCTTGTCCTGGCGAAACAGTGCGGCCTGAAACACCGAACCGGTATTGGTCACCGGGCTGATGGTGCGTCGCGCATAGGCAATCTGTTGATCGAAGCTGCCTTCGGAAACGGTCACCGAGGTGGTGCTCGACCAGCGCTCGTTGAAGCGGTGCTCGATTTCCGCGAACGCTTCGCTCATCTCGCTCTGGTGACGGTTCCAATCCTGCACCAGCGAAGTGGAGCGGGAGATGTCCAGGGCGTTGCCGTTGCTGTAGCGCGGCAGGCCGTAGATCGAATAGCCGTTGATGACGTTTTCCTGGTGGCGCAGGCTCAGGCTCACGGTGGTGTCCGGGTCGATATCGGCTTCGACGATGCCATACACCAGCGGCGTGCGGGTGTTGCGCTCATCGAGGTAGGAACCGTTGTCTTCGTAGGCCGTGACCAGTCGGCCGCGCACGCTGCCGGTTTCGTTGAGCTTGCCGCTGGCGTCCAGGTCCATGCGGTAGCGGTCCCAGGAACCGGCGCTGGCCTGTACCGTCAGTCGCGGTTCGGCGGTCGGCCGCTTGCGCACCAGGTTCACCGCGCCGCCGGGCTCGCCTGCGCCCACCAGCAGGCCCGCCGCGCCGCGCAGCACTTCGACCCGGTCGTAGATGGCAGTGTCGGGCTTCATCCACCCGGTGATCTGATAGCCCTGGCCAGGCACACCGTCCACCAGAAAGCTTTCCGCCAGCAGCGAGAAACCGCGGGAGGTGTACACATGCCCGCCGAAGTTTCGGTACTGGAACGTGATGCCCGGGGTTTGTTCCAGCACCTTGTCCAGACTGGTGAGCTTCTTGTCGTCCATCAGCTGCCGGGTCACCACGCTGACGGTCTGCGGGGTGTCCTTGAGGCTCAGGTTGAGTTTCGCGGCGGTGCTGCTGCTACCAGTCGTATACGAGCCCGTGCCGTCGGTGCTGCTGCCCAGATCGTTCATGGCATTGACGGTGGTGGCGCCCAGAGCCATGGCGGGATCGTCGCGCGCGGGCAGCTTCTGCAGCACCAGGGTGCGTGCATCGAGCATCTGCCAGCCGAAGCCGCTGCCGCGCAGCAGCGTCTGCAGGGCCTGGTCGAGGGTGTATCGGCCTTTCAGGGCCGGTGCGCGCAGGTTGGCCACATCCGAGGAGTTGAAGATCAGGCGCACGTTGGCCTGGTCTGCCAGTTGGGTCAGCGCCTGATCCAGCGACTGCTCTGCCGATTGCAGGTTCAGGACGTTGGTCGCTTCTGCCCCCTGTGCCGAAGGCGCAAGCAGTGGCAGGCCTGCCGTCATGGCCAGCATCAATGCCAGGCTCAGGGTGCGACCGGTAGCGGGAGTGAACGAAGGAAAACGTGCCTGCATCTGTAAACGTCCGTAAGCCAATGGAGGCGGAATGCCCGAGAATCTTGCTTCTCACTCCAACGACGAACGAGGTGACCCGACCTTGCCATCCAGATTGAAAATATTTTCATTATCATCTGCCAATCTGATGATAACCGTTCTCAAGTGGGATAGGATGCGCGCCTCGATCGCCTGGGCCGTGCGCATGTCCGTGTCACCCAACTCCAACCCTTTGCTGATGGTCTTTCAGGAGCACTATGCCGACCTGTTGGCCTTTCTGGCGCGGCGCTTGGGGAATGTGGAAAAGGCTGCCGACGTGGCGCAGGACACCTACGTGCGCCTGGCTGGCCTGGCCGACACGGCGCAGATCCTCGAGCCCCGCGCTTTCGTCTTCCGCGTGGCCGGCAACCTGGCCATCGACCGCCTGCGCCAGGAACGGCGCTATTGCGCGCTGCAGGTCGATGAGCCCGACGAGGAACCTTGTGATCCCATGGCCTCGCCGGAACGCTCCTTTCTTGCCGCCGAAGCCATCGAGCAACTCGACAAGGCCCTGCAGCGCTTGCCCAGCAATGCCCGTCTGGCGTTGCTGCTCAGTCGCCTCGAAGGCCTCACCCACGCAGAGATCGCCACACGCCTCGGGGTGTCGGAAAGCTCGGTGGGCAAGTACATGGTGCACGCCATGCGTCATTGTCGCGATTGGCTTCGTCAGTCGGAGTGCCCTTAGAATGCACGGTACTGACGTCTATGCGGCAACGACCGCGAGCCCATTATCATGACCGAGCCCACCCATCCGAGTGCTTCTGCCGTCGACCTGGAGGACCAGGCCATCGAGCAGTGGGTGCACCTGACATCGGGCCGAGCCAGCGAGGCGGATCGCAGCGCCTTTGCCCGCTGGCGGGGACAGAGCGCGGACCACGAGGCAGCGGCACGCCTGGCCGAGCGGATCTGGCAGGCACTTCCCCAGACTTGCGTCGCGCAGCGCTTCGTTGTGCCCGCCAGGGTCACGCGCAGGCCGCTGCGCTGGGCGGCGCTGGCAGCCGGGGTGGGCGCCCTGGCCCTGACCGGGTTGAGCGAGCCGGCCAAGGTGTATTTCGCCGACTATGCCACGGCGGTCGGCGAGCGACGGGCGCTGACCCTCGAAGATGGCAGCCAGGTGTGGTTGAACAGCGGCTCGGCTTTATCGGTTCGCTATTCCTCGTCGCGGCGCGAGATCAGCCTGATCAAGGGTGAAGCGCTGTTCCAGGTGAGCAAGGACGCCTCGCGTCCTTTCGTGGTGCAGGCGTCGGGCGGCAGCGTACAGGCCGTGGGCACCCGCTTCGATGTCGATCGGCAGGGTGAACAGGTGCGTGTCGGGGTGACGGAGGGTGAAGTGAAGGTTTCATCTGGCGGGGCGGTGGTTCCCCTGAGGGCCGCCCAGCGTCTTGAATACGTTGCGGGAACGGCGCCGTCGCCGACCGGCGCTCTGGACCTGGGCAGCGCGTCGGCCTGGCAGCGCGGCAAGTTGATCTTCAACCGCCAGCCGTTGGCCGAGGTGTTCGCGGACATTGAACGCTATCTGCCTGGCTCGCTGGTGATCGCGGGCAGCCTGCCGACCACGGCAGTGAGTGGCGTATTCAACCTCGATGACATTCCCGGCATGCTCGACATGCTCGCCCGCACCCAGCCGGTGAGGATCTATCGAATGCCCTGGTTGACCGTAGTGGTGGTGAATCAGACGCGCGCATGAGCCTGGCATAAAGCCTTGGCCGTCGAGGCAAGTGAGGTTTGGCGGGGGAACAGGGCTATCGAGAGGTTGGACGCTAGGGCGCAAGGCCCTAGCAGACAACGGATATCACTTTTTCTTCTTCGCAGGCTTTTCTGCTTTTTCGACCTTGTCAGACTTCTTGGCCTTTTCAGGCTTGCTGTCGGCTTTCTTGGCAGTTTTCTTCGGCTCGGCGTCTTTCTTCTTGTCTTTCTTGTCCTTGTCGGAGGACTTCGAAAGCGCTGAGGCTGCGGCGGATTTCTTTTCCGGTGACGACTTTTTGTCCTTCATTTCCTTGCTGGCTTTCGAAGCATCGCTTTTGGTTTTCTTCTCGTCTTTAGCCACGTTGACCACCTCTGGGGAAAGTGCCGATATTGACACAGTGCCTGTGGGAATATTCACAAGCTGATCATTAGGCGAACGGCTGGAAAAGCAGTTCAACTTTTTTTGCGAAGCGCGCTGCTGCGCCGACGACCTGCCGGCAGCGGTCGGCGCAGTCGGGCTCAGGCGGGTTGAGCCACCACGTTGTTGCTGACATTGCGGCCCAACACCAACACCGTGGCGAACCCTGCGCCAACCAGTGCCGTGGCCAGGCTCAACAGCACCGAGCTGCCCAACCGATCGACGATCTGCCCGCCGAAGAACGACCCCAGGGCAATGATCACCTGAAACAGCGCAACGAACAGGGGCATGCCGCGCTCCACATCCTTGGGCGCGACCACGAACATCCAGATGCTGGCGCAGGCCGGGAAAGCCCCGAAAGCGAAGCCCCACAGGGCTATCAGCATGGCGGCCCCGGTGATACCAGTGGCGAAATGGGGGAACAGGGCGGTGCTGGTGCCGATCATCAGGGCCACCAGCAACAACGTATTGCGCACGCTGCGATTGGCGGCGAAGCCGGCGAATACATTGCCCAGCACGCCGGCCATGCCGTAGAGCAGCAACAGCGAGCCGATGGTGGACCCATCGAAGCCGGCGCTCTGCTTGAAGAACGGTGCCACGTAGGTGTACGCGGCGAAGTGCGCCAGGCCGATCAGCAATACGGCGATCAAGCCGACCCGCGCCTGTGCATTGGTGAACAGGGCAGGCAGGTCCCTGACCCGAATGGCCCGGTCCGGATACAGCGGCGGCAACAGGAAGATCTGCGCCAGCAGCACCGGCACGCCCACCAGCGCGGTGACCAGGAAGGTCATGCGCCAGCCCATCAGGCCACTGAGCCAGGTGCCGACGGGTACGCCCAGTACCGTGGCCAGGGTCACACCCATCATGATGATCGACGTTGCCTTGGCCACGCCGACGCCCTTGGGCGCCAGTCGACCGCTCAAGGCGATGGCCGTGGCCCAGAAGCCGCCGATGCTGACGCCCAGCAACACGCGGCCGATCAGCAGGACGTTGAAATCGCTGGCGAAGACCACGATGGTGTTGGCGATGATCATGATCAGCGTCAGGCCGGTCAGCAGGTAGCGACGGTCCATCGCACCGATGCCCACCGACAGCAAGGGCGCAGCAAGCGCAGCCATGATCCCTGGCAGGGTGACCATCAGGCCGGCGCGACCGGCACTGATGCCCAGGTCGCTGGCAACATCGTTGAGCACACCCACGGGCAGAAATTCGCTGGTCACCAGAGCGAAGGCGCCGACGGCGACCGAGAGGATCGCCAGCCACTGTTGCTTGACGCTTTGCGGGGTACGTTCGGAAAGGCCGGGGGCGGCCGAGTGAGGGGTGGGCATGGGCATCGGTTCCAAAGGGGCGTGGCGCCTGCGGGCAGGCGTGAAGAGCGGGGGGATTGGCGGCGATTATAGGGGAGGGTTGCCGCAGCC